>Ga0081473_137323_pt1 | contig 10714 bp, 4 predicted proteins | sample CisSprmetagenome_FD_70977 | JGI IMG/M metagenome (GOLD analysis project Ga0081473, IMG submission 70977) | Hypoxic/sulfidic aquatic microbial communities from Cistern Spring, Yellowstone National Park, USA v2 (version 2) | ecosystem: Environmental > Aquatic > Thermal springs > Hot (42-90C) >... | reverse complement strand
AGGGCCCGAGGTGCCACGGGGTCTTCAACTACTACCAGGGCGTGAGCCCCAAGGGGAAGAGGTCGGAGTTCGTGATAAGGGTCAGGCCGAGGCCGAAGGCCAAGGCCCCTCAGCCCTGACGCCCTGCCTAAACCTTTGACGTAGGTTGCCCCGTCGCCCTCAGCGGGCTGGTTGGTCCCTACAGCCTCTACACGTTTCTACGCAAATTTATGTAGAAAAGTACTTAAGGTACAAGGGCCTGCAGGCCTTGCCTAAGGCGGCGCCAGCGTTCCCTCAGCGCCTGCTCTACGTAGTTCCCGCGAACATGGAAGAACTTGCTGAAGTAGAAAAGGGACACGGAAGAAGCGCCCTAGGCGCTGTCGTTGCCCTCGCTGATGTTGATGAGGTGAGCCGGTGAGGCCAAGGTGACGCAGGGTGGGGCGTGTCCCCGTGACTGGGGCAGGCCGAGCTAAGAAGCATCGCTTTATTCAGCCAGGTATTCTTCATCTGGAGCTCGTGTAACTCTATATATAAAATATTTCTTCTCATTTCTACTGATCGTATCTATATGGCTTAAGGCATTTGAACTGAGCGGTCTTCTAAATCCCTTTATCACGGGTTGCCCTCCCCTCAAGTCTACTATGTAAAGCCAGTACTCAGCTCCCTTATTCTCGCATTCTTCGCCGAAGCCTTTTTCGCCCTCGGTATATATTACGACATCTATATTTTTCCACGTTTTCACTTCAACTATCCTTTGCTCCCGCGGCTCTCCACCCTTTTTGACTAGTAGTAAGTCGAAGAGCCACCCCTTCTCATGTACGTCTATGATATTAAATTCTTCGCTGAGCTTGTTTTTCAGTATCTCTATTGCTTTCCTTTCCAATTCTGCCTTCTCTTCATCATACTCGCCAAGGGCGCTTTGTAGCAATTCAGTGTTTCTAGTGATGACCTCGCTTATTCTCCGTGTTTCTATGACTGCTAGCGGTTTCACTTCGAGGGCTATATTATCCGGCTTTACTAATTCATATTCTTCTTTTCTAAGCTTTCTGCTATTTAGCTCTTCCATGTACTGCTTAACGCGTTCTAGGTCATCAAACATAAGTGTTCTACTTGTTAGATAGTTCCAAATAGAAGATTTAACCCATTCGCTACTGTTTTCTAGTTCCCTCTGGTCAGCGTCTTCTACATAGTGGGGCTTCTCTATTGCTGAGGCGATTATTTCCAGCAATTCTTTGCCTCTTATGATTCTCCTCCCCTCCATATCCGTACCTATGATATCAACGTATCTCCTCTTATTGCCATTGAGTGCCAATGATACCTCAAAGAGAAGCAATTTCTTTTCCTCTTCGTCATCTCCTATAATTAGTTTTATTGGAATTGGATGCGTAGACTTTTCACTCAATAACTCCATTAGCGTCGTTATCAGCTCTTTAATACTCATTTCTTGTAGCGTTTTTTGATGATAAGAGCTACTTATGTACTCCCTTCCATCGGGAAGAGCCTTGAGGACTCCATGGGTTTTAGCGATACTTCTCACCAGCCTTAGTAAATGTGTTCTCAATTCATCTTGATTAGCAAAACCTATAGTCTCAATTAACAATTTAACAACGTCTCCTGTTGGCTGTGGATCAGCGTTTTTCTGCCTCACCCTGTCAACCATACTCTTTACAGCATTAACATATTTGTCTACAAACTTTTTGAACTCGTTGTCATCTAGGCTTGAAATTATAAGGTCCGATTCGATAGCATGTTCTTGTCTTTTTCCTTTCCCATTCAAAAGACCGGCTATTAATAACTCCCTCTCTCTTTCGCCACCAGATAGGTCTTTTGCGAAGACTTCGACGTCTTCGCCTAGCATTGGATATACTCGTCCTAGAGCTTGCTCCATGTTGAGCAACTTACTATACAGAACAGACACCACGCGGCTACTTCCAGTCGCTTTTTCGCTCGATCCCACGACGAATATGTATATGTAGCTCTCCTTTTTCTGCCCAAGCCTCCATATTCTACCCATCCTTTGCTCCAGTTTCAGAGGAGACCATGGAAGATCGTAGTTTATGAGGACATTAGCGACCTGTAGGTCAAGCCCTTCAGATAAAACATCCGTTGAAACGAGAACTTTGCCTCCTCCCTCCTCTCTAAGGAAACAATCTTTGATCTTTTTCATTTTATCTTTGCTGTGAGCTTCCTCACCTGTAAGAACTAATATTTTGTCTCCTATGGCTTTCCGCAATCCATTGTAAATATAGTAGGCAGTCTCTTTATATTCTGTAAAAACGACGATTTTTGACCCTTCATTAATATAATATTTTACTAACTCAGCGAGCTTCGCGAGTTTTGAGTCATGTCCTTCTTTGAGGATCCTTCGAGCTAGTCCTTTTAGTTCTTCTAGTTCTCTAATAGTATTATCATCTAGGAACGCTGACGCATACGCTAGGAATTTATTTATCGGATCCTCTTCTCTAACCCCTCTTTTCGCCTTACTGACTAGGGTTTCTTCTGTGTAATCTCCCATTAAGTGGGCTACCACTTCATTTCGTAGTTTATTTGCCTCTTTTTCTAAGTCCCTTTCGTTTACAGCTTTCCATGCTTTTGCCCTCTTATATGTCATGTATGTAAGCGTGCTATATGCTGCTACAGGACTTGAAAACGCCCTCTTGGCAAGTAGCGTGACTAACAGCATTATTAGGCCCCATTTTTGACCGTACCGGGTATCAGTTTTGTCCTCCTCAGGACGATATTTCCTAAGTATTTCAAGTAGTGTACTCTCCATTCTTTTATAGAATTCTGCTTCGAGATCTGTTGGTTTTATAAGTACCGCGACTAGGTGGGCAGGCTTAAATACGTCCCTTTGCTCATATACCTTGTTAACATCCTCTTTTAACCGCCTAAACGTCAATACGTTATGGGCCAGCTTATAGAACATATTATTATCTAATTTTTTGCAATCTTCTACTAGCCCCGGATCTAATATGCGCAGCTTAGCTATGTAATCGTCAGGAAACCCTTTGTGTGGTGTAGCCGAGAGAAGAATAACGTGCCTCTCGGGATGCTTCTCGATGAGTTCTTTACCAATATATCTCCATCTCTCCCGAGCAGAGCGTGGAGAAAGCCTGTGGGCTTCGTCAACTATTATAAGATCCCAATTCGCCTCACTCAACGCTTTTCTAACCTTTTCATTCCTGACGAGGAGATCCATTGAGACTAGGTACCAGCCCTCTGGAAATCCTTTTTTAACATACGTATCAATTGCACGGCTCTCTATGACTCGAACTTTACTGGATCCCACCCAGTATTCAGTCTCCGCCTTCCATTTGTCGAGGAGAATCCTGGGGACTAAAACCAAGATCCTTTTTGCCTCGCCAGAGTCTTCGAGGTATTTCCCAACCACTATTGCTGTAATTGTTTTTCCAAGGCCTATTTCATCGCCTATGAGAACCCTTATTTTATCTCTAAGTATGGACCTAGTTAAAATTTCTACTTGGTGTAAAAACGGCTCTATGGGCTCTGGCCTTTGCTGTGAGTAGTGGTAAAATCGCAGGATCGGATTATATTTATACATGGTCTCGAAAACATAGCTTAGTAGCGACTCCAACGGTCTTTTCTCAGACTCCAACAGTCTTTCCCCACGCATTTCTCACCACAGCAAATTATTAAAAATATGTGGGAGAAAGGGTGCAGGTCCCTTCAGTCTAGATTATAGACGAGTTTAAAGGCCCTTGCCGGTTTATAGAGACACCTTGCACCGATACCTTTGATCGCGCCTTCGTTCTTATATTTGTTTATAAACGTATTCGCCCACCACCAAGCATCAGTACTAAACCCCTCGCTAACTACCAGGCTTTTCAGTTCGTCTACCTTCGCTGGTTTTTTGATGCTCATTCTCGCTACGGCATACACTATGAGTCTAAAATATGCATCCTCCGTGCCTATTCTTACCCAACTCATACTATTAGTTACTTCACAACCCAGCATTTTCGCTATTGCGAGTATTTCTGAGGGGTTGGAGACGGGAACCTTTATGTCGATAGAGCTTGTTTTCTCTTTCTCCAGGTCCTCCTCTTTTTCCGTTAATACGTAGGATCTGAAATAGGCATAATATCTTATTTTCCCTTTAGACTTCTTTTTTACCCATGTAATTCTATACACCGGTTTTCACCTTTCTTTTAGCCTTGATTTTCACTCCCTTAAAATAGCCCCTAATGGAATTTATTAACAACGCTCTAGGCTCATCGATCGGTTTGGGATCTTGTACTTTAAGCTTTGCTTCTACACTAACGCCTTTTAATTGGGTTAGACTCTTAATGAGCTCTCCCACATCATCGAATGATGTTCCATCTATATTGACCTTCAGCTTTCCTTCAAGCCCGCTTGCTTCTAAATAGACTACTATGGTACCTAACCACTGAAGCATACTTTCCTTGATGCGAAGTACGTGCTGAGGTATTTTAATATCATATACTTCGTCGATTACGTCTCCAGGCGCGGCAGCGTACTCTGATAGATCGACATCTATTGTCTCGTATTCTCCAATGACTTTAATTTCTAAGGTGGCGTTTCTTAAGAACTTACCGTCACTTGCTTTAATTTCATATTTGTAAACATCCTCACTCTGCGGGGATGTCAGCGTCCAACGTGCATCAAAGGGTGGGACTCCTTCGGAGGGCTCTATGGTCCCAGTATCCGCTTTTAATCTAACTATTCCTTTATAATCTCCAATGGGTTTTACAGATACCTTTACCTCTACCGGTTGTCCTGGTGACGTCTCTTTATACTCTTTGTCTAATTCTAAGATGAAGCCTCTTTCTACAACCTCTACTTTTAATGTAAGCTTATTTCTCGGGTCTTTAAGCACTTGGTAAAGCTTGTCTTTTTCCCACTCTTTGTATAGATCGCTTAATCTGTTCTTTGATCCCCCTATTTGCACTAGGTATTGCTTCGTTACTGTTTTATCTGCCTGTGACTCCACCCCTTCTGAGCTTACTAATTGCTTTACGAATTCCTCAAACATTATGTCTGACCTTACTATTGCGTCGTTGTCTTTGAGGCTTTCAATAGCTGGATCTGAACCACCTGGACATTCCTCTGACAGCGTTTCTTCGCATATCTTCTTCCAGTATATTTTCCCTTCGCGCATGATCATTATTTCAAGGCTGTCATATAGCCTTTTCAGGACTTTGAGCACATCGTCTTTACTAGCTATCCACAGTCTTGGATTCCTAAGGAATAGATCGGTTATAGTTGAGACCTGTGTCCACTGATCTAAATTTTTACCTGCACTCCCTAGTTTTTCTAGAAATACCTTGAGGTTCACTTGGTCAGGGTCGAGAATCTTTTCGCCTATTAACGCATCGCGAATATTACCAAGTAAGGACTTCTTAGATACTGTCACTTGGGTATAGCTTACATCTTCTTCCGTAGGATACCAGACCCTATTAAGCACCTTTGTAGCCAAGTTCTTTAAATCATTTAATTTTTTCCTCCTTATATCTTTTAACTTGCTTTCATTCCATTTTCTAATGTTCTCATCAGGATACATGTTCACTAGCTCCTTTTCCTTGATGACATTATCAATTACATAGAGCCATGCAGCGGCCTCTAGCAGTTCTTCAAAACCCTTATTATCAGACGAGTCCAGAACCACCACTACATTTCTATAGTTCTTATAGCCAAGAATTAAATTATACGCTTGCCGGTTATCTAGTTGCCCAAGATAAACAATTGCTTTATGCTCGGGCGAATCCTCCGGTTTAAACTCTACCTGCAGATCTGCACTGGTCATGAACGTTGTGTAATCCTCTGAAAACGGCTCATGGGGCTCGTCATTAGAAACAAGAACTTCCTTTAGCTCATCCTTTAGTTTTTTAACTACTTCGTTTTTCTTGGATCTCAATGCCTCTTCTACCCTCTTCTTCAGGATCTCCCCTATGTCTACTAGGGTTGTGAAGTATACCTTGTCATCTTCTTTAACTATGTAGCTAGCATCGGGATCCTCTATGAGCTTGTTGAGAACTAGTTCTAGCCTGGCGGGCTCTACATTGTGCTCTCTATCATAGACAGCCCAGTAAACTTCATTCACGGTGGGATAGGCCTTTATTGCGCTCACCGTGCCTTCATATAGAAACGTCCTTAGAAAGATTGTCGTGATAATATCTTTTGCTAAGTTTTCCTCTTCATTGGCAAACTTCTTTGTAACCTCATATAATTTATTAACATAATCTTTATAGCTTTTCTCTTGGTGGAGTTTTCCAAGGATAGCTGCCGATATATCATCGTTCTCTAAGTCTATGCTCCAAGCATGTATAAAGTCGGGATCTCTATTACTCTGCCAGAGATTTCTAATTACTTTCCTCGTTATTAGTATAGCAAACCGCGTTCTTTGGAAGGTTGTAGGCCTTCTCTCGGCTATGTGTCTTATTAGTATATCAATGTATGTTGGGTGGAACGGGTAGTACTCCTTTAATAATTCTATTTGCCCAGCAGTGCTCGGGAACATTTCAAGGCTATAGACACCCTGATAATGAGATATTAGATCAGATATTTTATCAGCGGGAACTGAGATCTCGGCATTTCCAAATATTCTCTTCCTCAGTATTTTCACAACGTCGCTTCCTCCATATTCCTCCGCGTATCTTACTGGCGGTACTATTACCCCCTGCTCTCTCACTGCGTCAAAGAACCCTTTTATGAAGTCGGCGATGTCTCTATATAGCTCCTCTATCTCAATTTCACTTGTCTGCTCTCTGTAGTAAGCAGGTATTGTTATGACTGTTGCAATGTTCTTCCCTTGCAGTGCACTAGCTAGCCTCTTAAAGAACTCGAGAAGCTTACCTCGCTGTGTATTGTCCAGGTTTACAGCATACCCGGAAAGGACTTCATCCATTAATATGAGGGCGTGTTTATCTCGGAATAGGTCTTCTAGGGCGTCTTTGGAGGGCGCGGCCTGTTTTTCATCGTAATCTCTAACGATATCGTACCTACCCAGAGAGCGTGCGATGTACCCCCATATCGTGTAAACAGTATAGGGGCCAACATTTAGGGGTTTGATTGGGCTTGGAGCGTACTTTTCATAGTCACCGTCAATAACTACGATATCTATTTTATCTATTTTCTTCGACTGCAATAAGTTCTTTAAGTTCTCGTATAATTTCTTCGCTGTATCCTTAGGCTCCGCGAATAAAATAGCCTCTGGATCCTGGAATGCATGTAGTAGTGCTAGCAACAGGTGCGTTTTACCTCCGCCGAATAGAGAGGGCAGTATTATTGGGCCCGTTGAACCGTTCTCCAGGGCTTTTATTACCTCATTAAATACCTTCTCCATGCCGCTCGTTATGTATGTTATAGAGAAGAACTTGCTCGACTTACCATATAGGTCGTAGATGTATTCATCGAGCTTGCTCTCGGGCTTTTCCAGCCCCTTCATATATCCATAGATCTTTCCGAGCGATGGCGCTATGACTTGGTCTAGGCTTTCATCGAATACGTCGTCTAAGGGCTTAAGGAGTTTTTTAACCCCCATTACGCTTCACCCCTATCTAAGTATAAGAATAGCTTATTACACATTATGCTCTCGGGGTCCTTTGGAAGCGCTTTTACAAGAAGCCTCGCGAGTTTAACTGCACTCTCGTATAGCTCCGGATACTTCTTCTTGAGTGTCTTAATGAGTTCCTGGGGTTTATCCGTTGTGACAGCATACTCCATTAAGTGGAGGACGTCCACCGAGACTATTCTTCTTCCTTCTTTCTCCTCTTCTTTGTTAACAGATAATGTAACAGGGTCTAGCCCCCTGCTTTCAAGGAATTCTATAAACCCTTTTCTATCCAAATCTAGCGGTTCAAGTCCTCGGGGCAATGGCTCCATAAACCTGTATTCGTCCTTCTTCCTTGTTTTCACGAGGATCTTGTTGACAAGAAGCTCCTTGCTATCTAACCCTGTCGCAAGGGAGAGCAAAACAATGTCTCCAGGGGTTAAGGTCTTTGATTTAACCTGAACTCCACTTGTAGTGTACAACAACTTAGTAATAAGATAGAATAGCGCTGCTTTGTCGAGTATAATCTCTCCCTCTCTTTCTCCACTAATTGCTGTAACGAGCGCTTTTACTGTTAGTGGGGTTACATATTCTTCAACAAGTCTCCTTGCATCTACTTCTCCTTTGCTATCGTATAGCTTACCATATCTAGTTGCCACTGAAAGCATCCTGGTGAACACGCTAAAGAATAAGTCCCTACCATAGAGTTTACCGTAGACCTTCTTAGACCATTCAACTCCTTCACTAAACATCTCCTTTACAACAGAGTCCATAGAAGCCTCTCGGCCTTCTCTTGCGCCCTTCCTCCAAACAACTACTATACTAGTATCTAGTGAAAGTTTTCCTTGTTTAACAACCGACTGTGCCGACTCCGTAGCCACTGGGAAACCGGCAGTAACAGTAAACCCGCCGTGTTTCCAGCCAGCCTCGATGAGCTCGGCCCACGCCTCGGGATCAGTATGAGCAAAGTAAGTTATAAGAAGACCGTCATCCTTGAGGAGCCTGTTCATGGTATTGAAGGCTGAAGCCATGAGATACCTATAGTGGTCTAGGGCAGAGCCCAGCCCAAAGCTCCTAGCCCTACCCTCTTCATAACTAACCTCTTTTGTACTGAATTCCTTCCACTGAACCTCAATCTCCCTACCATTTACAAAGAAGGCATCCATATAGAACCTGGGTGCAAGTTTCAAGAGGCCGGACTCTTCTTTAACAACATCGCTCAAGGCTCTCTTCAGCCACACATAGTAGAAGTCGCTGAGCTCGGCGTAGGGCACGTCGTCCCTGTAAGGCGGATCAGTGACTATGAGGTCAAACTTCTCATCTCTAAGCTTGCTCAAAGAGGTAGCATCATCAAGCAAAACCCTAACACTACTAGAACTACCAGAAACAGCTGAAAGTAAATATTTTAGCCCGTTGTTAATTGTTGTAATATTTCTTATCCATGAACCAGTCCAGCTAATATCAGGTCTTTGATCATACCAATTCCATATCATTGCAATACCTCTCATACTCATAGCAGGGCCCATTATAAGTGACGGATTCCACTCATTATTTGCAGAATTATAATTAGCATATTTTATTAACGCCATAGCTAAATACGTTGTTACTGCCTCCGCGTATTTATATGCGTCTTCTTTGCTCCATCCTTGATCTAGCTTCTCCTTCTCTACTCCCTTACCCGCTTCTCGTACTAGCTTGACTAGTTTTACCAGGACTAGGAGTTGTCTTGGGTTGAATAACTTATACCACTTATCGAACCCATAGAGGATGGGGAATACATATCTATTACCATATGGTGCAATAGGCTCCTTTGGTATGTCGGGGTCTCCCCATATCGCTTTTAGCTTCTCTAACGCTTTCCATAATTTCTCGTTATCCTCTCGTGTTGCAGGCTCAAATACCAGTTGCTTGTTCACCACTTTTACTTTTACTAATAGTCTTGGCCTAGCGCTTGCGGTTTTTAGTTCTTCTAGTGTTATCAGGCCGTTTAAGTATTCTTCCAGCTTTCTGTTCCAGTCTCGCAGTGCTTTCTTGGGGTAGAAGACTGGGTATTGCTCACTGAGCTCTTTTAATACTTTACTGAATACTTCCTTTGCAGAAGAGATATTCCTGGACGCCTTGAGCAGAGTATACATCCTCACGTCTTGGTCTACTACTCCTTTCTCAGCCCTCTCTTTTAACTCGTCAAGCGACTTGTTTACCCCCTTCGTGAATAATTGCCTATAGAACGTGTCCGAGAAACGCACTGGTATTCTAGTGGTTTTCGCTAATTCCGCTTCAACGCGTCTCTTCAACTCGGCTATGGCTTCTTCGTCTAGCATGACGTTGTTACAGAGTAGACACCTCGCGTATTCGGCCTCTGCAATCACATTAGGCTCTGGTACGCTGTATTCTTTGCCAGCAATCCTGATCGTATAACTCTCTATTTTCGCCCCACCTATGGATTTTTCGCTTGTAGCTACTTCGGCATTAGTGGTGGCCCTATGGATTCTATTAAGGTCCACTACTTCGATGTGTGCTTCGTTTTGATCTACGACGGGCTTCATCCACGCTAGTCTAGTGTATACTTTGTTGTTTTTCTTTACTCGGGCAAGCCACCAGTTGCCGACTAAAGGAGTATACCTCTTGCAAATGGGACATTGTACTTCCCAGGTGCCTATGTACACTGCCACATCTTCATCGTATAGCTCCCTAATATCAGGATCTTTTCTTAATTCCTCAGCTATCCACTTGCCCCACCTCTCCACGTCTTTTACTAGCTCATTAGCTATCCCCTTCTCTGTAGACCACTTCGGAATTTCCAGTATTGCCTTCAGGAAAATGTATGCTACTGGAAGAAGCTCTACAGCGACTACTTCACCAATACCTAGTCTCACGGCTTCTAGTGGAATTGATCCAAAGCCAGCAAAGGGGTCTAGCAGCTTCTTCTCCTTGAGGAGGCCTTGTAGCTCTCTTGGTATCTCGGGGTTGAGCCTGTGAGGGGTTTTAGAAGCGTCAAGCCGCAACCATTTCTCGAACTTCTTCGGGTCTATGTTGTTTATGTTTGATGGAAGCGAAGCCCCTGCGACTACAGCCCTCGCGCTCGCCAACGGCTTACGCGTCCACCAAAATACCATTTCCCAGTAGTCTGGTCTACCCCCACCCCGTTTCTCCTCGGCGGATGCCTTATTTACAGCGTCAACGGGGAAATCAGGAGACTCTATGAAG
>Ga0081473_128113_pt1 | contig 10730 bp, 12 predicted proteins | sample CisSprmetagenome_FD_70977 | JGI IMG/M metagenome (GOLD analysis project Ga0081473, IMG submission 70977) | Hypoxic/sulfidic aquatic microbial communities from Cistern Spring, Yellowstone National Park, USA v2 (version 2) | ecosystem: Environmental > Aquatic > Thermal springs > Hot (42-90C) >... | reverse complement strand
TCATGTGTTGTTTTGATATTTTGGGGATGCCAGGTTTGCCAGGTTATATTATTGGGGAAAGAAAATAAGGAAAAGGGGCTTAAGCCGCCTTAAGAAAGAAAGAAAGAAGAAAATTTAGAAAAAGAAAATTTAGAAGAGAAATTATGAGAGAATAGAAATAAAATAAAATGAAAATGAGAGAATGATATGGGGAGATCATCTTATCACTCCCCTCCCCCTCCCTCCGAGCTATCTATCTCTGCGGATACTATTCTATTTCTTTTTCATTCCTTTAAATTTTACTTTTTTATGGTGTGTTACCACTACTATAGTACGTGGGAGGACAGGGGTAAACCCGGTACCGGGTCTAGGCCTTAACCGGGGGCGGGTATAGGCTAAAACCCGCCCGGGTTGAACCATATATATATTGGGTTCAACCCGCCCCGGGTTTTTTGGTTAATACTTATAAACTTTACTATGTTTACAAAAAATTTAAATTCTAAAAATTGGTTTTAATTTAGGTGCTATATAACTTATAAAAGCCTCTTCTAATTGCCTATCGGTCCATATTTTACCATAATAAGTATATTTATCTGGGTTTCCATCTAATATTTTTACATATATAGCCTCGGTTAATGCATCATGATAATCTTCTAATTCTTTTGAATATTTTGGGTCTCTATTTCTCATTTTTCTTATTATGTAATATGCAATTAAATGTGCTATAATATTTGTATAAAAGTCATTATATTTTTTCCAATCATCTCTTTTTATTTTTTCTGTTGTATTCGCTATTAATTCTTTTACCGTTGCGATAGATCTATTTTCATATATTATCCTATAATTTCTTATCTTTTTATTATTGAATTCAATTATTTCCGGTTCTACATTTTCTGAAAGTATTAATCTACCAAACAATTGTCTTATTTCATCCATCTTTTATATTATTATTTTTTATCCTTTTTAGGCCATTCCCATGTGCCATTTATTATTTCAACAGCTAATTCTTCAGCAGGTTTTCCCAAATATTTATCAATTTCTAATGCTTTGATCTTTACCGCTATCTTTTTAGCATTTTCTTCTAATCTTGCATCATCAAATTGACCTAATTGCCTTATTTTTTCCATATCTATATATTTATCAAAATTATTTGTTATTCTATCTATTTCTTCCTGCAGGATACTAATCAATTCATGCATTGCTATGGGGTTTAGCATTCTATCCGCTTTTATTTTATTTACATTAAAATGCTCAGGTACCACACTAACAATTCCTATCCTACTAATTAAAGCGTCTATGGCATTTGTATATTTGCTATTACCTTTTGCCTTTTCTTTTAATAACATTTTTGCTGCGATACGTGCATTATCATATTTATAAATATCTGAAGCTCCCTTTACTTGCTCCACTTCGTTTGCATATTCTTCTCCTAGGTTCCCTAGGAATATAAAACCACGTGGTAATCTTCTACCACGCATTACCTCTCTTATTCTTTCTGCGCTGCCCTTTTCTGCAGACCACCTTCCTGAATCCAAACCTTCACTCATTGTTTTCATGAAATCTATATATTCCTCCGACTCAGCTTTATCAATTTCATCTAATAAAAGGTACTCACTAAAATGTATCTCACCCAATGCATCTTTTTCTGCGTGATATACTAATCTTGCACGAGTTGGTATCCCTTGAATGTATCCAATGTCAAGATATGCTTGTAATAATAAATAGAATTTCGTTTTTCCTGTTGATGGCACTGTTAATTGTAACATATGTGTGTAAGGGTTATATAAGCTATCTGCAGTGGGTAACCAAACCGGAAATAAACTTAATACACGTGGTACATATAGTTTATCCATTATTTTTCTTTCTTTTTCATTTAAATCAAACGGATTATAGCCCATAGCACACAATAAGAATTCATACCATGTCAATTTAAATTTTTCTTTATATTCACTTATTTTTTCCTTAAACTTATTTGTTTTTGATAAATCTTCATAATCTTTAATATAAATTTCCTTATTTTTATTATTCTGTTGTAATATTAACCATAACCTAACAAATTTAGCCCTACTAAAATAGTCCATTATTTCTACTATATCCTTATTATTATCTTTTCCTATTAGTTCTTTATTATATATTACTTTTTGATTATTACCTAGCTTTACATAAAATTCATTTTTATCTTTCGCTTCTACGCCAATCACTAGACCTATATAAGACCCTCTTCCCTCGGTATATATCTTTTCCAACCATTTTTGTACATTGGAAGGCATGCTTAATACAATATCTTTGTAAAACTTTTGGAAGAATTCATTGTCATAGGTTATAGCTATATCCAATTCATCTTTATTAATATCATTTCTTGCAATATTTACTCCACTTTTATACCTATCTGCGAATATATCTGTGTCGAATATTTTTTTCTTAATTTCTCTTAGACTAGAATCCTGGCTAATATTTTCATTATTTTGTACTTCTACTTTTTTCTCTATTTTTTCTTCCTTTATATTCTTTTCTTTCTTTTCCTCTATTTTCTCCCCTGTTATTTTATTATCCTTTTTATTCTTTTTAGTAACGAATTCTAAAATGGCACCTGGAGTTTCAGCACCTGATAATTCAGGGTCCATTTTATTTAATTTTCTTTATTTGATCTTAGCCTTTCCCATTCTTCCCTTAATTCTTTTATTTCATTTTCAATCTCTTTTAATCTCTCTTTTTTATCTTCTAATTTTTTCAATAATTCTCTTGCCTCAGGATCATTCTTTAATTCTCCAGGTATTGTTTCCATTGATTTTTTATACTCTAATTTTTCCTCTATAATCTCTATGTCATATTCTAACATTTTCTTTTCTTCCTTTAGGTTTTTTAGTTGTGTTGGAATCTTTAATAAACCTAATATTCTCGGATTTATATTTATATTTACCTGTTCAGGGGACATTAACAATTCTTTTAATCTTAATACTATTGATAATAAATCTTTGGGTTGATCGACATTTAATTCCCTTAATATATCATATGCTTTTATTAATATTTTATATACCGTGTCTACTACTATATTTGAATCTTTTATTTCTTTTATTTTTGGTAATTCTGCGATTTCTGTGCTTTCTGTTAAATAAAAATATAATCTTAAAAATACAATTGCTTCTTGATCTTGTATTATCTTTTTAGCTTCTTTATTTAATAAAGAATCATTCTTTAATTTTTGTAATACTATTTTTGTATATATTAATTCCTTTATTATATCTAAATATTGTATAGGTATTTCTCTATTTACTATTATATTGCTATCTAATATATTAAAGATCTTATCTTTACGTGGATCTGCATATACTTTTATTTTTTTCATTGTAATCAATTCATATATATTATTGGCTTTTAGTTCGTAATCTTCCTCATTTAATATCTTTTCAAATAAATTTTCATCGGCTATAAAAGCTATTATATCATCTTCTTTTGATTCACTATTTCCTAAAATTGCTATATAATCTGCCAATATCATTTTAACTCTAAACTCACTAATATTTTGTTTTAGTTTTTGTATATTCATCTTTTTATTGATTTTACCACTATTTTTTGCCTTAATCTATCAATAATATTTGAATATAATGGAATCTCTTTCTCAGTGTAAGGATTAATCTTATTTATCTGTGTTACTTCTAAATACTGCTCTTTTGGCAGGTCCCCGTACACTAAATTTCTATATATCTTGTAATAAAAGTCCCCTACGCTCTCAGGATCTATAAATATTGTGTATCCATTTTTATATAATTCATTTATGATATAATTGCCATAAACCACTGATTTAATCACTTTATATATTTTATAATAGTATATATCCTCTTTTTTAATGTTTAGATAACTTAATATTGGTCCTAATCTATTATTTACCGTTCTAACAATTGCACTAATTGCATTAATTGAATAATACACTATTTTACCATCTTTATATTCTCTGACTTCTAAGTAACCTGGTGTCCTTGCTCCATTCTTTTTAATGAAATATGTTACAATCACATCCGCATCGATGTTTTCCTCTTCAGTATTTTTCCTGGCTTTTATTAATGTTAATTCTTTTGTTTCTGGCTCAGGTTCTTTTATTTCATTTTTATCATCGGGGAGCTCTTCTAAAAAAGCCTCCCCATCTTTTTCCTCTACTATTTTATAGTCCATTGTTTTAATTTTTATTTGCCATTCTAAGATAAGCCGATTCAACTCTAAACTGAATATCTAATACACTATCATAGTCTAATGCTGGCCAATCTCCGATATATTCTAAGCCTATTATATTGTTATATGTATCAAAGTCTAATTTTCCCTTTAATGCATATTTATAGATTCTATAAAAGTATTCTTTAGTATTTAAATCTTCTATTTCTATTTCCTTATCTTCTAAATAATCATAAAATACATATCCTAAGGCTACGGCTTCTATTATTTTCTTAAATTCAGTTAATGCTTCTGGGTCAATTATGGTATTTACTGCTGTGGTTATAGCATCCCATGTATCTTTTTCTTTTAAATACTTTTTTGCTTCATACATTAATGCTCCCCTTACCATTCTCACCCAGTCCCACGTGTATTTTCCTTCCTCATATTGTCCTATATAAAATAAATAGCCGGGATCTCTATCATTATTTATATCAAATATTAATCCAAATGTTACTGTATATATTCTAACATCTTTTATTTTGCCATTTTCTTCAATAATATCTGTATATTTTCCCTCACCCAATGGTACAAATCTAAATGTTTTTTGGTCTTTAGTGCCATCCCATTGCTCTTTTGGTATCATCTCGACTTTATCAGAATCATGGTCTCCTAATTTTAATATATATTCCTCCGCCATTTTATGGTTCTGTTTTTATTATCCAGGTTTGTGCCACTTCTTCTACTTTTGATAGATATTCCATAAATTTAGCTCTCGCTTTTTCGTCTTCTGCAATCCATAGCAATGCTTTTTTATATAACTCCGTTTTATTTATGCCTAAATACATCTTTAGCCACTGAAATACTGACTCTATCTTATCTAGCTCTTCTCTGCTCCCAGCAAAAAAGATATTTATTCTTATCTGGTCATCTACGCCCATACTATATATATTCGACGAACTTATTTATAAGTTTTTTGATGGATATAATAGTGGTAAAAACTATAACCTATATTATAGAGAAACTAGTATATAAATTTTTTGTTGGTAAACAACCATTAGTAAGGGCAGAATTTTACACTCATCGTTAATATAGACTTAATTTTATTAAATAAAAAGATTCCTTACAATATATCTTAAAATATACATGCAGGTGCTTTTATAGATCTATCAGGATATTAATATATCTGCCCAGCCCGATAGATATCTGGAACATCTAAAAAATTTACTAAACCTTTTAATTTTAAAGATAGGTATCACATTTATAAAAGCCTGATTATAATATATTAATATAGCGAAGAATGAAGGTCATCTACGCCCATACTCAGAGGCGCGCCTCTGAGTATAAATTTATATATTTTTAATAGTTTCCATGGTTTGCATAAAAAAGTACATTTTTTAAAGTCCAAAACCAAATATATATAAAATGAGAGCTAAATTAAAGAAAAGAGTTCTAGACGGATCTATCTCAAATTTAATAGAGAATAATCTAATAGAACTATTTAATAGGATTAAAAATACTCAAAATCCTAATGAAAAAGATATTAAATATTTAGTATACCACGCAATTGCTTATTTTCAATACTTAAACTTATTAGGTGTTAATCAGGCTGTTGAATTATATAAAAAATATATTTTATCGGATGGTAGTGCAAATATGTTAATTGAAAAATTTTATTATTTGGATGGTAATAATGGAATGAAATCAAATGAAATAAAAGTTCCTTTATATTTTGATGATCTTTTAAAAGAGGTAAGTCAATATCTGATGAAATATAAAGATATAGTTAACGCAATTACTAAAAATGGTTATAAAAACTATTTTAGAGATAATTATCATATTAATGCTTCGGATATTACAATATTTCGTATTGTAAAATTGTTAGAAGAGATTAAAATATATTCCTTAATAGCTTTAAAGAAACATTGGATTACAATTAATAAAGAAATTTTACCATTCTTATTAGAAAAAGCCCAAGTTGTTCAAACAAAAAATTAATTATTTTTAAAAGATTCTTTTAAATCATCATAAGCCTCTTCTATATCTATTTTATCTATTTTCCCCTTATTTAGCTTTTCTTTGACTTTCTCATAATATTCAATGAATTTATTCTTATCATTTACAATATCTAAAACATCATCTTCTAATCCCTTATCATAGTCCCATTCTTTCAACAGATATTGGCTAAATTCATACGCAATATTTTCCTCATTTTTTGCAATAATATATGCAATTTTAGTTAACCCTCTACTATATGCTATATTTTGTAATTCCCTTAATGCCATCTTAATAAATAACAAATAGCCAAACAAATTATATGCTATATAGTTATCATAGTCCAAATCTATTTCATCAATTAGCTTTTTATTTTTCTTTTTCACCTCTTCTAAAAGCTCTCTCACCTTTATCATTGTTTTTCCATTTTCTAATATCTCGGCAGTTACCATTTTAATAATTTCTCCCTCATCAATATCTCTATAAAAGTAAAATATTACATCTGCTTCCGCATTTTCATCTAATTCACCCCTTAAAACTACTAAATTATTGTTATATAGAGCTCTTACTATTTTTGCCATTTTATCTATTAAAATATAATAAAAAAACACCGGTTTTGGCCTTCCATTGACTATATAATCTTATTATCTCATTTTTAGTCCACTTTTTTACAATATTGCCCAAATATGCAAATTTGCCAGGTTCCCCACCTAATAATTCATAGAATTTTCTTATTACGGATTCCCTAATGTTTTCATCTTTCCTTAATTTATATGCTAAATCTAAATCAATAAAAGCTAATTTTTTAAATAATATTTCTTCCATAACATGAGACATAATTAAATTATAGAAAACCTGGTCCTCATCTTTTAAACCCTTAGGCATTTTCCTATTTGCATTAAAGATATATTCATTTAAGGTCCCCAATTTAGCCCCAAACTTATGTAAAATTTTTCCTTTATCATCTATATGTACAATATCGTCAATTAAATTAACCGTCATTTTAATAATGAAATAGTGGCATATATACGCTTAAATTCATCCTCACTTATTTTATCTAAATTTCTATTAATCGCAGGTAACCCATTGGCTATATATTTAAATAAATTCCAAGCCACATTTAATTCATTTTTAGATATTTCTACGGAAATATCCCCACCCCCAATTAAATCTAAATTATATTTTATTTGTTTTAATATAAGGTAAGTTATAATTATTATTGGTACTATGGCACTAATTACTGGGTCTTTACTATATGTTTCAAAAGTCTCCCAATGTTTTTCCCTCAATCTTACATATTTACTAAAAGAATGATTATACAATTTTTCTATGGGACCTATTTCAAATATTTGCCCAGCTAATTTTAATTCATTTAAAGTTGTTTTAGTTTCTAATAATGGTTCTAAATTTTTATCCGCTAGATATAACACTATATCGCTTTTTAAATTCATTCTATCTTTAGAACCTTCACCAATGATTAAAACATTATCATGTAATTTTAATTTAATTTCCATTGTACGTAATTCCTTTTATAGAATTAAAATAAGCCTTTATTAAGGGGTGATCTCCCCCCAATGATTCTATTACTCCTTTTTTGAACATTTCAAAATCTTTATATACATCCCCGCCTTTTGGCAGTTTAATTTCTAAAATATATTTAATTTTTTCTTTTTTATTTTCCCCTTTTATTCTTTTTTCTTTTTTCATCATATATAAAAGTTCTAAATTATCTAATAATTTAGTAATGGTCTCATTATCAAACATTTCCTGGGTAATAAGATTATCAAATGGGTAATGATGAATAAAGAAATTTTTAACATATTCAATATAATCCCTTTCTAAATTGTAAATTATTGTATTAATATCATTATAATATCTTTCCTTATCTTCAAAATCTAAAAAATTCCATATCTCCCCTAAACCCCTAAAAGAAATCTCTGCAGACCTTAAGATTGTATAAATTTTAGAAAATAAGCGATCATGAGGTCTAATATTATTATATAGAGTATCAAAAATTAACTTTGTTACTTTTCTTACTAATATTTTGGGATATATTATTTTATATGCTTCGAATATAAAAAGGGTTGTATTTTCATTTAATTTAAATATCTTATCCCTATATAAATAATCCGTTTGAATAGTATCTCCTGGTTTTAAGATTTCTTTTAAGTTATTTGGTGAAAAAATAACTCTATCATAAAAATCGAATACATTATTAAGATATTTAGTTAAAGGGGCTATATAATCTATATATCTATCATATTCTATATCTTCAGGATCGGGCTCCGATATATATATCTTTTTAGATCTATTTCTATTAATATTATATCTAGCTATTACTAAATTAGGAGTCCATATTTCTTTTATCTCCAATAAGTATTTGTATGCCTCAGGTTCCCGATCTAATTGATTCATCATGAGGTATGTGAACGGGTATATACGGTACCGTGCACCTTTATATTATAATTATTATCGGGAGTCCTGTTAAACGTTTTGTTTTTATGTAAAAATTTCTTTATAAAGGACCTGGCGTTTTAGGAAAAGATCTCTATTATTTACAATAAAGTCATAAAGGTCCTTTTTTATTGAATATATACGGAACCTGGTAAAATTATCATTTAATAATAGAGATTTAGATGATATTATCTCGGAATCGCCTATATTAGCAAATAGATTTTTCCTTATTCTTTTAGGATATTTTATTATCATGGGAGAATTAAGGTTATAATAATCACCTTTTTCCTCTATTTTTATATCGCTATTTATTATTTGATAGCAAAACCTGAGGAATAAATCTACATTCTTTTTATAAGGAAAGTATTTTTTTATCTTATCACGGAGGGTTAAATCAAAATTTTGCAGGTTTTCAAATTCTTTTCTTATTAGATTAGATTCATGTAATATAAATAACATAGGAAATATAGCATCGGGTTGAATTTTTATTTTAGCCGGGTTGTTTATATCATAATCATTAAATAACCGCAAAACCTGGGCTACCTTTTCCTTATTAAAATAATAACCAAATGTAATAATATATTTGCTTTCCCCAAGTTTCTCACTCAAATATTCTTTATAGTATTGGGTAACCTTATCATATAATTTTTTATTATTAGGAGAAATATCATAATACCATAAATAAATTAAAGAATTGATACGGGGGAATATTTTTTTATTAAGAAAACCTGGCATTTGAGTATTGATAATATGGACTAATCTATATTTCCTTATCTCATAAGCCTTTTTAACAAATGTTATATTTAGAATATTTTGGGCATCATCTAAAATTATTGGGTGAGGTTTCCTGTGTAACTCATTCCATTGATATGCTAATCTATATTTGTAATTATATGATGTAAATAATAGATCTAAATAAACCCAGGTTTCCTTAATATCCTTATCATTATAACCCAGGTTTTCCATGATGTTTTTATATAAAATCAATGATAAAGATGATTTACCAACACCAGGATATCCAATAATTAATAACCAATGATCCAATTCTATTTTTGATTTAATTGTTTTTGTTATATCCGCAGATAATTGTTTTATAAAGCCCTCAGGTTCGCTATAAATATCTTTATCCCATTTTGGATTATAAAAAGGGGTTTCTTTAATCAAATCTAAAACATTATAAGACCCATGTTTCTCATGCCTTTTAAATAAGTTAAAAATATTGATCATTATCACATAGAGTTTATCGGAAAATATAGGGATTTTTATAATAGTTTTTATTATAAGAGATATGCCCCCATGGGTATGGGATCATATATATGGTACCATGGTAATGTATTTTTTATTAGAATAATATAGGTTATACACATCTAAAATATTGTTTGATTATTAGACCCATGGGTATGGGGGCATGGGGGTTATTTATAAAATTTCTTTTATAGAACAATAGACCTCTGAGTGTATATTATTAGATATAAATATACTATAAGGAACCCAGGCTTTTTCTAATATTAAATTTTGTATATAGGTATATGGTACCATATATATGGGGTCATATATATGGTTATAATGATAAAGTACGGGGGCAGGGGAGGGGGGTGGTGGTATAATATTTTTTATTATAATAGACCCAGGTTATTTATGTCATAAATTTTATAAATCCCCGAAAATAATCTTTATAAATTTTTATATGAAAAACCCAGGTACCCTTAATAAATATTTTTATATAATGGTACGGTACCGTATACACGGTTTATTATCGCACAGGTTTGTATGTTTGTAATTATAGGTTAAAGGTTATGATGCAAAACCATACCTATTATATCAATTATTAGTATAAAGGAACCTGGCATTATATTACCTCTATATTATATATACCGCGCCCCAGGTTCGCCAAACGTGTACTTTGGGGCTAAAGTCTTTAAAGGTGTGGACATTGTTAAAGGAAAACAAAAAGATTTGATAGAATTTTTGAGGTAAGCCAAACAAACCCATTTAATAAAGTCCATAAAAATGTAGACTTTATAAAAGGGTTATTACATAAAATATATTATGGAAAGTGAGGAAAGAGCTTTTATTGAATATTTTAATGAAATTGCAAAAAGGATAAAAGAACAAGGTAGTGAGGTAAAACATTGGTATAGAGAAATAACATTTAG
>Ga0081473_129228_pt1 | contig 10754 bp, 5 predicted proteins | sample CisSprmetagenome_FD_70977 | JGI IMG/M metagenome (GOLD analysis project Ga0081473, IMG submission 70977) | Hypoxic/sulfidic aquatic microbial communities from Cistern Spring, Yellowstone National Park, USA v2 (version 2) | ecosystem: Environmental > Aquatic > Thermal springs > Hot (42-90C) >... | reverse complement strand
TGAGCAGAGACCTAATGATATGCGCGGCCTCCTCAACGCTCGTGTACCCAAGCCCCTGGTCCACCCTCGAGGCTATGTCGGTCCATCCTCCCCCGTCCCTGTAGACCACCGGGACCAGCCCTGCTGCAGCGGCCTCAGCAATTGCAATCCCGAAGTACTCGGCGTAGGGAGGGTGAAGGTAAACGGAGGCCTGCGACATGAGCTCAATTATCCTTCCCCTTGGCACGTTCGTCTCAAGGTGAAAATTATTTAGACCCTTGGCCTCACTCTCGATAACTTTAAGCGTGCGCTCCGAGTAATCGCTAGTGCTTCCTACAAGGTAGAACCCCGCATCAGGAACAAGCTTAGCGACCTTCGGTATTTCTACAACCATTTTCTCTGGCGTTATCCTGCTCACCGTCAGAACTATCCTGCCCCTGTCACCTCCTATTGAAGAGAGCTCCTCCACGTTAACTGGGGGGTGAACTACGTAGACCCTCTGGCTTCCGTAGGCCCTCCTGACGTACTCTGCAGTCCACGAGCTGTTTGTCATAACGGGCCTTGTGCTGTCCGCAAGCCTCTTCGCCATCCACGCAATAAGCCTGTAGTAAAGCCTTTCATGCGGTTGTAACCTGCGGTGCCTGGACAGGAGGCCTAAAAGGCATCGCGCCGGAAGGTGAATGTAGGAGGCGTCAGCCCAGGGGCCGGGCACGGTAGCATAACTGTCTATAATTAGGTCATAATCTGGTTTCATCCTCTTGAGCCGCTTGACCACGTATGGCATCGCTAAGAGGGTCCTGAGCGTCAACGCTATAGGGATGAGCCTGTTAACTACGGGCTCACCAATTATTATGGGCCTTGGGGCCTCCGCTGCGCCGTCAGTGATGGTCCTCCAGGCCCTCTCGTCGACGTGGGCGGCGTATAGGTCTACCTCATGTCCGAGCTCCCTCAGGGCTCTGTACATGTTTAGCGTCAGGTTCTCGGCCCCTCCGGCCATGTCGAAAATGGCATGGACGAGCGCTACTCTCATAGGGCGTCCTCTAGAGTGCAAATGGCTTCAAAGATTTAAAAGTCCGAGAGGCCAACAGGCCAAGGTCGCTGTGAAGGCTTGACTTCATAACACTAAGAACCTCCTTTAGGCCCCTCATCAATGCGATCTGATCCCTCGTCTCGAGAGCGGCATGTAGGCGTCTATTTACAGCCTGGGGGTTCAGCCTCGAAGGAGGCTGAGGCAGGATGGCGTTAGTCAGGTCGCTATGTGGGCAACTATGCCCTGTACCCTGCCCTCGGCCCCCTCCTGGCTGACCCCCAAGCCCCAGCCCCAGGCCTGGTGAGGGTTGACGAGACCTTAAGCCTCTCCGCAAATTTACCGAGAGAAATGCCTAGCCGACCCTGCTGGACCGACGGCATGGGTCAGGGTTGCAAAAAGCGGGACATGAAAGGCCTGCAGGCTTAGATGACAGCTGTTAGCGTCATTCAAGGTCGCAGGTCATGAGGCCAGGGCCCTTTCAGGGCTCGACGAGCTCTTAGAGTCCTGACGACTAGGTGCGATAATGGATTAAATCTCTCAGGCCGCAAGTGAGACGAGGCCACAGCCGGTCATGAAGGTCAAGGAAAAGCAGCTGAGGCTTATAGGGGTCGCGCTGTTTGTACAGTTCTACGTTGTCTGGGCCCTCGGCTTCGCCAACTACGTGCCTCAGCTCTACAACCTCGATGTACTGCGGGCGTCAGCGATATTATTAGTGATAGGCCTGCTCATGATGCTCAACGGCTACATAAAGGACATGGCAAAGCGCGCGGCCGCGGACAAGTACTTCAGGGCCCTCATGATAATTTACTTTGCGGCCGTTTATTACATAGTTTACAGCGTCATGATGGCGTACTATCGGCTGGGCTTAGGGGTAAGTCTTGACACGGCGACATACATGCAGTCCTTTGCATCTGCAGCGCTGTACCGCAGGCTCTTCGACAGCTTCGCAGTACCAACGTTCTTCTACAACCACGCTTCGCCTATACTCTTCCTGGTATACCCCCTCTACCTCACGTACCCAGGGATACCCACACTTATGACGATACAGACGGCGCTGGCGACACTGCCATCTATACCTCTGTACAAGCTTGGTCTGAAACTCTTCGGAGACAGGAGGTACGCACTGCTCACGGCATTGGCCTACCTCCTGTTCCCGTGGATTACCACGTACCTGGTCGGGCCCTTCGAGGTCGTGATCCTCACGGCGCCCTTCTTCGCGCTTGCCCTCTACAGCCTCTACATGGGGAACAGGCTCGGCTACTGGCTGTCCCTAACGCTAATGATGACGACCATAGAGTTCTCGCCTATACTGGGGTTCTTCATAGGGCTTTACGTACTGGCCACTAAGCTCGACTGGCTTAAGGCCAAGGGGAGGGTCGTCCTGGGCCTTGAGACCCTTGCCTACTCGCTCGCCTGGCTCTTCGGGGACTTCCTTTTGGTTTACTACTTCAGCCACGGGGCCATAAACATCTTCCAGAACGTATGGGGCTCAGCGCTCTCTGGCCCGCTGATATCGATAACTGACTCCATAGGCAACGCCATCTTCCACTTCACTACTCACACAAGCTCGAGCTCCTCGCCAAGCCACCAGGCCGCGCTAAGCCTGTCCAGCGTCCTTGAGTCCCTGGTGAACAGCGTAAAGACGGGCCTCCAAACGAAGATCCAGAGCACGGTATTCCTAATGATGCCAACCCTTTTCCTGAACCTCATGGAGCCCCAGAACCTCCTGCTGCTGCCGTGGCTCTACGTGATGTGGCAGACACCATGGGGCTTTTACTACGTTATCTGGGTCTACTACACGGCCCTCGTGGCGCCAGCCGTCATAGTGCCCGCCATATGGGCCCTGAGGAAGTTCAGACCGCGCATTAGGAGGGCGCTACTGGTCACAGTCTTCATCGCAGTGACCATTTCAACGCTGCTCCTCAACGGTCTATCGCCCCTGTCAGCCCTTTACTTCCATGAACCCTTGCCGAACCCCCTGCAACCTACGACAACGCCATATGACCTGGCCCTCATCCAGCTGAACAACTACGTGCCGCCCAACGCCTCTGTCTCTGTGCCGGCAACGGCCGTGCCCTGGTTCTCGTTAACGAGGTATGGCTGGAATGACCACGGGGTGCCGTTCTTCGGGCCGAACGGCTACACGAAGTATGAGGTGTACTCGCCGCTTGTGCTGACAGGGTACCCATACTACCCGAACTTTAACAATTACTTGCCCTATGTTTTCAATGACGGCGCGTGGCTGCTCGTTGGACCCTTCCAGAGGCCTTACGGCTTCAACTACACGACGACAGTCATACTGTTGCCCCTGACACCCGGTCAGCACCAGTACAGCATAACCACGATGCCAGGCGGGCCCTTGACGGTAAACCTAAGCATCAGTTATACGCCGCTGCAGGACATAGGGTATCTCACCAGCAACTTATCATGGCTGCTCCAGCAGCCCCAGAGCGGCATCTGCGGTACTCTGCCAGGCTACTTTGCAGTGTCGAATTTCAATGACTATATAGTACAGCCTATAACCATCAATGAGACGACGACAATAGAGGCTCTCACGATATTTGGGTCAGGGGCAAGCAACCTCGTAAGCGGTGAGGTTATGATATCATCGTCCGAGGTTCCAGCCCTGAAGCCCAAGGTCTTGTGGAGCACGGGCTTCGGGGAGCCCTGGTGGTGCAGCCCTCACTCCTGGGCGACGCCGATAAGCTTAGAGCCCAACCTTACGCTTAAGCCAGGCACCTACTACGTTATAGTTAACATGCCCACCAACCCGTGGCAGGTGGTCTGCACATACATACCTGGAGCGCCTAAGGCCCTGCTCTACAACGGCACGGGGCTACGGCAGCTTAACTGCACCATGAACCTGATAATGGTAACCAACAGGCCAGCGGAGGTCGCCAACACTAACGCAGGCGTCTCAATATCGTTAGTTATACAGAACAGCACTGCCGTAGCTCTGAACAAGACGATGACGTTAGTTGCTCAGAGGCCCTTTGAGCTCCCGCTGACCTACTGGGCCAACCTCACGGGCAGCTCCTACCAGGAGGCCCTCGTGGTGAACGTTAATCAGAGCTCGAGCCTGCCCTCACCTGGCGAGCTCTCGGTTACGATAAGCAATTACATGCCTGCCGACAGCCCACCTATGCCGCTCATAAGGCTTCACAGCCTCAACTACACGGCCACAGAGACGCTGTTACCCATAACGCCGGGCTCCCACCAGTACTCGCTGGCCCTTCTGCCTGAGGGGCCAGTTAAGGTCAGCGTGGGCGTCAGTTATGTGCCGCTGCAGACCATAGAGTACCTCACAAGTGACCTGCCTCAGGTGCTCCAGCAGCCCCAGAGCGGCATCTGCGGTACTCTGCCAGGCTACTTCGCTCTCCTGAACAGCTCGGAGTACCTGGTGCAGCCGGTCACATTCAATGAGACCGCCACTATAGAGAGCCTTGTTGTCTTCGGCTCAGGTCCTAGCAACCTGGTGAGCGGTCAGGTAGTGATATCAAGGTCACCTGTGCCAACAAACAGGAGCGGCTACCTGTGGAGCACGGGCTTCGGGGAGCCCTGGTGGTGCGAGCCTCACTCGTGGGCCACGCCAATAGTCACCAGCCCTAAGGCGAAGCTGGAGCCGGGCACGTATTACGTAATCCTTCACATGCCCACCACGCCGTGGCAGGCCCTCTGCACATACATATCTGGGGCGCCTAAGGCCCTGGTTTACAAAGGCTCTACTCTCATAAAGCAGCTCAACTGCACATTAAACCTGATAATGGTCACCAACAGGCCTGTGAGCTCGACCAACGTTAGCTCGAACGTAACGGTGTCGCTGCTAGGCAGGACCATAACAATAAGTCCCCAGAGGCCCGCACAGCAGGCCCTGGCCTTTGAGGCCAACGTAACGCAGAGGGCAGCCTGGGAGACCCTTGTTGTGAACGCGAGTGAGGTGGTCCCTGGCAACCTGACGATAAGGGTGAACACCTACGTGCCGGGCGAGTACCCGCCCATAAGGGCGCCCTGGTACCTGGTACCAGCCTACGGCAACATACCCACCTACGCCCTGTTCGCCCTAGCCATAGCCTTCCTGACAGCCCGCAAGAGGGGGTCTGAGCTCAGCAGGATGAGCGGCGCAGAGGGTAAGTCCTAAGGGTCTATGAAAGCCAAACCTCAAGCCTTCAGGCCCTACTATGAGCTGACGCCTAATTACGAGGCCTAGCTAAGGCCTACATCACGCATAAAGTTGGCCAGCTCTAGTAGCGCCTCTGCGAGGGTCCCTGTTGAGGGTTGCGCTGATCCACAACCACAGTCTGACGTACCCGGGCGGCGGGGAGAAGTTCATAGCGAGGCTGGCCAACGGCCTGTCAAGGCGCGGGCTAAGGGTATCGGTCTACTCCCTGCCGCTGGAGCGTCAGGCTAACGTAGACGTGAGGGGCCTCCTCGACCCAGGCGTTAAGTACGAGGAGGGCCTCACACCTGACATTGACGCTGACGTAGTTTATGTGACCTACTTCCCCCTCGTCACGCTCGCCCTCCTGAGGGTAAGGGCGCCGAAGGTCGCTGGGATCCACTCGCACTTCCTCCTGCCCGAGGCCCAGGACCCCGAGCTCTTCAGGGGAGGCCTGGCAGCCCTCCTCAGGAGGCTGGGTCCCTGGGCCACGTACACCTACTACCTCCGCGGGCTCATGAACTTTGAGCTGAGGCGCTTTGAGGCGGTTCACGCCTACCCTCACCTTGTCAGCTTCATAAGGCACAGGAGGCCCTACGCGATACTCCCGTTCCTTGACGTTAGCCACTGGAGGCCCACAAGGAACAAGGACGAGGAGTTCAAGGCGCTGTTCGTGGGCAGGAGGGTCTATGAGAAGGGCTTTGACGTCTTCACTGCAGTTGCCAGGGAGGCCAAGAGGCTCGGCCTCAAGGCAAGGTTCCTGGCCACTGGCGGCAGGGAGGGCGAGGCGATAGACGGCGTTGAGAGCCTCGGCTTCGTGCCCGAGGACAGGCTTGTCGACCTCTACTCATCGGCCCACGCTGTCATCTATCCGACGAGGGCTGACAACTTCGGCCTTGTAATGCTTGAGGCCCTGGCCAGCGGCACGCCAGTGATAGCCTCAGACATACACTCCCACAGGCTCCCAGGCCTCCCCCTCCTCCTGGCGAGGGGCGTTGAGGGAGTGCTGAGGCAGCTCGTTGACCTTTACAACATGTTCTATAAGGACAGGGAGAGGTACCTTGAGCTCTGCAGGAGGGGCAGGGAGGCCGTTGTCAGGGGCTACAGCGAGGACGTCGTGGTCCCCCAGTACGTCAGGATGTTCAAGGAGGTCGCCGGCCTTAGCCCTTAACCCCCCTTAGGACCTCAAGCCACCTGTCAGCTATGACCTTGGTATCGAACTGCTCTCCCCTCTCCCTGCTCCTCGCCCTCATGCTGCTCGGGTACCCCTCCCTCCATATCCTGACCGCCATGTCGACCAGGGACCCCTCGTCCTTAGCCAGCCAGCCCGTGACCCCGTGGATCACCGTCTCCCCGGGGCCCTGGGCGGCATAGGTGAGCACCGGGGTGCCGCAGGCCATTGACTCAACGGGCACGTAGCCAAATGGCTCGTGCGTGAACGGGAACAGGGTGAAGAGGGCGTTCGAGTAGAGCTCCACCAGCTCCTCGTCGCTCACGCGTCCAAGCAGCTCGATGTTGGGGTGCTCCCTTATGTAGTCAGGCACGTGGGAGATCTTTGAGCCGAAGGCCCTTATCTTGACCCCTGCGTCGGCCACCCTCCTTATCGCCGAGAACTCCGTCTCCTTTCCCACGTAGGTCAATACGTAGTCGCCCGACGGCCTTGATGTCGTTGGCCTGAAGAAGCTCGTGTCGAGGGGAGGGTATATCACGCCGTCAACCCTTATCCCCCAGGCCTCATACATTGACCTTGTGAAGGAGCTGTTCGCTATGAACAGCCTTGAGGCCCTCCTCAGCCCCCTGTTGAACCTCCTGTCGTGGACTATGAAGAGCCTCCTGAAGGCCCTGTATATGGCCCTGTAGAGGGGCCTCATCTCCGGGTACATATCGTCAAGGGCCCTCGTTATGGGCCCCTGGGCGTAGTAGACGTCCGCGTTAACAAGGAAGGCCTGGGAGAAGTTCATCACGACGGCGTTGTCGTCGTTGTCGACGTTGAACCTCGTGCTCCTGAGCCACGCCTCAAAGGTCCTCAGCGACCCCCTGAGGAAGTACCTCCTGTCAAAGCTGACGGCCTCAAAGCCCGCTGACCTTATCTCCTCAGCGGTCTCGGAGGAGGGGGTCACGAAGGTCACGTTATAGGACCCCCTGAGCTCCCTTGCGAGAAGGTAGGCAGGCCTGAGGGGGCCGTGAAGGCCCTCAAGGGGGTCGACGAACATCACCAGGTCCATGGTCTCACCTTGGCGGGCGCCATGGCAGGCCTTCGGGGCCTCACGGCCGTATTCAAGGCGGGACGTGAGTTCAGGGCGGAGCTGAAATTTAACCTTAAGCCTTTTGTCCCTCCTTTAAGTGATTGCGCGTCGGCTAGCGAGCAGCGGCCTCGCGACTTAGGTAGCGGCCAACCGGGGCCGTGAGCCCTCAAGGCCCACACGAGGAATGACGAGCTGGGGCAACGCAGCGATGGTTAATGGGCCAGCCCGCTGGCTACGTCCCTGACCACCTTGGTTAGCTCCTGTACGTCCCCGCTCACCTCCTCAAAGTCATCGCTGTCGACGTTGTACGTCGCTGAGCCGCGCCTCGTGTAGACCCTGACCCTGTGAGAGAAGGCCCTCTTGATCGCCTCTCTCGGCAGCTCGCCCTCCCTGTAGACACTCTCAGGCCTGATCGAGGGCCCGAAGCTCTCGGCCAGGACTACGTCAGAGCCTAAGCTTGACGTTTCGCTGTCTATCGCGGCCCTCACGATCGAGGGGACCTGGGCAAGGCTCACGAAGGCCCCCTCCTGCTTAACGGGCCTGGCCCAGCTGGGCCACCTCACCCAGAGCGGCACCCTGAGGAGCCCGTCCTTGAGGAAGTAGCCATGGTGTACGCCCCCGTCGCCCAGGAGCTCGCCGTGGTCTGACGTAACTATAACGAGGGACCTGTCAAGGTAGCCCTTGAGGACATGGATAATCTCCAGGGCCCTCCTCGTGGCGTAGGCTGCGTGCCTGGGGTAGCTCTGGCGGTTGAGGTTAACGACCTCCTCGTCGAGCCTGTCGAAGAACAAGGCCTCAAGGAAGGCCCTGAGCGTGAGCTGCCCGTTCATGTCCTTAGCTGTGTAGGGGCCGTGTGCCTCCATTATGTTTATCAGCATGAGGAAGGGCTCTGTGAAGGATCTCCCCCTCAGGAAGTCAAGTATTGCCAGGGAGCCCTTCTCCATTGTAGGGTCGTGGAGGCCCAGCCTCCCGGCCAGCCTCCTGAGCCTGGACCTGGTGAGCATCCTGAGGCCGCTGAGCAGGAGGCGGAGCTCCCCGTCCCTTACGAGCTCGAGCGCGGCGCCCAGGTAGCCCTCACGCCTCGACAGAGTTTTAATTAGCCTCTCGTAGTCCCTGCACTCCCTATGCCGCCTGCAGAGGCCGTCAGCCACGAAGCTTTCCGTGACTCCCCCGAAGCCGTAGGCCGCCGATATCAGCGGGTTGGCCGATATTACGTAGGCGCTGTAGCCCTCCTTCATAAGCTCCCCTATTATGCCCCTGTCGAGCTTGCTCATCCTCCGCCTCGACAGCTCCATCATGGTGCCAGCGTAGACGCCGTAGGCCTCGTGGACCCCGTGCTGGCTCGGGTACAGGCCTGTCACCATGCTGACGTGGCTCGGCAGGGTCCAGGGGGATGGCGCTATGGCGTTCTCGTACTTGACGAAGCCCAGGTCCCTGAGCGCCTCCAGGCCGCCTGCGTGGTCCTCCCTGAGCGTGTCAATGACCAGCAGTATAACGTTGGGCCTCCTCCGCTCGCCCAACCCTGGCACCTCCTTGGAACGGACTGCCTGTAGTCGGCCTGAGGCGCTTGGCCAGCGCCTAGGCCTTCACCCTGCTCGCCCACGTCAATTTAAGCTTACCGTGGGCGCAGCTGGGGCTATCCAAGCGGGGCTTGAGGGCGCTGGTAGGCCAGGTGGGCCGCGCTGAGCGGGGTCAGGACGTAGGCCCCCTGGCCCTCATGCCACGCTAAAGGGACTTGACGGCCTCCAGGGCCCTGTCGGCGTGCTCCTCGGCCTTCTTTAGGCCCCTTATGACCTGCCTTACCACGCCGTCGGGGCCTATCACGAACGTCACCCTCTCAGCCGTGCCCGTCGCCCTTAGCGCCCCGAAGGCCTTTGAGACCTCCTTCTTAGCGTCGCTCGCCAGCGGGAACCTGGCCCCATATTTCTCAGCGAACTTCCTCTGGGTCTCAAGGCTATCGACGCTTACCCCTATGACCTCAGCCCCCGCCTTCCTGAACTCATCGTAGAGCTCAGAGAACCTCTTCAGCTCCCTGGTGCAGCCCGTTGTGAACGCCTTTGGGAAGAAGTAGAGGACCACCTTCCTGCCCCTCAGCTGGGACAGCCTTATCTTCCCTGCAGTCGTCTCAAGCTCGAGGTCGGGGACCGGGTCGCCTACCTGGACCACGCCTCTCGCCGAGGGGCCTTGCTCAGGGCCCCTTTTAAGGCGGAGCATGTAGGGACAGGGACTTATAGGGGGCATGGGCCCTAGCTTATTTACCTAGACCCCCTCAAGGCGACAGGTGTATACAGTGGCGTCCGAGGGCCTCGAGCTCCTCAGGTCCAGCGTCAGGGAGTTCGCGGAGAAGGTGGTCAAGCCGGTCGCGAGGAGGATAGACCAGGAGAACGCCGTTCCCCCCGACATTATAAGGCAGGTGGCTGAGATGGGCTACTTCGCCCTGAGGGTCCCCCAGGAGTACGGGGGCCCTGGGCTGAGCACCCTTGAGTCAGTCATAGTGGTTGAGGAGCTGGCCAGGGCCTCTGGGGCAGTCGCAATAATGGCCACGGTCTCGGGCACCATGGTGGCCTACCCGCTGGTCCACTACGCCTCCCCTGAGATCAAGGAGAGGTACCTGACGAAGCTGGCAAAGGGGGCAGTAGGGGCCTTCGCCCTGAGCGAGCCGTGCTGCGGCACAGACGCAGCGGCCATAACCACGAGGGCGGTCAAGGAGGGGGACGAGTACGTGATAAGCGGCAGGAAGACATGGATAACCAACTCCCCATACGCAGACTTCTTCCTCGTGGCTGCCAGGACAGGGAGGCCTGAGGACAGGCACAGGGGCGTCTCGCTGTTCGTCGTAGACAAGAGCTCGTGTATAGAGGTCTCAAAGCTCGACATGATGGGCTACAGGGGCAGCGGGACGAGCGAGGTGCTTTTCAGGGACTGCAGGGTACCCGAGTCAAACATGGTCGGCCAGCTGAACGGCGGCTTCAAGATAGTCATGGACGCGCTAAACGAGGGCAGGGTCGTGACGGCCGCCACAGCCCTTGGGCTGGCCGAGGCGGCCTTCGAGGACGCCCTGGCATACTCGAGGCAGAGGGAGTCCATGGGGGTGCCGATAGCTGAGCACCAGATGGTCCAGTACATGCTTGCCGAGATGAAGGTCAGGGTCGAGGCCATGAGGCTGCTGATATATGAGGCGGCTAAGAAGGTGGACGCGGGGGACCCGGACTACCCAATGTGGAGCAGCATGGCAAAGCTTGCAGCCGCCCAGTGGGGGGTTGACGTGGCAAGGATGGCGGTGCAGGTCGAGGGAGGGTTCGGGTACAGCAGGGAGAGCCTGGTAGAGAGGGTCTACAGGGAC
>Ga0081473_124596_pt1 | contig 10773 bp, 6 predicted proteins | sample CisSprmetagenome_FD_70977 | JGI IMG/M metagenome (GOLD analysis project Ga0081473, IMG submission 70977) | Hypoxic/sulfidic aquatic microbial communities from Cistern Spring, Yellowstone National Park, USA v2 (version 2) | ecosystem: Environmental > Aquatic > Thermal springs > Hot (42-90C) >... | reverse complement strand
TCATGGGTTCCAACCCCTTCCGTGAGGGGATGAGGGTCAAAGAGCTACTTGGCTACCTACCGGAGGAGGCGGATGTGTACTCGCGTTTAACAGGCCTCGAACACTTAAGATTCTACGCGAGTCTCTATGGTGGGAGAGTCGATGAGACTGTGAGATACGGGGCTGAGATAAGCGGCTTGGGGGGTGATTTAAACAAGAGGGCCGGCGAGTACAGTAAGGGGATGAAGAGGAGGCTTCTACTAAGCCTTGTTTTAATGAGGAGGCCTAGAGTCGCCCTACTAGATGAGCCGACCAGCGGGTTGGACGTCTACTCTAGTTTAAGAGTGAGGGATCTGATAAAAAGGTATGCGAGGGAGAACAAGACGGCCGTGATACTCAGCAGCCACAACATGCTTGAGGTCGAGTATGTGTGTGATAGGGTTGCTTTCATAAGCAGGGGTAGGATTGTCGCGGCAGGTTCACCCGATGAATTGAAGGAAAAGTATAATGCTGGGAACCTCGAGGAGGTTTTCGTGAAAGCAACCGGTGGTTGAATGAACTTTAATACAGTGAGAATTATTGTTTGGAAGGAGCTCCTGGACTTGTGGAGGGATAAGAAGACCCTCGCGGTGGCTGTACTGCTACCAGTTGTCTCAATGCCGCTAATAGGCTTAGCGGTCCTACTCCTATCCACGCAACAGCCTGTACAGGTCGCGATAGTGGATGAGGATAACACGTCTTACACCAATCGAATACTGGGCATTACTGTTTCATCCAGTTGGCTGGCGGGTAATCTAACCGAGGCTTTAACTAGGAGTGGTTGTCGGGTCGACGAATACGATAAGAGCCCGGGCAACATGACTTCCTATGACCTTGTAGTCGTTATTCAAAAAGGCTTCTCCGAGAACGCTACAAGCCTGGTCAACCAGGCTAGCGTGGAGATCATTCGGAAAGCCAATGTACAGCCAGCGGTGAACGCTGAGAGCACTATAATATCAGTGCTATCACAGTTCTCGAGTAACATCTCGAGGGTTAAAGTCGAGTCTCTAGCTGGTTTAGCCGGTTTGAAACCCGGTTCCTTCAACGTCGACTCGATACTTCAGCCGGTTGTGGTGGGGCCCCTTGTAGTCATAGCACCCTCCGGGGCGCCTGCGACGCCGATAGAGCAGATCAGGCCTTACATCGCTAAGATACTTATACTAGGCTTCATCTTCGTTGTATCACCGGCATCAATGTACGTCGTCGACAGTATTGTGGGTGAGAGGGAGAGGAAGACTATTGAACTCCTCCTGGCGACACCCGCTAGCGTAGCCGAGATCATATCGGGGAAGCTTATGGTTGCCTCGGTGCTTGGCCTGGTTTCAAGCCTATCAGATGTGGCGAGCCTCATGATATACATGTACCTTATAACCCTATCACTAGGCGGGTATTTCTGGCTTGTACTAGACTTGAAGCTGATTCTCCTCCACGCTGTCACAGCATTCTTCACGATACTCACAACAATAGCTATCGCCACACCGTTTATTACTAGGACGCAGGGTATTAGGAGCGCGAGCAATATAGCGACGCTGGTGAACATGATAGGGATGACATTGTTCTTCACAGGCTTCATGGTCGACTACCCTAAGTTGGAGCCGAGCGTACTCTACCCCCTCATGCTAATCCCCTACACTCACTCCATCCTTGTAATCCAGGACTACGTGTACGGTATGGCTTTGAACTCTCTCATACATCTAGCAGTGCTCATAGTCGCCAGCCTCATACTACTCTACATTGGTGTTAGAGGAATTAGCCCGGAGAAGATTTTGCTGGCTCGTTGAGCACGGGATTAACTTTTTAAAAACAACCGTATTTTATTTGAGTGAGGGATCGTTGGTTGAAGCAATCCCACCTGCGGGTCTTGTTGGCGAGCGATGAAAACGGGTTCCTAGATTTAAGTCAGGTTCAGCAGAAGCTTAATTTAACCATGTCAAGCCTGAGAAGATACATCAGGATCCTCGAGAGAGACGGGTTTGTATCGAGGTCGGAGAAGGGTTTTGTATTAACAGAGAAGGGGATGAAGCTGAAGAAGACTGTTCAGGCGTTGAAGGAGAAGAGGGATGCACCAGCCTACTACATCACAGACCCGTCGACAGGCCAACCCATACCACTCAGCTTCAGAAACTACAGCCAGCTCTACGCTATACTAGCCTACGGTCTAGTGGATAAATCCCTCATCGAGAAGCACATCGCCCAGGGATACCTCTCCAACTGGGCACGGGAAGCATTAGGCGACGAGTACCTGGCGAGTCTCATCCAAGGCGGGGAGGTCAAGAACGCCAGTGACCTACTAGCCTACTTGAAGATGATAATCCAGCTCTCAACGGCTGAGAAGTAATGCCCCGAGAGGGGGATAGGGGAGAACTCGAGGGTAGGTTGATAGAGTATATTTCGAGAGCACGCTGGTGGCCTTGGAAAACAGGTGAGAGAGCCCCGTTTATAACAAAGCTGGTGGAGAAAAACGGTTTCGTCCACGTTAGGGTAAGCGACGGGGAGAACCTGTACCAGGCATCCTTCATTGAAGGCGATAACCCTGGTCTACCCGGAGACCGGGTCATACCCTTCAAGGGGCGGTTCCTGTATGAGGCGGAGTACGATAGTAGATTCCTCGAGAATATAAGGGAGGTGAGCGGTGTAACCCTAGAGCTTGCAGGCGACTTCGATCCGGCGATCACGTCGGCCAGGCCCCTTACATTGGATTCAACAAACGTTGTCTCCCTACTGGAGAACCGGAGGGGGGAGAAAGCTGTTTTAAAAAGCTACAGGCTGCTCCCCAAAGTGAACATGGAGTACTTGTGCCTCGTCAAACTCAGCAGGGAGGGTTTTAAGAACACGCCCAGAGTGAGAGGGTTGATACACGAAGATGGTGATCCTATAGCTCTCATCCTCCAGTTCATCACAGGGTTCAACGATGCTGGATACCCCTTCTACGAGGAGTTGTCCAGCTGGCTTGGGTCCAGGGATATAAGGCTCAACCTCGGCTTATCTGCTAAGTTGGGGGTTGTGACAGCTGGGCTCCACGAGGCATTGAACAAGCCCGGGGACAAAGGGTTCTTCGGGTTAGAGGAGATCACGAACAACGATATCTCAAGATGGGAGGAAAGGTTGAGCCGGAGAGTTAACTTCATATACGAGAAGTTCGACGAGTACGCTACTATCAAAGACTACGAGTGGCTCGGCTACTGGAGGGATGTCTTCGATAAAAAAGAGATAGAGGTAGTTGAGGAGGCGAGGAGTCTCCTGGACAAATATAAGGGCGGTCTCAAAGCGAGGATACACCAGGATCTGCATCTACTCCAAATGATCTATAACCCAAGCGAGGGCGAATTCTACATAATAGATTTCGAGGGGGAGCCTGGCAGGAGTAACGATGAGAAAGTCGAGAAGGAACCCCCTCTCAGGGACGTAGCCTCCCTTGTAAGGAGCTTCCATTACCTCTCTTTTTCAGCTGTCATGAATTGGAGTAGCCTGAGTCTGGATCACGTGGCGCGAAGCCTCTTAGGCGAAGACCCCGCTCTACAATGGAGGAAGAGGCATTTGACCTCTATGATCTACTCATACCTGGCCGACACCTTAAGGGGGGATATCCACGGATTCGGCGAGAAAATAATAGCGGGTTTAGACGAATACTTGAAGCCGTGGGTCGTGGAGAGAGCTTTATACGAGGCCGTGTACGAGTTGATGTATAGACCGGGTTGGTCCCCAATCCCTATTCTAGGATTGCTGAGGATCTACTAGGTTTAAATAATCGATTAAACATGCTGAAAACGTTTTTTATTTGCCACCCGCGAATCTATCATAGTGGTGTTTAAATGCCGGATGTTGTTTTGGTATTCGAGGTTCACCAGCCGTATAGGCTCGCCAGGAATGTGTATCATAGGCTTGTTGAGAGGGCGTTGAAAGGGGAGCTGACCCTACGCGATGTCGAGGAGGCCATATTCGACCAGCCGTTGAACAAGCTTGTGATGGAGAGGGCTTCTTCTAAATGCTATATACCTGCCACGCGGATAATACTGGAGAGCATTCAAAGGTATAGGAACTCGGATAGAAGGTTTAAAGTATCGTACTCGGTCTCAGGCGTATTCCTCGAGCAGGCCTCCAGGTGGGCTCCCGAGGTTGTGAACCTTTTCCGAAGCGTTGCCGAGACTGGTTTAGCAGAGTTCATCAGTCAGACATACTATCACAGCATGGTCGCATTCCTCGGAGTCCCAGAGTACAGGGAGCTCATCGAGCAAGTGTCAGAGCATAGGAGGGTGATCGAAGAGTTAACCGGCTTAAAACCGGTTACGGTTGAGAACACAGAGTTCTCATACAACAACGACATCGCCGCTGTGTTCGCTGGGCTAGGTTATAAAGCGGTGTTGACGGAGGGCGTTGAGAGAGTCTTAGGGTGGAGGTCGCCTAACTACGTTTACAAGGCTTACGGTAGCGAGATAAAAGTGTTGACCAGGAACTACAGGTTGAGTGATGACGTAGGATTCAGGTTCAGCGATAGGAACTGGGATCAATACCCCTTGACCGCGGACAAATACTCCGCCTGGCTCTCAGCTACACCCGGGGACGTCTTGCTCATCGCCCTCGACTACGAGACTTTCGGGGAGCACCATTGGCCTGAGTCGGGTATCCACGAGTTCCTGAGGTGGCTACCCGGCGAGGTCTTGAAGTACAGCAATCTCTCCTTCTCAACACCAAGCGAGGTGGTGGATAAATACCCCGCCAGGGATACTATAGACGTACCCCCATGGTCAACCATCAGCTGGGCCGACGAGAGGGATCTAAGCGCCTGGCTCGGGAACACGATGCAACAGGCTTCCATGAAGGCCCTCTACGACCTCTACTACTACGTGAACGCTATAGGGGATGCCGGTTTAAAGAGGCTGTGGAAGCTGTTGTCTATAAGCGACCACCTCTACTACCAGGCCACAAAGTTCGGGAGCATTGGGGAGGTGCACGCCTACTTCTCACCCTACAAGAACGCCGGGGACGCCTATGCTCTCTTCATGGAGGCCGTAGGTGTTCTATCCACACTGGTAGCAGAGGCTATTACAAGGGATCCAAGGGGATTTATAACAAGGTTCAAGACGCCGCCTGAGAAAGCCTTCTACTTCTACTCGCCTGCATCAGGCTACACTGGGTTGAGGGCTTCAAGCCTAGGCGAGTTCCTCGATTTATTGCGGAGGATACCGGACGACGTGTTCCTATACCACGCTGGGAGAGGAGATTTCTCGAGCTGGATTAGAAACGTGTTCATGCTCGAGGATCTAGCTGCCGCAGTGGCTGAAGCGGAGAAAAAGCATCCGGGTGAGGCGCGTAAGGCGGTTGAGATTGCTGTTAAATCCCAGTTAGGGGTGTGAACGTGCCAGGGTTCTTCGTCTTCGCAATACACTTCCACCAGCCTACAGGTCAGTTGAAGAAGATCCACGAGAGGGTCTTCGAGAACAGCTATAAGCTACTCACAGACGTCTTCAAGGAGTTCAGCGACCTGAAGTTTACTATCCACGTGAGCGGACCCCTACTCTTATACGCGAGCGAGCACTACCCAGACTGGGTTAGCGAGCTAGCTAAACTTGCTGACTACGGTGTCGCTGAGATACTCGGTGGGAGTCTAGGCGAAGCCATCTTACCGATTCTCCCAAGCGGTGACAGAGACCTGCAGCTAAGGGAGTACGCTAGGCTTGTTGAGAGGCTTCTTGGGGTTAAACCGAGGGGTATGTGGCTTCCCGAGAGGGTTTGGGAGCCCGACCTAGTCGGGTACCTCGCTAGAAACGGGGTGGAGTATGTGCTAGTAGACGACTCAACCCTCTCGAGAACGGGTAGGGGAGGCAACGACTCCCTGTACCCGTGGCTTACCGAGGACTCAGGGTACAGTGTCAAAGTGTTCTTCATAGACACAGCTCTGCGATACATCTTGCCCTGGGAGCCTCCTGAGAGAGTCGTAGGCTACATGAGGGAGAGGGTTGGAGGGCTTGAGAACCCAATCCTAGTCTGGGGGAGCGATGCAGAGAAGTTTGGTGAGTGGAGGGATCCGGGGTGGGCCCGCTGGTGGCTCCACGGGTTCTTAAACTACATGAGAGTTGAGAAGAGCATCCAGATGGTTCACCCCTATGAGTATCTTAAAGAGCATGGTGTGAGGGGGCTAATCTACCTGCCCCCGGGTAGCTATGATAAAATGCTCGAGTGGAGCGGGGGCTTCTTCAGGAACTTCATAGTGAAATACGCTGAGGTAAACAACATGCATAAGAAAATGCTCTGGGTTAGGAGGAAGCTTTTGAAGGCCGGGGAGGGGGTGGAAGACGCGTGGAGGAGCTACCTGCTAGCCCAGTGTAACGACGCCTACTGGCACGGGTTGTTCGGCGGTGTATACCTAGCTCATTTGAGGCAGGCGATCTACGAGAACTATATTAGAGCCGAGAGAATAGCCGAGGAGGCTCTGGGCTATTATAGGGGCGGCGAGGCTAAGATTCTATTGGAGGACTTCGACTACGATGGTTTAGACGAGCTGATCGTGGAGAGAGAGGGTTACAACCTTTACATAGACCTCGCTGACGGTGGGAGTATTTTCGAGTTCGATGTGAAGAAGAAAGGTCTTGAACACAACCTCCAGGACACTATGTCCAGGTATAAGGAGCCTTATCTAGAGGAAGCCTGGTTTAAACCCGACTGGTATAGGAGGGTCAGCGGTAGAGTACACTTGTGGAGCACGGACACAGGTTTAGACGACTGGTTGTGGAACACCCCCTTCAGGGATCTAAGCGACCTAGCACTAGCCCGCTTCAACCTGGCCTACCTGGATAAGGAGTACCTTGGCTTGAAGAGCGAGGGGGGCTTCTACGTGTTTGGTAGCAAAATAGCGGACATTGAAGTCGAGAAGAGGGTGAGACTCCTAGAAAACGGGTTCGCAGTCGACTACGCGGTTAGGAACGTGAGGGGTGGTAGCGTTAGAGCGAGAGTGGGCTTCGAGTACCATCTAGCACCCAAATTCGATAGGTACGGGGATAGGGAAGTACACTACAAGGTGGGAGGCGAGTTGAGGGGTCTGAGGGAGAAGTTCATGGGTGTAGGTAGAAGCGTTGAATTAGTGAGCGAATTCTACCCTGCGGTGGAGGTGTCGTCCAACAGAGAGTTGAACATCTGGGTTGCACCGCTCTCCACTGTGGCTAGAACTGAGAAGGGTCTCCTCGAGATGCTACAGGGGGTTGGAGTCCAGTTCCTCGAGGATGTTGAGTTAGCTCCTGGAAGCGAGGTTAAAGTCAGCGTTGAGACCAGAGTGAAATGGTAATGTGGAATGCGGGTTTGGATGCTCACCTTCGAGTCGAAGACGACGAGGAAGGTAGGCGGGTTAGCAGAGGTTCCGCCTGAGTTGGCGAGGAATTTAGCGGGGAGGAGCTTTGAGACCACGCTAGTGACCCCATCCCACGGCTTGAGGATTGAGGGCGGGGTTGTCCTTGAGGAGGAGATCGGGGGGTTTAAATACAGGGTTTTAACCGCTAGGCTGGACGGATTAGACCACTATATCGTTGAAGGAGGCTTATTTGAAAGTAGCGATGTCTACGGCGGTGATCTCCCGTCTAAAGCACTTGTTTTCGCAAGGGTTGTGAAAGGGCTCTTCGAGAAGTCTCTGAAAGAGGGCTTAGCCCCCGATGTCGTTCACGCACACGACTGGCACTCAGGGTTATCGCTCGTAGGGTTGAACAGCGTGATCGTCAAGGAGGGTTTGAAGCCCAGGCTTGTATACCACATACACCTTTTATCCAAGGCATGGTTCAAGCGGGAGGATCTCGAGGCAATTCTCTCGGGTAGGCTGGTGAAAGGCGTTTACGGTGTGAGGGACTTCTCTGAGTATTATAATTTCTCACAGGGGTTTGCGGACAAGCTCATACCTCTCCTGGCAGACAGGACTATCACTGTGAGCGTTGACTACGGTAAGACAGTGGAGAAGTGGGTTGGGCTGAAACACCGTGTGACGGTCGGGGTAGTCCCGAACGGCAGTTCGTGGAACCCCGGGATGGTTTTAGAGTATGTTGAGAAAATAGCTGGCGCCAGGGGTGTTGAGGATAGAGCTCTAACAAGGAGGATCGTTCTAAGGGAGCTGTGCTCTAAAAATGTTGCAGAGCTTGGTGAGGAATGGTACAAGACCCTTGGAAGCCTCGGCGTGGACGCCGGGTCTGATACCTGGCATCAGTGTTTCGAAGAGGACGGGGACCTCGTCTTATCCACCGGGAGGATATCCAGGCAGAAAGGCTTCGAGGTATTATTGAAGGCCCTTGAGAAAACAATAGTTCGAAACCCACGTGTGAGACTCCTGCTTATGGTCATCCCTGTCCCGGGCTCGGAGAGCTTAATCGAGAAGATGGTTAGGTACCTCCGCGTGTATGAGAGGAACCTTAAAATAGTTTTCGGCCGTGTACCTAAGTCCTTATATGTTCCAGCACACCACGCTGCGAGAGTTTACGTGGCCCCAAGCTTGTACGAGCCCTTCGGGTTGGTTGCATTAGAGGCGATGGCCTCAGGTACACCCGTGCTCGCTAGCAACACGGGAGGGTTTAAAACCACGGTTCTAGACCTCAGGGTGGCGGGGTTGAAGGGTACTGGGATACTCTTCGAGACTGGTTCCGTTGATCAACTTGCTTCATACCTATCAGATTTAACCTTGCTGATGAGCGTTGAGGAGGTTGAGCCAGTGGAGGTTGGGAGGGTTGCTGAGAGGATCGCGGATCCTAGGGTTAGAGGTCTATTAAACGAGCATCGAGCCCCGTTTGTTATAAGGAGATCATGTGTAGATAGATCGAGGGAATTCGAGTGGGGTAGCTCTGTTTTAAAACTAGTGGAGGTTTACACGGGTATCCAACCCCCGGGGGTTTAAAATGGCGAGTGTAATACCGCAGAGACATTTAAACGGGCTGGAGGCCTACCTGGTCTTAGACAAGCCTTTGTACAAGCCTGGCAGTGAAGCCAAAGCCCATGTTCTCCTCGAGAATAAGGGTGTGGAAAGGTCTTTCAGGCTTAGGATAATCGACGAGAAGGGTGGGGTCCAGGTAGACAAAAACATCTCTATCAAGGCTGGTGAGAGACTCGTCGATATCTCCCCGGTCAGCACGTTAGAGGACGCAGGCTTCCACAAATTACGCCTCTACCTCGACTCAACCCTCATCGATGAAGTAGGCTACATCACAGGCGACCCTGCTTCAAGGAGGTATATGAGGGTGGCGTTCGTCTGGCACAACCACCAGGCCCCTAACTACGGTCCCGACGGCAGGTTCCACGCCGACTGGGCTTTCACATATGTTCACAAGGATCTGCTGAAACCATACGGGCTCGGCCCATACCACTACCACACGACCCTCTTAGACAACCACCCTGGCTACTCGGCGACGTTCAATCTAAGCCCTAGCCTATTGTACCAGTGGGATGCCGCCTTGAAGAAGGGTGTGGATTTCAAAGATGGGAGAAGGCTGGACAAGGGTAGCAGGGAGGTTCAGCTAATAGGGGAGACGCTTGAAAAATACGCCGAGTACGCTAGGTCGGGTAGAATAGATGTATTGACAAGTGTCTACGCTCACACCATCCTCGGTTTCCTAACTGATACGCTCAACGCCCAGGATATCGTGGCGGAGGAGGTTGAATACGGTGTTAAGGTCACGAGAGAGGTGTTAGGCGGGTTCGAGCCAATCGGGTTCTGGACGCCGGAGATGGCTTTCTCAATGAAACTCGTTAGAATCCTCCAGGAAAACAGGCTGGAGTACACTATTCTAGACGATGCCAACCACTTCTACTACGCGGAGGGGGAGAGGTCAACCCCCTACGAGCCCTACATCCTGTTGGATCCGGAGACGCGGAGCCACATCCAAGTATTCTTCAGGGACAGCTACTTGAGCAACGTGATGAGCTTCCAGAACAACTTCGCCTCGGAGCTCCACGCATGGAGGAACGCGTATGAGCTCGCCTACATGATCTCCTCGAAGTGGGTTGACAAGAATACGAGGATTCTAACTATAGCCTTGGACGGCGAGAACTGGATGGTCTTCTCCAAGAACCCGCCGTTGACGGCTTACTTCGTGGACAAGCTAATCCTGTATCTTGAGGCCCTCTCAGACTTCAACTTCATAAAAACAATAAACTTGAGGGAGGCCCTCGAAGAGGTCCCTGCGAGGAGGGTTATAACCAATATACCTACGAACACCTGGCTAGGTACCTTCAGGAAATGGAGGGGTGAGGTGGTGGAGCAAGAGAGATGGTGGGTTCAGGTGGCGGAGGCGATTAGGCTGCTTAGAGTCTACGAGAATGTTATCCAGGGACGCGACTCATACAGTAATTCAGCTAGGTTCGCGTTATGGCACGCCCTCGACAGCGATTACTGGTGGGCCGAGTTCTGGAGCCCGGGTGTGATAAACATGTGGCTGGAGAGGGCGTTGAAGACCGTGCAGGACAGGCTCTCCAGTATTAGGATAGTCGACGTCAAGGTTAGAGGAGACGTCTACCTTGGCGGGGAGTGCGAGCTGGGGGTGTCAATTGAAAACAACCTTGACAGGGATGTCAAGGTGAACATTGCAATCGAGTCCTGGGGCGTTAAGGAGACTACGGGTGTGATTAGAAGTGTATCCTTGAAGGCGCGGACTGTAAGCGATGTTTCGTTTAAAGTAAGGGCTGTCTCAACAGGAGACACACCCGTGTCAGTTTTACTACTGAGCGATAACAGTATTGTAGCATCATACACGAAGAACATTTACATCTCCCAGAGGCTCCCACCCAACCCTC
>Ga0081473_127621_pt1 | contig 10806 bp, 7 predicted proteins | sample CisSprmetagenome_FD_70977 | JGI IMG/M metagenome (GOLD analysis project Ga0081473, IMG submission 70977) | Hypoxic/sulfidic aquatic microbial communities from Cistern Spring, Yellowstone National Park, USA v2 (version 2) | ecosystem: Environmental > Aquatic > Thermal springs > Hot (42-90C) >... | reverse complement strand
GACATGCATCAAAAGTTTTAGAGCTCTCAATAGAGCTAGTAGATGAGCTTGAGAAGAAAAAGATAACAAAACTAAGCCTCGAGACTGAGAGAGCATTATATACAGCGTCTATACTACATGATGTAGGAATATGCAGATTATCATATGAAGAGCCTGCTGATATGCATAGAATATATTCTCAAAAAATCATAGAAGAACATAAAGAAGAGCTTGATGAAGCCTGTGAATGTTCAATTGGAGAGAAGACAGCATTAATAGCAGGATCACATGGTAGCAAAGATCCTTTGCCAGAAGATATTGATAAAGAGACAAAGACAGCCATAGGGATCATAAGAGTCGCAGACGGACTAGACTACGGACTAGACCAATCGATCAAAAGACTAAAAATCTATAGAAGACGCAACAAACTCATAATAAAAGTAGAATGCGAAGGAGAAGACGAGCTATGTGAAGTAGACATGGAAAGAGCTGAAGAAAAAAAGAGTTTGTTAGAAGAGATCTTAGGAAAAACATTGTTAGTAGAAAGATTATGATCTTTAAAATAACATAATTTAATTCTTCTTAAACTTAGATCTTGCAAAGATCTTTTGTCATCATATGTATCTTAAAAGGATCTTTTCTCTCTGTTCAGTTCTCAGAGAATTTTTTAAGATCAAATTCTAATATTATTAAAACATCAAAATCTCTAATTAATAAATTTCTCCCTTTAGTAATGATGCAGAACATATATGTATATGTGATAGGATCTAATCTCCCATTATCTCTGTCTGTCTCCTTTTAGACATCTATTTAGTTTCTTAAATTTCTCCCTATAATCTCTAAGTAATTATCTATAAGATACATAGGTTATCTGAAAGAGTATAGCTTATTAGATAGGTTATTTAAAGATCTTTATTTTCACCTCTGATTATCTCGTTTTATTTGAGAAGCCTTCATATATTATACATCATGTGATAATCAACCTCAAATTAAACGAATGATTTTTTGAAAAATTATAATTCATGTTTGAGACACGAGATATGTATATCCCTAGAAATCTTTATTAAAAAATATATAAAGATAATATCAAGAAATACTCTTTCTTCTCCATAAACACAAACATTCATGTCTTGTATATGTCTAATGTCTTTGTTTTCTCTACGTATCTTTTTGTAATTTTAAGGACAGCATTAGCGGCATTCTCATCTTTTTTCCATCCTTCTTTCTCTTCTAAATATCTCAATGGATGTTTGGCTCCACTTCTCTTAAATATCTCTTTTCTTAGGTAATCTGTCTCTTCCAAAATAATCTTCATATTGATCTTTTTTATATTATCGTCAATTTTTTCATCTTTTTCTAAGATCTTTTTTAAATGATCTTTATAATTCGCTATAATTTCTTTATTTAAAAGATCTTTGATATCAACATACATGTACTCGTATCTATTTAATAGTTTATAACTTTTTGTTTCATCTTTCCTTTTTATTCTTTCAACCACTTCTGATGGAAGAGGGATCCTTTTATGATTAACTCCCATAGCATCTAGGCCAATAAAGTATGAAAATAGATCTCTTGCAGAGATCTTCTCATATTTAACTTTTATTCTACTATAGTTGACATTAACGCCATATATAGCAACAGGTTCTTCGAATTCTTTTTCTAATAACATCTTCACTGTAAGAACATAATTATGAAAAGAATATTTGCTGACAGCATTAGAATTATTGTAATCAACACATAATAAGTTTCTTGATATTTTATCTTCTTTTTTCCACCATTTTCTATAGATATTTACAAGCTCGTTTAAAGTCGTTCTTGAGGCGTAAGGCAGTGATGGAGCTACGTACACGTTTAAAGATAAGGCTGTCTCCATGAATTTATTTATAATATGATTATAGAACTGTTCTGGCACTTTATGAAAAATTGGTGAACAAACTACTGTGGCCTCTGGATGACACGAGATCTCTGCAAAATATTGTGTCAGCATATTTAATTCCTGTGGTTCAGATATCTTTGGTTCTATGTCTTTAGTCTCTTCTAATAAAGGTAAAGAAATGATCATACTGTTCTTCGTTGTTTTGTTAATAAGCCTTTTTATATTATTTTCTATTCTCTCCATAAATCTTATATCGTTAATGGCTCTTCTAAGTTTCTTTATACTAATAAGCACAGGTATCTCAACGACTCCATTTAAAGATGCTCCCTCTAATATGTTTTCATCTATATAATTTGTGCTTACTGCATAAGTAGGAGTCTCAAAAGATCCTTTGGAGTGAGTTATCTCGAGTATTCTAGCTAAGCTATTATCGAAACTATCAACTATATCAATCCTTAATTTCATATCAACCCTTTAATATTTATGATTTCTGAAAACATATATAAACATATACTAATTTTATATAGCGGATTAACACAAAAAAGTTGCGTGAGATCTTGGTAATCGAAATAGAAACATTAGATCCTTATGACATAGTCTTAGCATTTTTATATGCATGTAGAGATGCTAATATAACAAGGATCCATGTTCAAAAAGGTCTTTATATAGCCTCTAAATATATAGAAAAGTTTAATGAATCGCTAGAGTTTAAGGCGTATAGAATGGGCCCTTGGAGCGAGGAGATCAATGATGTGATCATGCAGTTAATAGATAATGGAGATCTGACCAGAGATAAGATCCTTCAACTAACAGAGAGAGGTCTTGAGAAAGCGTTTAATTCTTGGAATAAACTTGATGAGAACAGCAGAAAGATCTTGGCTAAGATCGCTGATTTTATCAGTAAAATGAATGTGGACGAGCTATTATTATATGTATATACAGTATATGGTGGACATGAGAAGTCGGATGTTATAAAAAGTATTCTGAAAAAAAGGAGGTCGCTTGCAATAAATATTTATCTTAAAGGTTTAGTGTCTCTTGGATTAGCAGCAGAAATGGCTGGCATGTCTCTACCTGAGTTTATTGATTATATGAAGAAGAGAGGCATAAAACCTTACGAAGCTGAGGAAAAAGATCTTGAGAAGGTCGAGAAGCTTTAAAGGATCTTATATACTTGTTTTTGATACATCTACGCTTATAATTCTTATGGAGCTAGATATCTTAGATTATTTAAGAAAATCTATTGAGCGTTCTTTAATAGATATAGTTATTCCTAATGGTGTTAGAGAAGAGCTTAGAAGAGGAGGTCGTGAAATAAATCTTCCATATACCGATGTAGATATCAACGAAAAGGATCTTGAGGAGATTAATGATATTCCTCGAAGTCTCGGCAGAGGAGAGTTTGAAGTAATAGCCACGGCTTATATATGGAGAGAACATTCAAATATAATTGTTGTCTCAGATGATAAAAAGGCTAGATCCACATGTGAAAGACTTAATTTAAATTGTTTCGGGACTTTAGGACTTTTAGAATTTCTTAAGAAAAATAGAGTAATAACTAAAGAAGAGGCTATAAGTATATTAAATAAGATACCTGAGACAAGTTTATACATAAAAAGGGATCTTCTCGATATGACGAGAGAGAAGATTCTTCATCAATCAGACGGATAATGTATTGAGAATCCTTGTTATAAATTAGCTTTTTATTTTTAAAAGTCTTTCTCTGATATTTCTTCTAATGATCGTTATCTCTTCTGGTGAGATGAATCTATGAAGAATTCTATGAAAATCTCCGTTGTGATATTTAGTGTTAAGTTTTATATGTATTAATTCATGTAATATTAGATATTTTAATGTTTTTTCATCTAGATCAAGAAGTTCTTTATTGATATAGATCGTTTTTGTTTTGATGTTGCTGAATGCAGCTCTCGTTCTATATCTTCTGATTTTTATTTTAACATCTTCATCTACTCCTAACTGAAGTCTATAGGCATCCAGGATCTTTTTAATAACTTCTCTAAAGCTCTCTAAAGATCTGTCTCTCAATATGATCCACCATCTCATCTGCTATACTTGAAGCCTCTCGAATATCAGTCACCCCTATCCTATATAAATCCTTTAATAATGTTGTCTTGATCTTTCTTTTATCTTCTTCGAAAAATAAAGATCTTTTCTCTTTTTGTGATCTATATCTATTCAATATCTCTCTGATCAAAGGCTCTGAATGATATAGTTTATCTATGTTTTTGCCATATCTTCTATTTATAAATTCTTTCAAGTCATAAATGATTCTATCTACAGGATCCATGCTTTTTCTCTTCATTGTATATTTCAAAAGATCTTCAGTAAGCTCTTTTATATTAATAATCAGGTTTTCATCTATTCTTCTCATCCATGCTTCTTCAAGTCTCTTCAATCTCTCATATATATATTTATAAACAGGGTTAGCCGGCTCAAGATCTAATAAACTTTTTATTGTTAAAATAGCTTCTGCAGCAACATATTTAGTCTCAGGATCTTCTGGTTTCACGAGCAAGAACTTTTTCATGACCTCCTCTAGATCAGCAGATCCTATCATTGATTCTTTGACCACATCTATTTCTGGGATATATGTTTCTTCATGAACCATTTTCAATAGATCTCTCCAGAAGTCCTCTGGCAATTTAGAGGCGTTGATATAATACTTCACAGCATTATAAAGTTTTGTGATGGCAACAACATATTTATGAAACTTTAGTTTATCTCTATTACCACCTAAAGCTCTGTAGATGTTAGATACTCTTCTCATTTTTATTACAAGTTCTAATATAATAGGATCATATTTTACATATCCTAATGCTATTAATTTTGTTTTTTTCGTAAGATCCTCTACATATTTAAAGGCAGATCCTTCATCTATAGATCTGATTATTTCATCAATATCTATTTTTATCTCGTGAACACCGATTTTTAATCCAGTCATCAGCCTCTGTTTTATCTCTATAATTAAATGTTCTAACTCTTCTAAAGCATCTTTTGTCGTCTTAATACTTTCTTCAAAAATCTCTTTATAAACATTTTTATCAAGCAATTCATATTTTGCTATAGTCTCTTTAACATTATCCAGAAGCCCTACAAAATCAACTACAAGACCAAATTCTTTTATAATATCTTGAGATCTATATGGCCTATTGACTCTGGCAACAGCTTGTAAAAGTCTGTGTTCATAAATAGGTTTGTCGAGATACATCACTTTCAGCTTTGGATAATCAAAGCCTGTGATCAACATGTCTGTCACTATAAGAATCTTAGGATCTTCTCCTTCTTTAAAACTGTCCTGGATCCTTCTATTAACCTCCCCCCAATCTCTCAAGACTTTACCCTCAGGACTTCTCCATCTACTCAACAATTCTTCTAAATAATCACTTATCTCTTTCTCACGCTCATCACTTAGATAAGTCATCAGAACCTCACTCCATTTCTTAGCCTCTTCCCCGAATCTTCGTGTCAAGGCATCGTCAAGAGCTTTTTTCATTCTGACACACGCCAAACGGCTGGCGACAACTATTAAAGCTTTATATCTGAAGTTCTCTGTGTCTTCTATAATTCTCTCAGCAATATAATCAGCTATAATATTTAACCTCTTAGGATTCTCTAGAAACACTGTGATCTTATTCAGTCTCTGTCTGATATCTCTGAGGGAGACAGGGATCTCTCTCACTTCTTCATCAGCGAGATCATCTAAACTTCCTATCTCATAGATCTTTTCAGCCCATGTATTAAGAAGATCCTTGATCTCTTCCTGTGACACGTTAATCTTAAGACCTTTAATCTCTTGAACAACCTCATATTTGATTGGCAGAGTGTAGCCGTCTCGAATAGAGTCTGAAATAAAATACTTATGTAGATAAAGCTCATTGAGATGTGGATATGCAAAATGTATAAAAGTGTTTCTCTCATAACTCATCACCGGAGTGCCTGTGAATGCTAGTTTTACAGCATTAGGAAGAACTCTATTAAGTGAAGCTCCGAGAACTCCATATAGACTTCTGTGAGCCTCATCTAATAATATAATAATCTCTCTCTTATTTATAGAAGGAATATCCTCAAGCTCTTCAGGTCTGAACTTATGAATCAAAACAACATAAACTCCTCTTTTGACTGTTAGTTTATTTATCTCGCTAGTTTTTATTTCCCTCAGAACTGTCTTAAGATCCTCTATAGATTCTATGACTTTAACATCTTCCTGAAAATATGGTGCATAAACATCTTTGATAAATTCATCCAGAAGCTGTCTCTGAAGCTCTCTTCTATCAACTATGAAAAAGATTATAGGATCTTTATCAAAAAATCTTTTGAAAAACTGATAAGCTATATAAAACATTATGTAAGTCTTTCCACTACCCTGCCAATGCCATATAAGACCTCTATTTCGATGGTCATGACCTTCTAAATAACTTATGATCCTATCCACAGACTTTTTAACTGCCCAATACTGATTATATCTAGGAATAATCTTCTCTCTCTTCTCCCTACCTTTATAAAAGACGAACCATCTCAATATATCAAGAAGCCTATCTTTTCTCAAAAAATCATAAATATTATACCTGTCATTAAAATCTCTCCATCTACCACGCCATCTATCAATGCCTCTCCAATCTCTCGACATAGGCATATACACAGAGTTCTCCTCATCAGTATATACGATCCCGATCTGCACATATTTAAAAAGCTGAGAAACCTCTTTCTCATATCTAAGAAGTTGAGCAATTCCATCTTCTAAAGCTTTCTCACCAAGTCTAAAAAGATTCTCAGCCTCAACAACTATCAGAGGAATACCATTTACATATAAGACAACATCAAATCTGACATCATGCTCTCCCGAATGAAAATAAACCTCTCTACAAAACGTAAACTCATTATTATCAATATCATCATAATCAATTAAAAAAACCTTGAGACGTTTTCTACCTATCTCAACATTAATACCAGACCTCAGATACTCAAGAAACTCATGAGGCTCAGCTCTCTCAAGAAGATCTCTGACCTTAGCAAAGACGATATCTTTCTCACTATCCTCCAGCTTCTCAGAAGCAAAGATCTTATAATTGATTCTTTCAAAACTTGTTCTAAAACTCTCATTAATAAAAAAATCCTCTCTAACAACACTTTGACAATAATTTGACTTTCTCCAACCCAGACTACTAAGCGTATCAAGAAAAACCTTAACTATATCCTCCTCACTCATCTAATCACCAAAGAATATGTATGAAAATATCATTCCTCCACAACCCTAACTCTCCCAGTTAAAAGAAGATCCATCAAACCTCGTTTCAAACGATCAAGTCTAGTCCTCTCCTCATAATACAACTCAATAGTCCTATCAACAGTAGAGAGAATCTCACCTATCAATTTCTGCTCTTTCAGAGATGGATTTAAAACGGTTAATTCCTCCAAATCTTTTTTAGTGATAGCCTTAAATGTCGAACCTTTACCTAGGGTCTCTAAACGTTCCTTAATGGACTGGAAGTAATAGAAAAAGAACATATAATTAGCCTGGTTCGGATCGAAACGAATGGCCGCTAGTCCCCTACCTATACATATTTTGTAGGGAGCAATATTAACATCTCCTACGGGAGCTCTGACGGAAATGAGAACATCGTTAGCCTCAGCGATCTTAATGGGATCAGATGTATACATAACCGGGGAAGGATAAATTCTCCCAAACTCCATTTTACCCTGTAGGAAAGGCATACCTATGCCGTCCTTATTATATGTCTCAGAAGGAGGCGACTGACCCATAATAATTTGTGCTATACGATTCAACTTTACAATTCTCCATTCTTTCGGTATTTTACCTATTTCTGTTTCCTGGAACTCTATTTCTCTGTAGAAGACTGTTTTGCCGTTTTCCTCTCTAACCCTGATCCTACCAGTCAGTAACTCCCTCATTAAAGCCTTCTTCAAACCCTCAAGCCTGGCAACACCAGCATCAACAACCTCAATAGCCCTATCGACAGTTGAGAGAATCTCCGCTATTCTTACCTGCTCGTTAAGGGGAGGCTCCACTAATTTGATTCTTTGGGCTAGGTTCAAGTCTAAGTGTAAAACATTTGTTCCTCGAGCCAGGCTTTTCATTATTTCCCTTATTTTGCTCCATGATAATTGATAAAAATAGAATAGCGTGTTAACTTGTTTTTTGGGTTGCAACTTTACTAAATCCATCGAATAAACTAGTGTTTCTCCCTGAGATCTAATGTCTTCATTTATATATAGAGGGGCACCTATAATGAAACCCTTGCCCATATCGGTTATGGCTATAAGGAGATCTCCTACCTTCAATACGTGTTTCTTCTCTATTTTATCCTTGAACCCCTCAGAGAGATAGGCAGTTTCTCCCTCACGTTTCCATCCTCCCTCCTTCTTTAAATCATTTATAGTGACAAACCTGATCGATGTCTTCGTAGGAGATAAATTATTTTTCCTATATGAAAGACCCCGATGAAACTCGAAGAGCTCACTCAAATATACTACTTTCCATCCTCTCGGTATTTTTCCTATCTCTGTCTCCTGGAACTCGGTTTCTTGTTTGAATTTCACTGTGATCCACCTCGCAATGCCTTAGCTACTTCTGTCATGATCTCGTTGATTTTCTCAAGGAGTTGTTTCTTCTCTTCTTCTATTCTAACTAGTTCTTGGTATTCTCTTAAAACATCTATTTCCTCCTCTATGCCTGCGGATGCAACGTATAATGTCACATTTAGATTATATTCGTTTCTCTTGATCTCTTCAAGCAAAGTTATCTTGGAGAAGCCGGGCATCTCAACATATTCTCTATATGTTTTCACTATTTTCTCTATATTATCATCTCCCAGAATATTTAGTCTTCTGATCTCTGGATGTGGTTTGTATTCATTGCTTGCATTAATAAACAGTATTTTTCCTCTTCTATTCTCAGGCTTATTTTTGTTGAACACTATTATGACTCCTGGTGCTCCTGTGTTATAAAATAGTTTCTCTGGGAGCAGTATCACAGCCTCTACAAGATCTTCTGAAACTATTTTGCTTCTGATCTCTCTCTCTCTTCCACCTCTGAACAGAGCCCCCTGATCTATAACTACCACTACCTTCTTTTTCGCCGTATGTAGCATAAGCTGGATCCATGCCCAATCTGCTGTGTTATTAGGTGGATAGCCGTATCTATATATTTTTCTCAGCTCAGGTTTGTTAAGCTTATCCTCTCCATATCCATCTAGGTTCCACGGAGGATTTGCTATAACATAATCAGCCCCTTGATCTTTTAATTCTCTCAGAAACTCTGGATTTATAAGGCTGTCGCCGAAAAATATTCTGGCGTCTCCTCTGATGCCGTGAAGTAATAGATTCATTTTTGAGACAGCAACCATATCGCCGCTTCTATCTTGTCCATATAATTTTAGATGGACATCTTTCTCTCCTATCTTCTCTCTGACGTATTTATATGACTCTATGAGCATGGCGGCTGATCCGCATGCAGGATCAACGATTATACTATAGTTCTCAGGATCCATCAGCTTCACCATGAGTCTGATCACTTCTCTAGGTGTGTAAGTCTCTCCCTCCTTAGCTTTTGTGGGAGCGAAATATGAGAGTATCCATTGATAAGCATCACCTATTATATCATAATCTACTTGACTGAAGTCATATCTATTGAATAATTCAACAAGCTCTACAAGGATCGGTCTAAGATCATCTTTATTAGCTAAAGCTGAGAGACCTACTTTATCAATTAATCTCTTAATCTCCTCCAGACCTATTCCACCATCAGATCTATTCATCTCAGCAATCTTGATCAAGGCTTTCTCAATTTCGGCAATAGTCTCAGATTTACGAGTGATCTCTCTCCACGTGAACAATTGTTTAGATGCTGGATCATATAATTTCACATATTCATTATTTGCCAATTCATAAGCAAATTCTCTATCAGCAATGCCCTCAGCGATATTATTAGAGACTATAGCCTCCCATTTATCACTTATAACCTTGTAAAATAATATAAGAAGAATACTCTCATAAGAGATGGCAGTTCTTATTATGTCAGCAGCACTTTTTAAAAGTCTCAAGACCTCGTCTTTACTGGGATTCTTCAAATCCTCATATCTTCCGACGACGATCTGATAAAATGTTCTGCCATCAACAGATCTGCCGGCCTCTTTTAATAAGCCAGACTTTAACAGAGGAGAAATAATTTTATAAATATTATCAAGACTTCTCCCAGCCTTAGTAATAACATTACGAGCCTCCTCAGCTGTAAATCTTCTGTCTCTAAACTCTCTATATAATATAAAGAAGTATTCTCTAACCCAAGAAGGTTCAAGACTTGAAACTTTAGTCCAAAGATCCAGACTCAAAATCGTTCATCTCCAAATATATGTTACATACAACTACCCTTAAAAATTTTAAGGTAGTAAAACGAAAAGATCTGATCGAAGAAAACATTATTATATTAAACTATAGTTTGCATACTAATTATTAAATTCATGACTATTCAGAATAAAATAGTCTCTGAAGCTGAAATCCTTAATGAATGATCTAGCCAAATTTTTCTAGCAAAGACTTTGGTGTCTACTCTATTTAAATGAACCGAATGATTTATTTTTCTTTCAAATTCTCGATCATAAAAGAATGATCTATTACTATCCACCTATTTTTATGAATTTAGATATTGCATTGAGCAGAAATTACAAAGATGAAAATACTCATCTGAAAATAAATTGATATATTTTAAATGTTTCCATGTGGTGTATTTATATATTATACGAGAGATATAATTGTGGTGTATAATGTTTTTGTTGATATATTGAGTCTGTTAGCTGCTGTGGGTGGTTTAGGTGCTTTTGCTACAATGATCAGCGCGGTTTATTGGCTCGGCAAAAAGTTTAGTGAGATTGAGGGCAAGTTTAACGCTATTGATCAGCGGTTTAGAGAGATTG
>Ga0081473_126212_pt1 | contig 10828 bp, 11 predicted proteins | sample CisSprmetagenome_FD_70977 | JGI IMG/M metagenome (GOLD analysis project Ga0081473, IMG submission 70977) | Hypoxic/sulfidic aquatic microbial communities from Cistern Spring, Yellowstone National Park, USA v2 (version 2) | ecosystem: Environmental > Aquatic > Thermal springs > Hot (42-90C) >... | reverse complement strand
CCTTTATTACAATTATCTATAATTTCTTCAATAGCATTTATTTTATTGAGCATAATATTTTTTAAATTAGATTGGGAAAAATATTTTAATAAATGGATATCAAAAGAGAAATAAGAATATTGGGAATTGATGATGGATATTTTGATAGAAATAAAGATAAATATACAATAATTGTTGGAGTTATAATGAGAGGATCTTTACAAATAGATGGGGTATTATCAAATAAAATTGAAATAGATGGATTTGATATAAATGATAGAATAATTGAAATGATAAAAAGAACAAAACATTATGATCAGTTAAGAATAATAGCAACAAATGGGGTATCTTTTGGTGGATTTAATTTAATAGATTTTGAATATTTATATAATGAATTAAATATACCCATAATATCTTTTGTAAGGAAAAAACCGAATATAGATAAATTTATAGAAGCAATTAAACATACAAGGGATTATGAAAAAAGATTAGAAATTATAAAAAAATATCCAGAACCGAAAAGTTATAAAACTGAATATGGAACATTATATTTTCAATATTATGGATTAGAATATAATGATGTAATAAATATAATTAAATTAACATCTGTACATTCCAGAATTCCTGAACCAATTAGAGTTGCACATCTAATTGCAATGGGAATAACAAAAGGATATTCAAGAGGAAAACCATAAAAATGTTTTACATAAAACATCAATATGGACATTAAATCATTAATAAAAAATTGGAGAATTTTAATATTTATTATAATTTTTATTGCAGCTTTAGTATTTGATATATATGCATTAACAAATAATAATGTAGAAGTTACTTCTAGTACTATTTTACCAAATGGTACATATATATATTCAATAAATGGTTGTCCAGTAAATTCAATAAATTCTTACTATACATGTATATATAATAATATTAATTATTCATTTTTACAAATAAGTACAAGCAATGGAAATATTGTTTTAGAACCATATCAATATCAATTATTAATAAATGAAACAAATATTACACAGACTTCTTTAATATCTTATGGAATAGATATTGCCGGAGGTTATTTATTAATATTAAATTCTTCAAAACCACTAACTCCTCAAGAATTATCAATTGCTGCACAGGTAATTGAAAATAGATTAAACTCTTTTGGTGTTAAATCAATAAATATATATCCAACATCTGCAGGATATATAATTGTTGAATTACCATACTCTGAAGGAAATTTAATTCCTTATATAATTAGTCAAGGTGAATTTTATGCAAAAATTGGTAATACAACAGTATTTACAGGTTCTGAAATAAAACCTTTATTTGGAGGACAATATTCTGGTTTATTAGGATGTTCTCCAGTTGGTAATCAATATGTATGTACATATTATTTCACATTATTATTATCACCACAAGCTGCTAATAGTTTTGCACAGGTTACACAAAACCTATCAGTAGTATTACAAAATGGGGGTGCATATTTAAGTGAACCAATAGTATTCTATTTAGATAATCAGAATGTATCAACATTATTAATTGCTGCAAATTTAAGAGGTTCAAATACACAACAAGTAAGCATTCAAGTATCTGGAACTGGAAATTCTATAACACAAGCACAATATAATGCATATCAACAGGCATATAATTTATACATAATATTAGAAAATGGACAATTACCTTCAAAATTTAATATTGTACAGGAATCTATAATTCCACCAATATTTGGATATTATATATTAAAATCATTTGAAATAGTACTATTATTAATTTTGATTGGTATATTTGCAATACTATATGCAGTATATAGAAATATAAAAATACCTGCATTGATTACATTAACATTAGTATCCGAATTCTTAATTGCATTTGCAATAGGTATTGCAATACATCAAACATATGATATCCCAGCATTTATTGGTATAATATTTGGAACTGCTACAGGTATTGATGACCAATTAGTTGCTGCTGAGGAAATATTAAGGGCAAAGAAAGAAGGAAATAATGATGTAAAGACAGATAATGTTGAAAGATTGGATAAAGCAATTAAAAAAGCTATGTTTGTTATACTATTAGCAATTATATTAGAAACATTATCAGTATTCCCAGCATTTGTAGCAGGTTTATCATTATATAAAGGATTTGCAGTTATGGTAATAATTACAGTTTGGATAGGATATTTATTAACAAGACCAGCATTTATTAATTTAGCAAAAAATTTACTTTAATTTTTTATAATAATCCCTCATTCTAATTGCATCTTCCTCAATATTTGGGGATTCTGAAATTACAACACCTTTAACTTTATATTCTTTTAATAATTTTAATATATCTTTCCAGGGCATATCTGATTCTTCTAAATTTAAATGCGTACCCTTTTTATCTAAAGTTATACCAGAAATATGAATGTGCATATTATCTAAAACTTCTCTTCCAAGTTCATTTTCTATTTTATCTAATATTTCCCTAAAATAATCTATATCATTTCTATTACTTCTATATCTTAAATGAGCAAAATCTACTGCAGGTAAAACATTTTCTATATCTTGAGATAATTTTATTATTTCATCTATATCTCCAAATTTTTTTGGTAATTCCATTGTCTCTGGTCTTATATAAATATCAATACTTTCATCCTTTAATTTATCCATTAGTTTCTTTAGATTTTCTTTTACTATATTATAAGTTTCTTCTTTTGAATTATTTAAGTACCAACCTGGATGAAAAACGACAGAATATCCTCCAGATAAATATAATAATCTTGCAGCATTATATAACATATCTATTGATTTATTTATTTTCGATTCTTCTGTAGAATTTAAATTAATATAATATGGGGCATGACATGTTAATATAAATTCTTTATCCTTTAAATATTCGTTTATACTATTTGCAACATCTTCTTTTAATTTTACACCATATGTAAATTCTATTTCAAATCCATCTAAATTTAATTCTTCATATGTATATATAATCCCACTTAATGTATCTCTTTTTTTAGAAGATAGTGGAACTCCTGCAGGACCAAAATGCAATTTCTTTGGATGTTTTACCATAATGTTATTATAATATTTTGAAAGTTAAATTTTTTGGTTAAAATATTTACTTCTATACCTTTCTAAATAATACTAGAAATTCTGTATGAACCAATTCCAAATTTCTTGGTCTAAGAACTTTACCCTTTTCATATTTCCATTTTCTATAAAAATTCTCATATACTCCAATAAATAAGAATTTATCATTTGAATCTAATAATTTTAATACAGAAGTTATGTTTGGTAAGAAAGATACTAAATATCCACCAAATTTTAATGAATTATATGCATGTTCTATTGTATTCCATGGATCTGGTATATCTAATATTATTAAATCTATATCTTTTTCATCAATTCCTTCATTAATATTCTTTAATTTTAATTCGGCATAATCTAATAATTTTAATTTTTCTAAATTTTTCTTTGCAATATTATAAAAATCCTCTCTAATTTCATATGAATATACTTTCCCATTTGGTCTTACAGAATTTGCTAAATATGACGTCAATATTCCGGAACCTGTTCCTCCTTCTACAATTCTCATTCCTGGAGAAATATTTACTAAAGAATATAATAATCCTATATCTTTTTCATGTATTGATTGTGGTCCTCTTTTTAAATATCTAACCAAATCATTAAAATTGTCTTCCAATATTAAAAATTCCTCATTTAAATGTGATTTAATTATACTACCAGGTTCCTTATTTAAATCTTCTTTTTTTATTATCCCAAAATGTGTATTAAAATCTTTGTTTTTATCTTCTATATAAAATTTCTTACCAGTTTTTCTATGGATGATTATCATAAATTTCTTTATATAGAAAACATATATGAAAAATGTGTTTGTATTTTATATAAAATTTTTAAATATAGTTATCTTATTATAGTAGCTACAAGATATAATGAAATATTATTTTGAAAATTTTTACAACATTTTTATTGCAGATATAATTATATCTATTGCTATTGCCAATAATATTAAACCCCCCAATTTATTTAAAATAATTAAATTTTTCTTTCCAGCTTTTTCCAATATTAAAGTACTATTATAAATTATTATATAAGATATTAAAAATGCTAAAGACATTGTTAAAAATAGATATATTAAATTAAGATTTTCAGATGTATATATTAATGTTGCTGTAATAACACCTGGACCTGTAATCAATGGAATTGCCAAAGGAGTTGCAATAATATCCTCTAAAGATTCGTTATTATCTTTTATATTTAAATGAGATGGTATATCTTTTACCAATATTTCAAATGCAATATAAAATAAGAATATTCCCCCAGCTATCCTAAAATCTATTAAATTTATTCCTAAAATTATTAAAAACCAATTACCAAATAAAAATATTATTAACCATAATATATATGCAATTAAAAATGCTCTATTGATTGCATATCTTTTTTTATTTAAATCCAATCCTAGAGAATCAAAAATAGATTCAAAAACAAATATATTTGGAATAGTTCCCAATATAATAAACATAGTAACAAATACATTGATATAATTCTCTATCATAAATTAAAATACCTTTATGAACCTTTTAGAAATTATTTCATAACTTTAAGATATAATGTTTATAAAGATTTCCTTTATTACTATATGATAATGACTACATATTTAGATAATATTTTAATAAAAAATGAATATGAAAGAATTAATAATTATTTAAAAGAAAGAAATATATATAAAAAATGGAGACTAAGAATTATAGAAAAATACAAATTATCAGAAGACTTAATACTATTTTTTCTTATGGGGGGCCTATTAATCTGGACAACAATTCATAATTATGATCCAATATATACGCCCATACATTTTGTAACATATGCTACAGCGTTAGGTTATAGAACATGGAAGACTAGACATGCTCTTGCCTACGGTCCTTATATTTTTAGATATATTTACATACGAAAGAAACGTTTAGAAGAAATAACAAATAAATCATCGAATGCATTTTATTCTAATAATATAGAAATAAGAGAAGGTACTGTTGCTGCAATTAAACTTTTAGAATATAATATAGTAGATTATCCAATATATATAGACAAAAATAAGGAAAATATAGAAGAGATTATATCAAAAGTTGTTGTAGACACTACTTTAGCTCATGAAGCAGCACATATGGTTATTGGTATGAGTGATATAAAAGCTTCTGATTTAGAATATTTAATATATCTTGATATGAATAACTTCCTTGATGTTAATGATCCATATAAGTATGAAAAAACTAAAGAAGTTATAAGAAAAAATGTAGAAAAATGTATAGAATATGTAAAGAATAAAAAAAGATATAATCCTTATAATATCGGATTATGTTATGCAAATATTACTTTATATAAAAATAATTTTTCAATAGATATAAGGAGGGAAATAGAAAAACTTAGACATATGAAGGATAAAGATATTATAAATGAAATAAGAAATTACGCTCTTAATTACTCAAATTAATAATATTTAAAAACCTTTTTGAATTAAACTGTATATAGACTTAGATCGAAAGACTTAATAATAAAGATTTTTCATTAAATCTATAAATTAAATTCTATAATTAATTATGCTATGGAGAATAAAGATCTATCAAAAACTGGTTTAGAGATAGATATTGTAGATAGATTAAAAGTATTGGAAAAAATGAAAGAGAAAGGATATAATCCATATCCATATGAATTTGATAAGACTAATGATGTAAAAGAAATAGTAAATGATCCTGATAAATTTATGGATAAGTATGTTAAAATTGCTGGAAGAGTTTATTCGACTAGAAAACATGGTGGAATTGCATTTTATGATATAAAAGAGGAAGGTTATAAAATACAGATTGTTATTAAAAAAGATATAACAAAAAATTTTGAAGATGCATATGAATTTATTCAAAGAGGAGATATAATTGGTGTATATGGTAAAGTAGGAAGAACGAAAGCTGGAGAATTATCCGTATTTGCTGAAGATTGGATTATATTAACTAAAGCATTAATTTCTTTACCAGATCAATGGTATGGATTTACAGATGTAGAAGAAAGATATAGAAAAAGGTATTTAGATTTATTAATGAATGATGAAGTAAGAAGATATTTTGAAATAAGATTTAAAACAATAAGTTATATAAGGAAATATTTTGAAAATTTAGGATACATAGAGGTACAAACACCAGTATTACAACCAATATATGGAGGGGCAAATGCGAAACCATTTATTACATATGTAAATGATTTAAAAGAGAATTGGTATTTGAGAGTCGCAACAGAACTTTATTTAAAAAGATACCTTGTTGGTGGATTTAATAAAGTATTTGAAATTGGGCCAGATTTCAGAAATGAATCAATAGATGTAACACATAATCCAGAATTTACAATGTTAGAGGCGTATGAAGCATATGCAAATAGAGATAAAATGATGGAATTAGTAGAAAATTTAATATATGGAATTGCAAAAGATGTTATTGGAAGAGATTATATTGAATATAATGGTAAAAAGATATCATTAAAACCTCCATGGAGAAGGTTAACAATGTATGATGCATTAAAGGAATATGCAAATATAGATGTAACAAAATTATCAGATGAAGAAATAATGGAAATGATAAAACAAAATAATATTCAATTAGAATTAAAAGAATATAATAGAGGTCTGGCAATTACTACATTATTTGAAGAATTGGTTGAAGATAAATTAATTGAACCAACATATATAATAGAACATCCAAAAGAGAGTACACCTTTATGTAAATTAAGTAGAAAAGATCCTTCTTTAGTTGAAAGGGCAGAAGGATATATTTTAGGAGTAGAAGTTGCAAATATATATTCTGAATTAAATGATCCAATATTACAAAATAAATTATTATTGGAACAGGCAAAAATGAGGGAATTAGGATTCGAAGAAGCTCATTTATATGACCAAGACTTTATAGAGGCATTAATGTATGGAATGCCACCAACTGGAGGAATTGGAATAGGTATAGATAGAGTTATAATGTTATTATTAGGAATAAAAAGTATAAAAGAAATTATACCATTCCCAATGGTTAAGAAAAAAACAGAAAGTGAAACGGTAAGTATTTTAACAAAATACACTATAAATAAGGATAATAAAAGTTAACTTTATTAATATTTCCATTTTTTAATATTATATGACGGTACGGTTTAGATAAATTGTATCGGTTCTGAGGAAATATATTATTTAGGACCAGAATATAGTTTTTCTCATGAAGTGGCATTAAAGTTTAGTAATAAAGTTTATCCGACAAAAAGTATTTCAGAAATATTTTATATTGTTGAAAAGAAAAAAGTTTTTGGAATAATACCTTTAGAAAATAGTCTGGAAGGACCAATACATGAAAGTTTAGATAATTTATTTAAATATGATAATATATACATAAATTATGTTTACAATATGGGAATAAAATTATTTTTAGCATCTAAAGATGGAAAAATTAAAGATACTTTATATACAAATCATTATGCATATAAAGAATCTGAAGAATTTATAAGAAATTTAAATATAAATAAAATAGAATTTGTTTCTAGTACATCGGAGGCTGCTAGATTGTCAAAAGAAAATAACTCAATGTGTATATGCTCTAAATTAGCAGTAGAAAATTATGGATTAAATATAATTAAAGAAATAAATACAGAAAACAATTATACAAAATTTGCTTTAATATCAAATAAACCATCATATTATGGAAATAGATCTATAATATTATTCACAATAAAAAATAAACCTGGAGCACTATATAATGTTTTGAAGATATTTTATAAAGAAAATATTAATTTAACAATGATATATTCTAGACCTTTAAAAACAATACCATGGGAATATTATTTTTATTTAGAATTTGAGGGTAAATATGATAAAAAATTATTAGAACAATTAAAAAGCGTAACTGAAATTTTGAAATTTAAAGGTTCATATAAGATTTTATAAAAATCAGGCCCTTCCAATTCCAAATCTTTTTAATAATATCTTTATATTATCATTTACTAAAAATATGAAGAATAAACTATACAATACTATAAATAAATAATAGTAAATATTTATTGGAACAACTATTCCAAATCCAAATAATGAAATTAAACTTGCAATTATCAATCCTACAATTGTAGATATTAAGAAAGATTTACTGGGTTTTGATTTATAAAATCTATCCTTTTCCCTAAATACATATGGCATTAATAAACCAAAATATGTTATTGCTATGAAAAAGAAAGAATGTAAGAGATGAACATTATTTATCTTAAATATATTTAATGCTATATATAATAATAAAGCCATTTCAGAAAATGTAAATATACCCATTGTACCTGCATACTTTACCAATTTTAATATATTCCATCTTTCAGGATATTGAGATCCCCTCTCATTATCTACAGATAATGCTATTGTTTGAAAATCTATAATAAAGAAAAACAATAATACATCTGTAGATGATAAAATGTATAATGGATTATGATAAAAGATTGTAGTAAATAAAAACACTGATAAAACAAATACCGCAATCTCTATTGTTTTATTTATTTTTGTTAATATCCATGTAACAACTCTTTGATATACGGATCTTCCAATTGTAACTAAATCTACAATACCTTGTAAACCTTCTACTGTTAATACAACAGAAGCTGCAGATTTTGCAACATCTGTTGCATTATATACTGCTATACCAACTTCTGCTTGTCTTAATGATGGAGAATCGTTTACACCATCTCCAGTCATTCCAACAATTTCTTTTTCCTCTTGTAGATTTTTTACAATATAATATTTATCTTCAGGATATATTTCTGCAAATATTTCAGATTCATTGATTAATTTCCTTGCTTTTTCAGGATCCGATTTTAATAATTCTCTTAATTCATTCCCAGATACTGCTTTATTATAATCCAATCCAATTTCTTTTCCAATTTCTTTTGCAATTGGTAATGAATCTCCAGTTAACATTTTTACTTTTATTCCAAGATCTTTTAGCTTTTTAATTAATTCTGGAGTATCTTTTCTTGGAATATCATATAATGCAACAAGACCAACAGGTTCCCATTTATTATTATTATTTATTGCAACTGCTAAAGTTCTATAACCTCTTGATGCAAAATCTTCAACTATTTTTGATACTTCTTCTGGTATATTTATTTTACATAAATCATTAAATATAATATTTACTGCACCTTTTGATACATAAAATACTTTATCTTTATATAATACTTTTGCTTCTGTTCTTCTAGTGGAAGGATCAAATGGTTTAAATTCTAATATTTTATAATCATCTTTATTTATATTAATTTCTTTCGCTTTATTAATAAATGCGATATCTATTGAGTCATTATTTGATTCTTGTGATGCTAATGTTCCATATAATATTACATCTTCCTTTTTATAATTACCCAATTCTTTGACATCAGTTATAGATAATTTATTATATGTTAAAGTACCTGTTTTATCAGAACATAATGTTGTCATTGTTGCAGCATCCTCTATTACAGATAATCTTGTAATTAATGCTCCCTTCTTTGATAATTCCATAGAACCAACTGCCAATGTAACTGTTATCATTGCAGGTAATGCTACTGGAATTGCAAAAAGTAATAAAGATATAACTAAAGGCAACACTGTAGAAAGTATAAATTCTAAATTATGAACATATAAAAATGATAATAGTAATGTTAATCCTCCAAATATTAATACAATTAATAATAATGCAAATATAACTTTATTTGTTATTTCCTCAATATGTAATTTTGGTCTTGCTGTGGATATTAATTCTACTGTTCTTCCAAAATATGTGTTTCTTCCAATTTTATATACAATACAATTGGCTTCTCCTCTTCTTATAATTGATCCTGAATATACAATCTGTCCTTTTTTCTTTTCAACTGTTAAAGATTCTCCCGTTAATATTGACTGATCTACTTCTAATGTATCATCACTAACAATTATACAATCTGCAGGAGATATATCTCCAGCTCTTAATCTTATTATATCTCCAGGAACTAAATATTTTGATTCAATTATTTTCCATTGTCCTTCTCTTAACACCCTTGCTTGTATTTGTAATTTTTCTTTTAATAATTCTAATGCTTTATTTGCTTTTTCTTCATGTATAAAAGATATTAATACATTAATAAATAATAAAGATAAGACTAAAGATGCATCTATATATCTTCCAAATATTAAATATAGTATTATAATAATTTCTAACATTATTGAAAAAAATGAAACAAATTTCTTCAAAATTTTAATCAAATTACTTTCTTTCTTTTCCTCTACTAAATTATATCCATATTCTTTTAACCTTTTATCAACTTCTTCCTTTGTTAAACCATAATTTAGATCAGAATTTAATTCTTGAAGAACCTTTGATAAATCTACATTATCATTCATACTATAAAAACCCCTTTATTATTTAAAAGGATAACAGATAAAAATCCTTTATTTTCATCTATTATCTCCACTACCTTGTAAGGTTCTCCTTTCTTTTCCATTTCTAATTTTTTTCAAATTATATTCTGCAACCTCTTCTAAAGAAATATTAAAGTTTCTTGCAGTTTCTGAAAATTTCTTCTCTTTTTATTTGAATATTATCTCTAGCAATTTTCTTTATTTTATTTAATAGTTCTCCAACTTCTCCAGCCAATGCTAATGCAGTATAGAAAAATCCTCCATTCAATTTATCCGGATACATTACAGTTTCTTTTTTATAGAAAATTTATATAAACGCCGCGGGTGGGATTTGAACCCACGCCCCCTTTCGGGGATATGGTCTCAAGCCATACCCCTTGGACCACTCGGGCACCGCGGCATATAAATAATTTTGATCTTTATA
>Ga0081473_130527_pt1 | contig 10843 bp, 4 predicted proteins | sample CisSprmetagenome_FD_70977 | JGI IMG/M metagenome (GOLD analysis project Ga0081473, IMG submission 70977) | Hypoxic/sulfidic aquatic microbial communities from Cistern Spring, Yellowstone National Park, USA v2 (version 2) | ecosystem: Environmental > Aquatic > Thermal springs > Hot (42-90C) >... | reverse complement strand
CTGCCATACATCTCTGCAACCTTCTCATTAACGATCTCCTCAACCATTTTCTCAATGTCCTCAGTATCACGCCTACCCGCCCCACGGCCGGTGGTTGGATCAACCCCAAGGACTCGCCTCGGCTAAAACCAAGGCGCTATACCTTGGGGTCTCATCACCTCCACTAAATAATTAATTGACTTTAAAAGAGGGGTTAACGACACGTTTAATCGACACAGTTTCGGGCCTTGGGTAAGCAATTACCTAGCCAACCACGAACCAGCGAGGCATAAGCGTAAATCAACAAAGCACGACAACCAAGGGCACCAACAATCACCAGGACAAAGGCAACAGAACCCAAAACAACACCCCAGGACTAAACGTGGTAGAGGAAGAGCTTGGCAACGGCACGCCTAAACTCATCCTTACCTAAGTCGCAACACGCCCTGTATGCCTCAAGGAACAACCTCGTGAGCAACTTACCGTAATAAGTATAAGTAGCTCCATCGAGTGCAAGTGCCTTGGCTAGTCCCCCATCGCCATTGATTAATGCGCGGAGCATTAGGGCTAACCGAGCCATTGAATGCTCAGGGGCAATTAGTTGGACTAGGGACTTACCATCAAGCCCATACACCAACTTCCCAAATTCACTAATCAACGCATTGGCATCAAAACCAAGCCTCCTAAGCCAACCCGACCTCTCATTCTCTAAAATTTGTTCATTAAAATAATTAATTAACTTCCCTCTTAACCACCAAATGGCATCGCCGTCATCTACAGCAGCCAAGACAGCGCCTCTACAATCCCTCCTTTTCATCGAATCCTCAATTGACCTACACCCCTCATACCCACCCTCAAGCCCTACTATCCCGAAGGCAACCCTTAACGCGGGCAGAAACTCACTATGCATATCAGATTCGAAGGCATTAATCAACTCTTCAGGATTGACACTGAGCCTACCCTCAAGCTTGCCGCTTAACTTAACCCTATGGCCGAGTAAGGCGTTGAGCACAAGCCTGGTCAGGACCGAGGCTTGCTTATCGGCGTTCAGCACCCACAAATGCTCCTCAAGCATTTTGCGAATCTCCTCGACGTCATTAATTAGGGCTAGGGACACGAGGTAATTACTAAGCCTGGCTGATGCAGTACTGAGGTACCAAGCCGTGGGCTTGAAATGCTCCTCATTGAATGTCTCCTCGTACAATTGCCTAAACCCATGAACCAACTCATCGCCAACCAACGAGCCCTTAATCGCATCAACACGCAATACCCAACCACGATTAGTTAGGTAGCCTTCGTAAGCACCGATTTCCCTACGCTCCTCAGCTGCCTCGTTAAATAGTTCCTCTGCCTTATCAAGCTCGTCATTATCAAGCCTATAACGTGCCAATTCGTGCTTGAGATGCGATGCTGTATCAAGGATTTCTTCCTTAACTGTCTCCTCATCAGCCTTGATATACATGGACTCGATGTAGCTCATGAATTCCTCATCGCTCATTAACTCCTGAACCAATCCCCTCAACCTACTTAGTTCCTCAAGGACTTCATTAGCCTTATCAACCACATCGATGCCTAGTTTCTCCTCCATAGGTCTCCTCATATGCACATAATCTAACGCTGGGGCTAACGCATATGCCCATGCGATGACGCCCAGGCTGGGCTTGGGCCTGTCCAGCTCATTGAGTAGATCAGCGACCTTACGAACCGCACCCTTAACCTCATCATCATCGAAATAACTACGGTGTAACCAAAGCAGGTTGGTGTAGGCATCTATTGCGTGTACGAGGGACCAGGCGTGCCCCTCAACCACATCACCGTAATTGTCTAAAATCTCATTCAACTCGCCAAGTATGTACCTAACCGTGTCACGGTCGAGGTTCCCTATACCTGATGCGGGGGCTAGTAGTTCGATGTACCCAAGTGGTGCCTTACCACGCAACGGCACTAAGGCACGCAGTATTGGCGTAATGAGATCTGGCGATGCAACGTCTAGTATGGCGAATGACGCTATGTGCAACGCCACATAAGCATCGCCGGGCTCGATGGGCTTGCCTGACTCAACAGCCTTGGCGATTATTGAGGCTAGCCCAAGACCATAAAACTCCTCAGCATCACTAATGTCCCTACCCCTGGCGATGTTAAGGATCCTCCTCACCTCACCAACAGCCTCATTGTACCTATCGATGAATACCTCGGTCAAGACACGTGTATAAGCTAGACCCATTATTAATTGCGGGATTTTGCTACCAACGAGTAGGTAATCATCAACACCACACCCACTCAAAACATCACCAAGGGACTCAGCAACATCACTAGGTAAGTCCTCGGGCCTAGGCACTGAACCATATCCAGCCAGGGCGTACCCAATGATTAGTGCGGCTCTTTTCCAGCAATTTTTATGTTTCCTTAATTTTTTGATGAATCTTTTACCGTATTTCCTAGCGAAGTATTTCACGGCATCAGTCTTACTCCTTATCTTGGGTGCATGAGTCTCCATCCAAGGCTTCAATGCATCACCAAGTTCCTTGCATTCCTCACCCTCACTTACAATGCACTTAAGTAGCTTCTTAATCGCCTCCTCAATTAGGTCGTGCTGTCTATGGGCCAACCAGCTCCTTGACTCTTCACCCTCCGCGCTCTGGAGCAAACTCGCTCCCTTTTTCTCGCCAATTAACTCAACAATGCCTGGCGTAAGTATTGGGTCGCCTGGCCTTACTGAATCAACGAATGGTCTCCTCAATGCGAAGATCTCGACCAGGGCCTTGGTTATGTCTGGGTTTTCGTGAACTTTGAATAGTCCGTTTATGTGTAGTATTATGAACGCCTTGGCTTTGCCCTTGGCGTTATTGATTAACTCCTCGACCTTACCGACACCGCAGTTGCTCCTCGCCAGTTCCTCGCCGATAAGCCTGGCTATAAGTGCGTGGCCAGAGTCGAACTCTGCTAATTCGCCTGCTAATTTGCTGAGCACGTCAATGCTTAGTGAGCACCCATTAGGCTTATCCTTGGTTTTTGAATACTCCCTAATTAACTCGGCTAGGAATTCGGTGTTAATGAGTCCCTGCGAAACGTCAAGCCTATACATCTCCAACGCATTCCTCATTTCTTCACTCAATGTGTTGTAGATGTCGCTCGGTAGTACGATGAGTATTGGTGGTCTTAAGTCGCCGAGTTCACTTGAAGCATTTATCAAATTCGTAATAGTCGCCTCAACGTCCCTCGGCATCTCCACATACCTAACCCTCCTAACACCCCCACCGGTTTTCGCTAACGCACCCTGGCCTTGCTGGGTGCTGGGCTCCCTTTCGTAGGTCTCGGTTGACACTGGGTCGTAGAGTATGAGTAACCTGCCGAAGTAGTTTATGAATTCCCTACTGTAGTTCCTAAGGAATCTCTCGAATCCCGGGTAATTCTCCTCATTGAGTACATCAACACGTGCAACCCTACCAACATCGCCGTTCACGAGTAACTCCCAAATCACGGCTGCGGCTAGCGTGGACTTGCCAATACCCTTAGGTCCAACGACCACGGCAAAGCCCTGCTTCAAGAGCTTATCCTTAATCTCACTGACCAACTCATTGAACCTGCCAGCCCTAACCATGTTGTAGCACTGACTTTCAACACAAATCCTTAACCCATCATGCTCAACCTCAATGTTTAAGTAAATACCGCCCTTCGCGAACTCACCAACATCGGCCGTGACTATGCCCGCAGGCACCTCCTTCCTGAGCAACTCAAAATTCTCCTCAAGCTCCTTAATTTTCCCCTCAATCTCCTTAACCCTCCTCTCCAGCTCATCTATGCTTAAGCCCGTTATGTCCATTAGTGCCTTCTTTGCCTCGTCATAACTCATCCCCATTGCGTAGGCGACCCTATAGACCAACAACCTACCCAACTCATTGAAATCAAGCCTACTATCTGGTCCTTTCACCAACAACCTCTCAAGGCTTCTCCTTAATTCAATGAGGTAGTTCTCCCCCTCCTTCTTGAATGCCATGTGCGTGAGCACCGAGATTATGGCCAGGGAAGCCGCACCCAAGAATGGGGTTAAGGCTAAACCACCAATCACGTAATTCGCGGAGTTGTTCACGAACTCGCTCAAGAACCCAATAGACATCTCATCCCACTCAAGCAAGTTCTCCCCCAAACCCAAAACCTCACTCAAAGCATTAACGGCTTTGAAGTACGCATCAACCCGGTCCTCCAACACCTTCCTAGCCCCATCCTCACCCTTCTCTCTGATTAATTCGATGACCTCCTCGACAAGGCCCGGCGGTATGTACTCGGCATTGAACCACCTAATCCTCACCTTCTTATCATCAGAGACACCCTTGTTCCTATCATCAAAGACACTCTTGATCAACCCCAATGCCTTACTGGCATCCGCATCGGAGGTGCATTCATTTGGCTTCTCAACGCATTCCCACGGTATGTAGTAAGCCCTGTGCGGCGAGTCCCCAATACTCCTCCTAGCCCCCTCAACAACAGACTTGGGAGCCCTATCACCAAGGACCCTCCTCAACTCCTCATCCTCAACACTCGCCATATCCCTCAACCTCTCAATCAGGGGTATCATCACCTCAAGATACCTCATGACCTTCCCGAGAATCCCCGACCCACCCCTGGCTTCCTCACCCTCGGTCTTGGCGGTTGTGGTGATGCCTAGCGTATGCTCATCAACGGTGACGCCAACACCCAGCCTGCCCTCTAGGTATTTCTCTCTGAAAAACGTCTTACCGCTCCTCGGCGGCCCGATTAGAACGAACCTACCACAACCAGCGCACCTGCGAAGAACCTCGCTGACCTCGCCCTCGTTGAAGCCCCTAAACAAATCGACGCCAGAGCCGCTCTGCATTCAGTGCGGCACGGCTCAATGATATTTAAGGTTTTTTACTTAAGTTTTTTTACTTAAGGCTACTTATGGATGGCGCCTCGATGGTGGGCGCCTTGGATGCTTCATGAATCACACCCGCCAACCCAAACTAATCGGAGCAATAGGCCATGGGTCGAGGGCGTCGAAATGCGCGGCGTCAACCGGCCCGTACGTTCTTCGCTTTCCCACACTCCCCACAGCAACGGCCCATCGGCATCAATGGTTAATACCCATTACAACCAAGCCCGGCTAACACCGGCCCGCCCATAATCACAGGCATGAGCGCTTGTTAAGGAAGCATTATAGACTCCTCAGCATTCTGCTCCCGATGCCTGAATCAAATGAGGTTAGGCGTTACGCCGAACCTTTCGTTTAGCGGGTCTGGTAAGGAACGAAGACGGGAACCACGTGCCGGCGTTCACCGAGCGTGTCGAGCACCTCGATGGGTTGCTGAGTGACGGTATGATGGTGTTTTTGGTTTCATAGCGTTCATGTGTCTAGTGCATGAGTTACTCAACGACGTGTCCGTTGGTCTACTCTTTTCACCACATAGTTACGCAACATCCCCATCGTAATTATCTCCCTGATGGTATTTACTTTCTCAGGTGGTATGAAGAAGTATAACATTGCGTAAAACCTCTCATCATGATACTTACCCTGTAGCTTTATGTGCAATAATTCGTGAAGCAATAAGTACCTGATGATCTCCTCGCCAAGGTCCAGCAAGTCCTTGTTTATGTATATTGTTCTCGTCTTAATATTGCTTAATGCCGCCTTCGTCTTATACCTCCTTACCCTAACCTTAACATCGTCCCTAATCCCAAGCATTAGCCTATACTCCGAGAGAATCCTCTCAATGACGTCTCCGTAGCTCATGCAGAACCTCACCCTCTATGTAACTTGCAAGGTTATATGCCACTACTTTTTTAACATCTAGGTTAACTCCCTTAAGAACCTTGAGGAGGTCCTTCAATAGGGCCGTTCGTAATTTCTTTCTATCGCTCTCATAAAATGATGATGCACTTACCTCTGAACTATACTTTCTAATGACCTCTTGAATAGCATGCTCAGTATTATCAAGCTTCGTAACGCTTACTTGGAATCTGCTTGACATGAACCTCTTAATATCATACATGAGCCTCTCCGGTAAGCCTAATGCCTCCCTCTCCCTCCTATACGACGTAACCTCATTCACTAATTTAATAAGCTCGTTAATCATCTCCCTGCTAAGTACCCTGCTGGTACGCCACTCCTCCTCAAGCCTCCTCAACCTCTCATAAATAACCTCATAGACGGGGTTGGTTGGTTCAAGACCTAGGAATCCCCTAATGGTTAATAACGCCTCAGCAGCCACATACATGGCCTCTGGGTCTTGTAAACTACCCTGAAGCCCCCTCAACCTGTTTAAAACATCCTCCAGGGTATTGAGGCCTATTGTTAATTCACCTGTTAACCCTATGTTAGGTATTGCTGTCTTTTCATGAACAAGCTTAAGTAGGTCCCTCCAGAAACCCTCAGGTAACCTAACACCCCTCGCATAATGCATGACCCCATTATAGAGCTTAAGCAGTATAACCAAGTCATCGTGGAACCTCAACTTCTCCTCAAATGCACCCAACGCTTGATATAGGTATTGAGCCTTCTTAATATCATTCATCAACTCCAAGGCTTCGGGGTCATAATTGGCGTAACCCTGAGCCAGCACTAAGGCAACATGCCCCAATTCCCCATAAATACCGTGGCCTTGCCTAGCCTGTTTCACCAATTCATCAATATTCAACTTAACCTCATGTACACCGATCCTCACGCCATTCAGGAGCCTCTGCTTTATATTCTCAATGATCCTAGCCAACTCCTCATATGCAGTGTTTAACCTAGTAATGCTCCTTTCGAAAAGATCCCTATACGTCTCCTTATCAATCAACTCATACTTAGCCAAGGCCTCCTTAACATTCTCCATTAACCCAACGAAGTCGACGATTAGGCCAAACTGCTTCTCAACATCACCATGCCTATACGGTCTATTGACCCTCGCGATTGCCTGCAGGAGTCTGTGCTCATAGAGCGATTTATCGAGGTACATCACCTTGAGCCTTGGAAAGTCGAAGCCTGTTATTAACATGTCCGTCACGATTAATATGCGTGGATACTCACTATCCTTGAAACCCTCCTGAATACGCCTATTAACCTCACTCCAATCCCTAACACCCTCAGGCCCCCTCCACCTATCAAGTAATTCATTCATATAGTTACGTATCTCCTCAGGGTCATTATTCGTATACGTCATTAAGACCTCACTCCACCTCCTAGCCTCCTCACCAAACCTTCCAACGAGGGCTTCATCAAGGGCCCTCTTCATCCTAACGCAGGCTAGGCGGCTCGCAGTGACGATGATAGCCTTAAACCTAAAGCCCTCGGTATCCTCCTCAATTCTATCAGCAATATACTCGGCTATCCGCCTGAGCCTATTCTCATTCTCCAGGAAAACCTTAATCCTGTTAAGCCTCTGCTTAATCTCCTCCTCAGTTACAGTCACCTCATCAACCAAGTCATCTAGGCTCCCCACGTCACTAGCATGCCTAAGCCAGGAATCCAACAACCCCTTAATTTCACCCGGGGACACGTTAATCCTCAAGTCCCCTATTTCCTGAACAACCTGGTACTTCAACGGCAACGTGTAGCCATCACCTATCGAATCCATTATGAAGTACTTATCCAAGTAGTACTCCTTCCCCTCGGGATAGGCGAATAGGTTGAAGGTGTTCCTCTCATAACCCATAACGGGAGTACCCGTGAATGCGAACTTTAAGGCATTGGGGAGTAGCCTATTGAGTGTTGCCCCAAGCACCCCATAGAGGCTTCTATGGGCCTCATCAAGTAGTACAAGTATCTCCCTCTTCTGAACGGGTTGTAGATCATTAAACTCCTCCGGCCTAAACTTCTGCACCAGAGTGACGTAAATCCCCCTAGTAACGCTGCGTCCGCTCACCCCCCTCTCCTTAATATCCCTCAGGATACCCTTCAACTCCTCAATGGACTCCACAATCTTCACGTACTCCTGGAAATACTCCGCATAAATATCCTTAATGAACTCATCATAAAGCTGCCTCTGAAGTTCCCTCCTATCGACGATGAAGAAGACGATGGGATTCTTGTCGTAAAACCTCTTGAAGAATTGATATGCAATGTAGAACATTATGTAGGTTTTACCACTACCCTGCCATTGCCATATAAGCCCCCTATTCCTATCATCCCTTCCCTCCAGGTAATTCACAACCCTATCAACAGCCTTAACAGTAGCCCAATACTGATTATACCTTGGGATGACCTTCTCATCCCTCCTCTGCCCCTTATAGAAAATGAACCACCTCAGGACATCGAGGATTCTAGACCTATTAAGCAGGTCAAGTATGTCATATTCACCGTTAAGGTTACGCCACCTACCATACCACCTATCCCTACCCCTATACACACTGGACATGGGCATATACACGGAACTCTCATCACTAGTGTAAACCACGCCAATCTGCACGTACTTAAAGAGGTCTGGGTACTCCCTCTCATACCTCAACAATTGATTATAACCCTCACTGATCGCCCTCTCACCAAGCCTGAAGGGATCCTTAGCCTCAATCACCAGAATGGGGATACCGTTAATATAAAGAACAACATCTGGCTTATTGGGTTTCACTTCCCCAGGGAACGTAACATTTCTGCATGCGATGAATTCATTGTTATTAATATCTTCATAATCAATCAGGGTAACGTGAATAGTCTTCCTACCCTCCTGCACAAATAACCCATCCCTGAGGTACTCAAGAAACTCGTAGGGTTCGGACTTAATCACCATGTCCTTAACCTTACCTAACACATCATCCACCTTGTCTCTCAATCCCTCATTAACCAAAGCCTTTCCATTCAATTTCCTAAAACTCTCCTCAAAAACCCTATCCAGTATTGGGCTAGTAACAACCTCACCCTCGGGAGGACACTCACTAGCTCTTCTCCAACCAAGTCCCTCAAGCTTCTCCAAAAGCTCCTTCACAACCTCCTCCTCACTCATACAACCACCCCCACATCCCTAACATCACTCACCACCCTAACCCTACCAGTCAAGAGAACACCCATCAAACCCCTCCGCAAACGTAGAAGCTCCTCTTTTTCCTTATAATAGAGCTCAATACTACTATCAATTGTTGAGAGAACATCAGCAATTCTTTTTTGTTCCTTAATTGAAGGCAATGGCAACTTACTATTTGTTACTATTGCCAAAGTAAGATTTGGTTGTGTGCTCTTTTTTACATACTTATTCCAATTAGGTTGGAAGAAAGAATACCAATAGTACAAATATTCCACATCTACGATATCTTTTCTTGGTATTATACCAACTATTGCTTGGTTCGTCGCTAGTTCTATTTTATTTATTGCAACAGCACCTAATGTCCCATAGATCGTTATAAGTAGTGAATCCTTAGGTATGATCCAAGCATTGGAGTTCTCTAAACCTAATTTAGTTATTGTAGTGCTGGTTTTAAATAGATATTTATGGGAACTAGTTATGTCTTCAACCTTCGCAAAAGGTATATCTCCACCCCAATACTCACGTACAGTACTCCTAGGGGTTCCTCCCATTTTTGCTTTAATCACGATATTCTTCAATTTTTCAATCTTCCAATCCTTCGGCATTTCTCCAATTTCTGTCTCTTGAAATTCTGTTTCTTTATAAAACGTTAACTTGCCATTCTCCTCCCTAACCCTAATCCTCCCTGTCAGTAGTTCATTCATTAAGACCCTCTTCATCCTCTCAAGCCGAGCAACAGCCCTATCAACGGTCTCAATACCACTATCAACTGTTGAGAGAATATCAGCGATACTTTTCTGTTCCTCTAGGGGAGGTAAAGGTATATACAGCCCCTCTAGTCTTGATTTCGATATTGATGGTACGGTAGTCGTATTAGCTAATGTTATTAGATCGACATTACCTTGTAAGTAATAATAAATAAATTCATAATAAGCAACATTTTCGTTGGTAATAATTCCAGCAGTATTATTATCAAAGAGGGCATCGGTCCCTAATATTCTATATTTATTTAGACGTATGGCCATCCCTATTTTTGGGAAAATTATTGTATTCTTTGGAAATGGCCTTGCTCTAAGTTTTGGTAGATCTTCATCATCCACATAATTCTCAGCATTAAAGATGTATTTGTGGGAGTTATTCATATCATTAACCTTTATAAATGGATATTTTCCATTCTTTTTCCCTTGCAACTTCAGAGGAAAGTTAACACCATTAACAATCTTGGCGATTTCGCCGAGTCTCTTTATTTTCCATCCCTTGGGAAGCTTGCCAATTTCTGTCTCCTGGAACTCTGTCTCTTTGCGGAACATCATAGCTACTCACCCAGGGCTTTGGTTATTTCGTTCATGATGTGGTTTACTTTATTCATGAGCTCTTGTCTTTCTTGTTCTATCTTCTTTAGTTCTTCCCATTCACTAACTAAGTCTATGCTCTCCTCTTCCCCCATTGGCGTTACGTATAGTGTTACGTTGAGGTTGTAGTCGTACTTCCGCACCTCCTCTATTGGGACTATCCTTGAGAAGCTTGGTATCTCGGTGAATTCCCTGTATGCCTTGGTGATTTTATCTATGTTATCCTCACCGAGTATGTTTAGTTTCTTAACTTCTGGGTGTGGTTTGTACTCGTTGCTTGCGTTTATGAACAGTATCTTACCCCTCCTCTCCTGCGGTTTGCTCTTATTGAAGATTAATATGGCACCGGGGGCTTGGGTGTTGTAGAATAGTTTCTCAGGGAGTAGGATCACGGCTTCTACCAGGTCCTCATTGATTATCTTACTCCTTATCTCTCTCTCCTTTCCGCCTCTAAATAATGCGCCTTGGTCTATTACCACAACTGCCTTCCTCCTTGCTGTGTATAGCATTAGTTGTATCCATGCCCAATCCGCCGTGTTGTTCGGTGGATAGCCATAT
>Ga0081473_149287_pt1 | contig 10845 bp, 15 predicted proteins | sample CisSprmetagenome_FD_70977 | JGI IMG/M metagenome (GOLD analysis project Ga0081473, IMG submission 70977) | Hypoxic/sulfidic aquatic microbial communities from Cistern Spring, Yellowstone National Park, USA v2 (version 2) | ecosystem: Environmental > Aquatic > Thermal springs > Hot (42-90C) >... | reverse complement strand
TTGTTTCACGTCGAGGCACCCTTCCTTCGCCGCTTCGCTGTATACGGACTTGAGGCGCTGAACCGCGGCGTCCAGGTCTTCCAGATTGGGCGGCATGACCGCGTACGCGTACGGCCTCGCCGCATCGGGGGACAGCCTGGGCATGTACCTGCCTATCCTGCTCATTATCGCCGGATACGCCAGATCCGGCGCCACTATGAACGGCGACTCCTTGACGTCCGAGTTGGGCAGGGACGTGAACGAGTAGGCCAGCTCCACGTCGCGCACCTCCAGGCTCCCGCAGACCGCCTGGCCGCCCCGCCGATCTGAGGGGCGGCACCTGGCGACCCCGTAGCGCGCGTGGGACTCGACGGCGTACAGGCGCATGGACGACGGGACGTACACGTACGTGGTCTGGCCGACCCTGGCGTAGCATATGTCCACGCCGTACGCCTGAGCTATATGCCGATACAGCGACAGCTCATCGATACTGCACCTGCCCTCCGAGAGGCACAGATACAGCTCGTCGGACAGGGGCCTATTCGACTGGGGCTGGCCCGCTCCGGTGCATTCAAACGCCACCTCCCGGTCGCCCAGCCTGATGGTTTGGTAGGGGATTTGGCCTTGCGGTTGGGCCATGGGAGGGGGAGAGAGGGGGGTTTTTAAAGGTTTCGGCCCTGGCCGGGCGGGGGCGGGCGGAAAAACGCGTGGTGGAAAAATATCCTGTAGTTGACTCTACTCACGTAAAGAGGGAGTGAATCGCCGTGTCATCAGCTCCACCGCCGGCGGCATATGCGGCCGCCGCCCGCCTCACAGCGCCTCCAGCAGGCGCTCGTACGTCGCGGGGAGCGCGTCCATTATGTCGTCGGGCATGTTGTTGCAACGGTAGCACGTGGCCTTGTTCCTCCCGACCGGCTTGACCTCGACCGAGCGCATGGACTCGGCCACGTCTATCAGGTGCGCCACGTGGTTGTCTATGAACGAGTACATGGGCTTGAACGAGCGCCACGACTGTATGTACACGCCCCTCTCCTCGATCAGCTGGCGGTACGCCTCAAGGAGATCCCTGCAGTACTCGTCCCTGCAGGCCTCGTCCGCGAGGTGCGAGTAGAACGATATGCGGTCTGCGTATTCGCAGGCCTTGGGAGGCCTGCCCCTCATGGCGTTGTAGGCGACCCACGCGCCTATGCCGGCTATAATCGGAGGCGTCTCGGCAGTCCTTATCTCGATAGTGCTGGGCTTCCCCACGTCGGCCGGGTTGCTGTTAACCGCCGCGTAGTGGGACTCCTCTATGCGGTCTACGTAGTACGCGTAGCGGCTGATCGACTCGCGGAACACGGGCGTTATGGAGCCGCCCCTGTAGTCTATACGCGCCGCCATGAGCGGCGCGGCGCACCTCAGCGCCTTTGCCGCAGGCGCGCCGCGGAGCACCGGCGTCACGTGGATGTGCCTGCCGGCTACCCCGTGCTCGTAGATGGGCACGTCCAGCAGGAAAAGTAGCGCGGTGGGGTAGCCCAGCGGCGCCGGGTCGAGGTAGTCGGCCGGCACCTCCACGGGAGGTAGCGACAGCTCGTAGAGGTCTTCGCCCGATCCGTCCCAGCGACCCGACAGCATCCAGGCCCTGCGCCACAACGCCATGTATCCAGCGGACTGGGGCTGTAGCTGGAGCGGGCGGTAGTACTCCCACTCCTGTCCAATAGTCATGTACGGGCCTTCGTCCGAGTAGGCCTTGTCGGTGAACGCCTCGCGGTAGTGGTGGATGGATGCAAACACCGGGGCGAACGGAGGCAGTGCCGGGGCCCTGGCGAACCTCTGCTTGGAGGCCATGGGGGAGGGAGAGGGGAGGTTTAAAAAGGTTTCGGGCCCAGGCGGAGGGGGGCAAAAGCGCCGTCCATTGGCGCGAGGGATGGCTGAGGCGCGATCCTTTGGGGCATATAGAGGGAAGTGGGGGTCGCGGCCAGAGCGGCCGGCTGAGCGGCGGAATCCCTGGGCCGCTCTACTGACCGGAAATACTCAACGACATTTAAAATTATGCATCGAGGCGCTTAACTCGGCCGGCTGGAATATCCGCTCTCGATGCCGCTGGCGGAGGCGCGTTGCACCTACTCACCTGACCTCCTCCCCGCCCTAAAGGGTTCCCCCTTTTGGGCGGCTCATAGGCGTCCTCGCCTGGCCTTCAACGGCCCCTCCGGCGGGGGTCATGGAGCTACCCGGGCCAGCACCGCGGGTCACACGCCCCCAGTAGAGGGCCTAACCATAGAAACGCCCACCTTTAGAGCTTTTCCGCCATCCCCATCCTAAAGGGCGGGGTCTTTCCGTCATTTATAAGGAGTACGCGATACGGCGGGCCCGTTCTGATTCGCGGAGCGCCCTGCGCACTGCCTCAGCTATTGGGCCGGCCGCGCGCGATGCAAGGAACCTGGCCACGGCGGCGGCCACTGCGTCCGAGAATAGCGGATGGCCCGCAGGTATGTACGCTCCAAGATACGCGGCATGGAGGTACAGCCATATCGCCACCGCGGCGGCGTACCTATAAGCTGATCGCGCTTGGGACGCCGAGTAGGCATCCCAGGCGTCTCCGTCCGCGAGGATGTCCCCTATCCTCTCCACTGCATCATTCACCGCCATCTCCATATCGCGGGAGCAGTCACTGTACATGACGCACGCGTCGGCGAGCCAGGCGGTGTGGCGCATCAGCCTGCGCTCGTCCAGGCCCAGCATCGCCGCCACGCCGCGCACTATGCCCAACATGTGCTGGTTGGCGTAGAGCGCCTCCATGTTGATGCGCAGTATCTCCTCCTCGATGTCGGCGCTAAGGACTTCGCTCACGCGGTCGGCCTGATCCGGATCCATGGCAAGGGGAAAGAGGGGATTTAAAAAGGTTTCGGGCCGGAGCCGGGCGTCCCGAGGTCAGCGCTTGGCGAGCCCGGCAACGCTGGGCATAAACCGAGCGACTGTGTTGAGGAATATATTCACATATGTATTAGTGTTGTCATATATTGATATGCCATTTATATGGAAATACCCATCAGGAGTATTTATATCTACGGAAAATCTGCTGTCGTATTTGACCACAAGCACATCGAAGTTATACTCCGTGTTTACTGATGTCACCCCAGAGGGGAAGCGTGATATTGGCGTGCAGTACTCGTATTGAGGAGGAGCTACACATGTATAATGGTGAATCTTGTTGTATATAGATTTGTATCCGCTAAGGGCCTTCACTATGTCGGCCAGCGTAGCGCCCTTGACCACCTGCCTTAACCCCACCCTGACATCGCCTAAATCGATGACGATCATGGGCGCACCGAGCAGGCGCACCTCCTTAACGATCGTTCCGCCGATCGTAATATTAGTCAGCGACAGCGCGAAGTTCGGTATGTTGGCCACAGTGGACAGCACCGTATTCAGATCGGCGGTCATCAGCATGTGCTTAACTTGCTGAATCATGTTGCTAAGCGAATTTGATGGAATCATTATGCAACAAAAAACGCTGTTATTTAAAGTTGTTGGATGCGGTACAGCTCAGCGCATTCGTCCATCAAACGCCGCCATCTATGCGACACATCGCTGTACCACACATAGCCGATCGGAAGCTTTGATGTAGAGCCCTCGTATGCGCGCGCCAGCTCGTCGCGGATCGCCCATATGCTCTTGGCTATATTATACGCGGAGTTGGGATTTATGAACAGCCTATCGTACACTATGATCGGCCTGGTCGCCGTATGCTTGAGGTATATCGCCCTGATGTCGTTGCGGTGGTTCAGCACGTACAACATATGAGCGATGCCCCAATTCAGATGCGATGCAATGATCGCCACTCCGTATCCCTGATAGCAAGGCGAATTGATCGTAGTGAAGCCCACGGCCATCGGCGCAGGCATGTCCGTATCGATGTTGTATGCCGATTTGTATTCTGCCAAGAGCTGGCCTACATCTTGGATGTCGAGCTGTGGGTTGCACATTATCCTGTCGGATACTGTCCACTTTTCTTCGAATGACATGGCCATGATGAAAACAGCCATTTATAAAGGTTTCTCGTTTACGCCCAGCAATATCCTCGCCGCTGGGGTCATGTCTTATCTATTACCGTGAACTCCTTTATCTTGGGAAGATATGCTATATGGAGCGGCTCCACCATGCCGATCACGGGCAGTATAAGGATGGCCCACCATGCCTTCGACTTGAAGATCCCTTTTGCGTATGCCGATATATAATATGCCGCGGCCACAATGCCGAATATGTTCGTTATGTGGAGTATGATCCAGACCGGTGCAAACAGCATCGATGTCAGGATCCCGAAGATGATCCGCGCCGCTCCGGCCGCAACTGTAGCCGGGTGAGCGCGGGGTAGCTCCGTCCATATGCCCTTAGTCCACCTGGCCCTTTGCCTGATGAGATCCTTTATGGAGTTCGGGCTCTTTATCGATACTCTAGTTGAGACCTGCCATACCCTATATCCCCTCCTGAACAGCAGTTGCGAATACACGAAGTCCTCCACCAGGCTGTCCGTCGGAAACGGCACCTCGGAAAATACATCGCCCCGTATTATGAGGAGCTCTCCGTGCATGCCGAATATCGGACGGCCAAGGAGGCCTGTCGATAGCCTGAAAAACGTCAAGTCGTCCCACAGCCTGATGTGGTCGATAATATACGCCAGCTTTGATCTACCCGGCCTGGGAACTAGTATTCCATTTGCGGCGGCATACCTGCTGTCAAACGGCGGAAGCTCCTCAAGGAATCTGTCGTCCAGCGGATATGAGTCGTCATCGAGTATGACGTACCACATGTCGGGCCGCGCATATCTCTGCCTGAAGTACTCGATTGCCCTCCCCTTGCACGGCTTCCCAGGGAAATCCGCCGGGACTTTGACTACGCGGGCACGCTTCTCGATCTCAGAGATGATCGATGGATCGGCGGGTTCATCCACGACTACGTATATAGGCGCCCATGGAAACCTCTCAACGAGGTTCGCCAGAACCTCTCTAAGTGCAGGCATAACCGACGGTTTAGCTATGGTCGGTATCACGAACACCACGTTCCTCGCCTTAGCTCCCATGCGGCGCGGCCTATAGAAAAAGTACGCTAATAGAGCGATCACCACCATCAAACCATATGCAGTAAACGCTATATCGAATACGGCTTCTAGGGGGCTCATTTCCTATCAGCCGTTATTTGGCTTGCCGGACTTCAGCGTTTCCGCCAGGACGGCGAGCGGCACCTCGGCCGGGTCATACTTATCAAGCATAGCCATAACGATGCGCCGCGTTTTAAGCGCGGCCGCAAACCAACTGCCTCACCGCCCCTTAGAGGGGGATGCCGGCACCGACCCCCTCCCCGCCCTAAAGGGAAGCGCTTTCCGCCATCAGTAAAGCTTAAAAACACGGTTCACATCTACTGACTTATGATAGAGCTGATACACATACTCAGAACGCTGTACAGCAAGGGTGTACGTCAGGTAGCACAGAAAGATCTAGAAGAGTTCCTGCTGGATCTATGGGATTCCGAACGTATATCGATCTACAGCACCTTCGATAGGCTGTGTGAGGATCTACAGAGGCTCGCTGAAATCGGCGTAATCAGATACGACGGTAGGACGGTGGCCATGGGCAATGACTTCATGCGGAAAAGCGAGCTGATTAAGAGGATGACCTCGCGGTGGATCGCCGGCAATGCGTACCTCACATACATATTCGACGTCATCAGACGCCGTGCTGAGGAGTTCGCAGATCGGCTCCGTACCTCACAGAAGGGGGCTGAAGCGGTTGCACCGTAGCGGCCAACTGCTTAAAGCCGCAAAAGTTTTAATCCCCCAATTTTTCCGCGTTCATGCCTGAGCTTCAAGCGAGGAAGTTCCGCCCAGCTGTCAAGAGGCTGGCCGCGCTTTTGGGGATCGGCTACGATGATGCTGATGCCATAGCTCAGGCGGTGTGGCTGGCCCAGGATAGGCTGTGCCCCGCCTATGCGGCGTGGGCGGCATACCATGTAGTCGGCCTGCGGTACGGACGTAGGGCGGCCGTCGCCTCAGCCGCAGGAGCGCTGATATGCACGTGCGGCCTCCTAGACTTGGATGCCCTAATCAAGTGTGCCGTGAGGAGGTGCCGCACCAACCCGTGGCTGTCCGATGCTCTGTGGGCATCGCTGATATCCGATGCCGATGCTGTAGCCGCAACGGCCAAAGAAATGGGCGGTCTAATTGGCCTGGACGACGACATAAGGAGCTACATCAGATGGCAGTTCCTCCACACGTCTGTGGAGGGGAGCCTGGAGTACATTTTAGAGGATAGGAGGGGGGCGTTTATGGGCACTCTATTGGCTAAAGTCTGCCACGCCCCTAATATGACGTCATCCCGGCCCTGAGGGGCTAGGCTTTCAATTATTTGTAGCTGGCCGGGATTCTCGATGATTGGAACGATTAAGGTAGCCCGGCGGCCGGATCACCACGGGTATGCGGCTTGGAAGGAAGCGACCGCCGGGCTCAACCTACACGTACTCGTGATGTTAAATATTTTTCGATTCAGTTGAGGATCCTACCACACCTCTATCTTCATCAGGGGAAACACCACATCGACGTCGTCATCCCAGCTCTCGGCCTCGAAGTCGATAGTCCAGATCCCCTCATCATCTGCGAAGATCACTACGGTGCCGCGGCCCACCACCACGTATTTAGGCTCACCCTGCCTCACCGTGATCGATAGGACGTCGACCGCCCTGTCGTAGTGGGCCTGCACCTGCTGGGGTTGGCAGGCCGCGGCCGATGCCTCTATCCGTATGGGCTCAGCTATGGCGTTGCTCCACTCGTTGGTATAAACATTACGGGACGTAGCTGTGAAGCTCATTGAGCTGATCCCGAATCAGGATTTTTAGCTTTACCGCTCAGCTGGCCTCCTCTCCGCCCTAAATGGCCATGCTGGCCGCTCATTAGATCAGGCCCAGGTTCATCAGTATGAACGAATAGGGGAAAGACCGCAGGGTGCCGGCCGTCTGCGTGACCGTCACCTTATACGCGGCGTTGTAGGGTAGGGTCTTGCTGTGGAAGCGGATTATGGGATCCGCAACCGGTGCGGCGTAGCTTGCGGTTATGTACGTGTAGTAGTTCGTGCCGTCGAGAGCAATATACTCCCTTATGGTGACGTAGTCGCCCGTCTGGAGCTGTGACAAGTCTATGTAGCCCTCGACCACGTAGTCGTCGGACTGGGGAGATATGCTGACCACGTTGGTCTCTACGTTGAGGCTGGACGGCGATGCCGTGCCTATATATCGCGTCTTGTTGATTATTACGTACGGCATGGCCTAGCTAAAGCTGTATATGTAGTAGCCATACTTATCGCCATCCCACATGTTGTCGCCAAGTGCCACATCTATACTATCATCACCATAATCTATTACATATAGATTCCAGTTATTGCTCTGCTTATGATACGACGTTATATCTGTAGTAATAGATAGCCGTACAACTGTAGCGCGTTTATCGGGCTCCTTACCGCTCCGATATATGCGCTCAAACATATTTATGCTGATCTGCCGTTGTATAACCTGTATATCATTTACCGTCACGTTACTGCCTAACGGCACGATTAGACCCTTACTGCCGCGCTGGATCCATAGCCTAACCTCGTTGTCCCATTTAGCTATAACAGTATTGGCAGTCACGTGTTTAGATAAATCGCGTATGACTTCAGGCACCGGCGGCTTGGTCGCAACTTGAAACCTGAAATTCGTGTTGACGATCCCGCGCTGAATAGATGCCCACTGATCCCAATTGGCCGACCAAGAATCTTGATAGCCGTATAATATGTTATATATTCTATTTGGTATACTTGTAATCATATTGTAACTAACCCCCGGATTGGCTGGAGTAAAACTGTACATGGGCGGATTGGTAAACACTATATAACCGCTCAACGGATTGCCATATGATCCGTTGCTGTAACCCAATCCAGACATAGACCAGCCTATATTGACCCACGGATATGAATCGTTGCGTTTAACTTGATCTAAGTTATTGTTATCAAGAATTACAAAATGCAGATTAGCCCTTGTAGCGTTATATCCGTGATATGCGCCAATCCGCGCTACTATGTTGAGCCGCGATGATATAGGCATGCTCTGCTTGAGTAGCCAGCCGTAAACGTAATCGAGCTGAGTGCCGTTGCCCTCATAACTGCGTTTATGTCCAGTCGCAGGCTGATCCAGCTGAATAATCGATGGGCCCGAGTAGTTGGTATAAGAGCCGCTGTTGAAGTAATGCGGCGTCGTGTCGCTCCACGTATGATCCACTACCGGCGCAGGATCGATCACATATACAGTACTGCCATCCGGCGTATACCTTAACTGCTGTAAGTCACCTCTAAACCATATCATGCCGCTTGTAAGCGGCGATGGGTCTGATGTAACCGGATTTAACACCAAGTAGTTAAGCTGAAGCTTCGATGGCGTTATGCTGGCATCAGGATGGTCTATCGGTACCTTCAGCCTGTGATAATCCAACACCAAATCAGGCATGTGATTAATGCCCGAACTTAAATTTAATCGTACCTAGATTACCCTAGCGGCGGTTGCGACGTAGCCACAAACGCTACCTGGAAGCTGTCTGGGTTCTGAACTACGGTCATCGTGTAGTCTTCAGCTACATCGCTGGCATCAAGTGGTGATTGTTTATTTATCAAGTCATATACATCGTACACACGTTTTGCATTTACATCTATTATATATTTATTCATGACAAATATGTTTTGATATTTGAAGTGCCTAAACGGCGGCGTAAAATACGTGCTGAGTACGGATGCGGGAGTATCTATTACGCCCAACGGCATAATGTCGAACGACGATGTGTCGATGTTGTAATACATCAGGTACCTCTGCTTGTTGCTGTCCACAAGCGTAAATGCCGCAGACTGGTCGCAGAACTGCGGCCCTGTGGATGGCGTAACTGTGCACGCCGCAGTGGCGTTGACCAGATCAAGCCCCTGCGGTATGTCCATCACCTTTATGAGCGTGCCCGATCTGTAGTCGAGCTCATACAGCGTATAGTACGGATTCCCGTTCTGGTCGAAGTCCATAGTCACAATGTATTTAGTTATGCTTACGTTAGGTGGATATTTGAATGTTATCGGCAACTGATCCATAGTACCGTCTAATAATGATATATGATATACGTTATAATATGTATATAAGATCCAATCGGTATCAGATACAGGCACTAGATAGTAGCTTGTATATTCTTGCGGAGTATATGTTTTATATTGTATTTGTAATGTATTTAAGTCTAATATACCTAATCCATATGTGGATGATGTTGTAAATGAAAATAATAGCTCATATGGATACATATATTTTGCAAAAGCAATAGAGGGATAGTCACCTAAACCGCTTACTGGGAATAACAGTGTAGTTCCGCTTGAACCGACTCTATATATGCCGCTATAGGCCACCAGTATATAGTCGGAGCCGTACGGAATGGTCATCAATGCGCCACCATATCCTAAATTGCCCGCGAAGGGCAACTTAGTTATGCGTCTTACCGACGGCACGGACATGTTAGAGCATCATCCTCAGCCTTTCCAGTTCCTTGCATATAAATCCGACTATAGGCATCCTGTCTGTGACGTGCCTTATGCATAATATGCCCAGGAGCAACGTGGCTGACGCCGCAACGGCCGCCACTGCGCCCAATGTAGGCAGGGCTGATGATATGCCCGAAATCACGCCGTTAAACATATCGGCAACGCCGGCGATGAGCGGAGATAGGTCGAGCTGGATAGCTGTGGATGGCGTCAGAGAGACTTCATAGACATAAAAGCTCTGCGAGCCTGTACCGGCATAAGGACTTGAACTGGCCTGATACAACATGACCTCTCCGTAGCGAGCCTGCACTGGATCGCTTGACCTCGATGGACTGCGGCGCCTTGCATTGTAGTCCAACACAGCAACGCCATATAGTGCAATTTAATAGAACCTGTCTGCTATTGGAATGTAAAATATCCTGAGCGGATAGAGTTTTAAGCCGCCCTCTTGTTCCGCACATGCTCAATAAAGCCGCGATCAGGCCGCACATAGCCGCCATCGTATCGGTCTCCATATTAGGCGTGGCTGTGGGCGCGGCCGTACTCATGATAATGGCGCCGGCCTTGAGGCCCTACCTCGTGTTCATCGATCCCGCCATAGCCATCGCTTATTCCTTGGCCGTGTATGGGTTGAGGGGGGTGATGAGTGAGCTGACCGATGAGGAGGTGCTCAGGGTCAACACGATCGAGGCGTTCGCCGCGCTCGTGGCCATGCCGGTCGCGGTATTTATATCGCTCCTGACCCCCATACTGCTTATTCTGATCGATAGCAACGGCAGTTCGCTGTACCTCATCGCGTGGCTACTTACGGAGTTAATCTATGTGCTGGCGCCTGATAGCTGACCTCCTCCCCACCCTGAGGGGCGGGGCTTTCCGTCATTTGTAATAAGCCGCTATCAGAACGCGATCCCTATTGCTTCACACAGCCACGACAGCACCGGCACGTGTCTGGATAGGTCTGCGGCGCACATGACGCCAAGCACCGCAGTGACCACTATCGCCACCCCGATTATCGCTCCGACTATGCCTAGAGCTGAGCTTATGGATGTCAACGTTATGTTCATCATCATCGAGAACCCATTGACCAGCTGGGTTACGTTGAGGTTCTGATCGTACGGCAAAACGAGGGGATACGACATATATGTACAGCCGCCTAGCTATTTAAAACGGCCGGCCTATCCTCACCGCCTTGATTATGAGGTCAAACATGTATGCGCCGGACGCCTAATTTTTGATGCCTACGGTTAGCTACACTCCCCCGTCTTACAATACGGATCCTTCCCCTCGTCCAGAGCCTTCA
>Ga0081473_126919_pt1 | contig 10847 bp, 10 predicted proteins | sample CisSprmetagenome_FD_70977 | JGI IMG/M metagenome (GOLD analysis project Ga0081473, IMG submission 70977) | Hypoxic/sulfidic aquatic microbial communities from Cistern Spring, Yellowstone National Park, USA v2 (version 2) | ecosystem: Environmental > Aquatic > Thermal springs > Hot (42-90C) >... | reverse complement strand
TACTGACAAGTTCAAACTCCGCTTGGGATAGAAGCAGGGAGGAAGGGATGAGGTCAATATTTCCTAAACTTATGGGCTGGGAAGAACCTTTGATGAGTAAGTGGTAAGATTGAGGGATGTCCTCAGAGATGTTTTGAGTAAGGCACAAGGTCAAGTTTGCCTGAGGGTCAAGGTCTACAGCGAGGACTTTCAAACCTCGTTCTGCAAGTAGATGAAGTAGGACTACAGTAAGCGTTGTTTTTCCTACACCTCCCTTGTGATTGACCACTGCCAAGGTCTTCATGTTAGTAAGTTTATCACATAATTTGTTAATAACCAAGCTTGTTAGCTTATTAATATGTTAATAAACAAGCTTATCAACATACTAACAAATTATCAGGACTGCTATAAGGTAGATCACGATGGGTGAAGGCGACGATTAGGTATGCAGAGGTGTGCAAAAGCAAAGAACAAGAGGGCATAAGGTAAGTGAAGGGGAGGGATTATATTACTTGCTTACCTTTTACCTTTATGGCTATGCTATAGGCAACAGCTTTTTTAGGAAGTCCCAGTGCTATAAGAAGAAAAGATTTCCGTCTCTATCCTCTGGACCAATACCATGCAAGTTATACCACGCTATCCTATCCGCAAAGGCTACAGTGGCGGGCAACTTGTTCAGTGTAAAGGAAGAGAAGTTCAGAAGTGTAAGCCTCAGCACGTCCTCTATAGCTTCACGCAGAGAATAATAATCACCACCATAAAGAACTTTTATCCTCAATGGAATATGGGTTCCAAGTGATGGCTCGTAGGTAGAAATAATTGCCTCTCGTTCAGAAAGCAAAATAGCACACCCTTTAGAAGGGTTTTCTACTACCTTGCCTTTCAGTTGGAAAATTCTGGGAGTTCCGGACTTTAATATGCTTACTAAAGCGAAATTTCCTATCCTATACTTTTTACTGAAGATTTCCACATAAGCGTTAAACTCGTCCTCACTTACCCTTCCATCCCTGTGGATTACAATGAACCTATTCCTGTATTCGTAAAGCATGCTACCCAACTTCTGCACATAAGCTTCTTCTATTGCCTCTCCTCCAGCGGGGACATTAATATTCCTGTAAGTTATCGTTCCTCCATTAGTAGCAGCCACAATGATGGCAGTGCCCACAGCATTTAAGGTGCCTTTACTTGAACTCCTTACCTTTCTTGAAAGGTCTATACCCACAAATACCTTATTTGAAGATTCCTTCAGAAAATATGGATAGTTCCCCGTTTTACCAAGTAAGCCAAGAGTTAAATTGTGGACTACATGCTTATCTCCTACCTTCGTTCTATGGTAGATAACTTGACTTTGGATGCTACGCTCCAACAATTCACGTTTTATCTCCGTGTAAAACTCAGTGTCAAGTTTTGAAGCATCGGTTAATACGAATAAGAAGGTATTTGAACCCTCTAAATCTCCTACGTGAGGTAATAAAGAAAACTCCTTCACATCTGCTGGAATAGGTATAGGAATAGGTTTCAAGCGATCTATGTGAAGACCAAGAGAAGAAACCTTTTTAAGCACAGTGTTTTCTATAATTCGTGTCCTATTTTCCAAATCTCTCAATGAGTTTCTGTTTGTATATAAATACAGAAAACCCACAGATATACGAGGATTTCTAATTATGGGCTTCCAGTTTTGAGTTTCTAAAACTTTCCTAACAGACTCGTTGATTTGATAGATTTTCCCGCCACCATCTACGACTTCAAAACTTGGTGCAATATGCTCTATTTTTGCGTAAGGCTTCACATCAAGGTCTATTGAATACCCTTTCAACAAAGACGCCACCCTATCCCTAAACCTACTAATAAGTTTCCATCGTTGCTCGGGCTTAGGTCTTATCTGCTGCAACTCTTCCCTGTCTAAGTCTTCTATATACCGCACCTTCACTAAAGCGTTGGTGGGATACGTATATTCCCTTCCATCATCCTCATCAAACACAACTATGGCTATATATCCATATCCACGCTGATTAGCCTCCTTCAGTCCCTTTTCCCATTTATTCTTTGTTATTTCACTAGATCTTGGTAGCATTTCTTTCATCAGCTTTTCATATTCCTCCACACTTACCTTTCTGTACTCCTTTAATGTCGCTACGCTTCTATTAGGTGTGTAGTATTTCCCACCGATTTCTGGTTTTTCACCTCTTTCCAACTGCCTGTATAAGGTTTCTGGAAAGAATAGCATATGCTTGAAGTCTATCCTCAGGTAAGCACGCTGGTCTATGAACTCTATGCCCAAAATATACTTTCTCGCTATTCCCTTAGATTTTCTTGCTATTCCCTCGGATATACGCACCGTATCTTTCCTATAAATCATTAACAAGTTTGCAAAACTGTTTATGAATGTACTCCACGCCTCTGGACTATTAAGAAAATACTCAGGATTAAAGGACTCCTTTTCCAAAATGTAGTAATCATCCTCAAAACTATCACCTATGTCCAGTAAAGATATTATTGTTTCCCTGTCGTAGAAAAAGGGTTTCTTATACTCTTTATACGTATAAAGCAAACGCCAGCACGCACTATTTAAGAGAAACCTCACATACTTATTAGATGCGAATTCTTTCTCCTTAAGTCTATAGGTCCACACCTGCAAAGGCTCGCTTTGGGTTAAACCAAACAAATTTGAAATCAATCCCTTCCCCATCATACGGTTTATTATAGCGACTGGATGCTGTAATTTTTTAACCTAAAGCTTAAAATATTCCCACAAGGAGGGAATTAGATATGGAATACGTTATCTATGCAGCCTACGGCTCAAATTTACTTACGGAAAGGCTTTTAGCCTACATTATAGGCAAACGTTTTAGACATTTACCGCCTCATGAAGGATGCCTTGATAAAACAGAACCTGTGTCTCTTGGATGGGAGAGGATCCCCTACAGAGTTTATTTTGGGGACTACTCCCGCTGGTGGCATGGTGGCGTAGCTTTCTTGTCTACTGAAATGGAACCTAATTCTGAGTATCATGCAGTAGTCAGGCTTTGGAAAATGAAACGAGAACAGTATGAATGCGTGAAATCTCAAGAGGGAGAATCATATACAAAAGAGATAAATTTAGGCACTCTTGACGGGCTTGAGATTCTAACATTTACATCAGAGAAGAAGCTTAACTACAATCCACCTTCTAAACTCTATCTGGATGTTCTAAAAGAAGGACTGAAAGAGACTACAGGCTGGACGGACGAAGAAATAGACAAATACTGGGAGAAGTTTTTGAAGTAGGGCACTGTCAGGAAAACATAATCTTGGCGGTTTTATTATATTTATACACCATGAGTGAAATGACTTTGATGGATTTAATCGTCCCTCTTAGGGACGAGGTTGAGGGCTTTATAGCCCGTGTGGATGAAGAGTTTCTCTCTATGTATAGGGAGTATTCTGTGTTTGAGGCGATTTTGCTTCATGATGAAGCGTTGGAGAGGGAAAAGCAGGAAGCGGAACCTCTCAAGAAGGCTTATTTGAGGGCGGTAGCAGAGGTCTTTAGGTTTATCCCAATGAGTAGCCAACTCCCTAAGACAAGCATTTATAAGGAATTTGTGAAAGCTTTGAGTGGGATGGAGTATGAGGAGTATGAACAGCTTGTGGACAGAAGGCTTAAGAGGATACTGGAGAAGTGGGAGAAGGGAGAGATTGTGGTAAAAGAGGGAGAAAGGCTGAGGCTGGATGATGAAATTTTGGAGACTGCCAGATACTTGGTGAATGTGGGAGTGTTTAGTAAGTATGTGGAGATACTGGAACTGAGGCGTCAGATGGATGAGTTAAAGGAGTTTTGCAAGGTGTCTAAAAAGCCCTTGACAGAAGATGAGAGGCTGGTTTTGTTGGCGGAGTTGATGGATGAGAATGAACTGGATGGGGATGCAGGCACGCTGGAAACCAAGTATGGAGTGTTTTTGGGAGTTGCAAACTGGTTTGATGTTTTGGTGGATGTGTGGAGGATGCAAAGGGATGCGGAGGAACCTATACTTGTGTCGGCGTTGTATATCTACCTAAAGCCCATCGTAGAGAAGGCGGAATTTGTGAAAGGGTATTTGGAGAAGTTTTACAGAAGGCAGTTAAGACAGTATGGAGAAACTCCTTTCCTAAATGCTTGTGGCGTGGCTTTGATGAAGCTTGGGTGTGGTGTGAGGGTGGAAGAACCTAAGAGTAGGAGTGCAGAAATCATATGGTATTGGTGAATGAAACCTAAAGGATGAGGAAGGCTCCGTGGTGCCCGATGGTGGAGGGAGAACCCTCTACCGCCGAACCCTTGAAAAGGTAAGGTTCAGCTAAAATAAGTCTTATGAGAGTGCAAGACCTTTTGAAACCGCTTTTAGAAGACTTTGCCCTCTTTGCGGAGAAGGTTGATAAGGAGTTTCTTTCCTACATTGAAAGGGAGGAACTCTACAAAGGGCTTGAGAGGGCCCAAGAGTTAAAAGAGAGACAGCAGGAACCTCTGAAAAAGGCTTATCTGAAGTGGATAGAAAAGACTTTTGTTTTCCTGCTGGACAGGGATGTGGAGTTGGAGAAGAAGGGTGCGACGGAAGAAGACCCGTGGTTTGATATAGTGCACTATTTAGGGCTTCAGAAGGTGTATGTAGATGAGGATAAAGTGGAGATGTGGAAAGTTTACGGAGAGGTAGATGAGGAGTTGGGTAAGTTTGTTCAGTCTTACACATCCAAAGGTTACTTTTGGGGCTTAGCTGGGTATATTGCAATGTTCAAGTCAATGGAAGGTGCTTTGATTAACGGGAATGCATCAGAGGAATTTGTCGGGAATTTTTCACCAGTCCTATTGCGGAATGATGGGTATTATCTTTGGCAAATACCTATTGCTTTGGTGTTCAGAATCTACTACAGACTATTCCCTGAAAAACGCCCTGCTTTTTCAAAAATTCTTTCTGACAGGCTATCTCAGGCTATTGCCCAGGGCTATCCAGAGAAGCACATAAGGGTAATCCAGACCGCTATAGCTGTGATAAAGGAAGAGTTCCCCTCTGCATAGACAAATATCCCAAGTATTGGGATATCTGTCTATACATACCCGAGTGGGCCCTGCCGAGGGTTTAGGATATTCTCAAGGAACTCCCTGTAATAGGGATTACCTTTGAGAATATCCAGGGGAGCACTCTTGCACCCCTTTAGCCTCTCAAGGTGCTTTTTTATCAGCACCTTGAGGACTTGCTTTTTCGGCAGGTGTGGATGAAACTCCCTGAGAGAACTTCTCTCAAGGAGATTTTTAGCACCATTTACTTGTGCGTTTATTTTGTTGCCACAACACTTACACTCAAACTCTTGCGTGCTTTTCCTGTTTTCTTTATCCACATACCCACAAGAACTACACTCCTGACTTGAATAGGCAGGATTGACCTCTACTATCTCTATACCATATAGCTGATGCAGCCGTTCCAACTTCTCCTTCACATAACGCTTGCCAAAGTTTTGAATAAGCCTGTTCATCCTCTTGGATAGTTCAGGACTTCTAAAGTCAAGCTTTTCTACGATAATCTTCATTGGCTTGTAAAGGTTTATAAGCCTGTTTAACACTCTGTTTATTTCGTTTTTGAGAAACTCCCTTAACCTTCTCACATACTCTCTATACTTGTTATCTCTGCTTGGCAATCCTCCGCTTCTTTGAACCTGTGCCATCCGTTTAACAATCTTTTCGTCCATCTTCTTTAGAAAGTCTAAAAACTGCCTACCCATTAAATCTCCGTTGTTCGTGGCAATCAATGGATTTAGCCCTAAGTCTATGGCTATGGCGTCTGCGGCAGGAACATAGTTTCTCTTTTTGAGTTCTTTCACCACTTTGACCTTAATATCTCCGTTTTCTTCCAATATTTGGTAGAAATTCCTAAACTCTCCTTCTAAACTCTCGGCGTAAGAATTTTTCTTAAGTGGAATAAGCACGGGCTTGCCTTTATCTAAGGTTGAAAGCTTTAGCCAATAATCAAAAGCTTTAGCTTTGCCTTCTCTCCTTGGTTCAAGTTTAGCCACTTTCCCATCTAAGTGAAGGGCAATACCTTCAAACCTCGGTCTTCTGTTTTTACCAAGCAAGTGCTTAAAAATCTTCTTAGCCAAGTGCTTATGCCAAGCTTTCACTTCAACTTCCCTCTGTTCTCCATTGTCGTAGATAGTTATACTCTCCTTTTCGTATCTTAACCAGCCTTTGATGTTATTAAGTGCCAAGAGGATAAGCTTGTCTTCCCGTGATAGAGTTGATCTCCAAACAATGCGGGCAAACTGATTTTGTAAGTTGGCAATGTAGCCTTCTAACACTCCATACACTTGCCATAAGCACACATACTTGTAGCGTTCAGATAGCTTGCTTTGTATTTGTTGCATTTGTTCCTTTTTTATGGACTTTTTATGTGGAAAGCATCCTTTCTCAAAGAATTCTCTCCACAGAAAGTCAGCTATAGCCTTGGCAGTTTCTCTGTATTCTTTTAAAACGCTTCTGACCTTTTCCAGCTTACCTTTATTTGCGTAGTTTACAAACAGATAAGAACCGAATATTCTATCTTCCTTAATCTCACTCATCGCTTTGTATTACCCTCATTATCTCCTCTGTCTTTTTCTTTGCCCTTCTAAGTCCGTATAACCTCGCTGAAAAGCTGTAAACTATTGAAACCAAATCCTGTATCAAATCCGCTTTATCATCATCCGCCTCATTTACTATTTCAATCTTTCTGCCAGTGCTTTCAAGCCAACCCTTGATATAGTTAAAACCAAATCTCGTAAGCCTGTCCTTATGTTCCACGAGTAGAATTTTGTAGTCATTTTGATTAAGCAGCTTCATTAATTTAGGCCTTGCATCGTTAACCCCCGACCCTACTTCCTTCACAATATGTTTTATCTGATACCCTCTCGCTATTGCATACTCCTTCAATCTCTCTGCCTGCCTTTCTAAATTATCTTTACTTGCATTGTCCGACACCCTACAGTAAATCGCAACTGTATTGTTTTCGCTGGCTATACTTTTATCAGCACAGCCGTCCTCTAAAACTATAATGCTTCCCGTTGGCAACTTGACAGCATTTGGGATTTGCCCTTTTTGATACATCCTCCAAGCAGTCCTATAGCTTATGCCCAATTTCTTTGCCCACTGAGACAACTTCATAGGAATATTAAAAAACAAAAGCGTAAATTTGTCAATAGATTTGCATATAAGAACATTAAATCAGAGACTGGTTATTAAGACCCAGAAAGCTTGCCTGAGGGAGAACCGCAAAGCTTTGCGGAGAAGTGGTTGAGGGAGGAGTTGGAGGAGTGGTGAATAAGACCTGTTTTCTACTTTGTTTTAGGATAAGAAAGGGAATTGAAAACCAGTTAAAATAGCTCTTATGCGGGTTTTAGACTTTCTCAAGCCAGTTTTAGAGGATTTCTTTAGGTTTGCTAAAGAAGTGGATAAAGAGTTCCTTTCCCACGTTGAGAGGGAGGAACTCTACACTGGGCTTAGAAAAGCCCAAGAGTTGAAGGAAAGACAGCAGGAACCTTTGAAGAAGCTTTATTGCGAGTGGGCTGAGAAGAGTTTTAGGTTTTTGATAGACAGGTGGGTTTGTTTTGAGGAAATTCCAAGCGAACAGTTCCTGCTTGCTTCTGGGCTAAAAAAGTCAAAAAGGCTAAGCTTGTGGGCGGTGCTTACCATTAGGGAGGAGGATGCAAAAGGATTGATGGAAGAAGAGTTTGAGTTGAGTAGGTATATCTCGGGAAATCTTGATGAGCTTTATGTTTATAAATTTGTAAATAGCCTTGCTGTTTTGTCGCTTTTTAGAGGGGATTGCGGAAATTATGAAATAAACATCTCTCCTGTTAGGGTAGTTAGAATGTTTGAGGTAGATTCATACGACCTTTTGCACAACGATAACTTGATTGTTATTCCTAACGCTTTAAAGCTAAGGTATTTATACGATAGGTTCTTTGATGAACACCACGACACTTTCTCCCGTATTCTTTCTGACAGGTTATCCCAAGCCATTCAAGAGGGCTATCCTGAAAAGCACATAAGGGTAATTCAGACTGCTATAGCGGTAATAAAAAACGACCCTGAAAGTATTCCAAAAGGAGAACCCAAGAGTTTTGCGGAGAAGTGGTTGAGGGAGGAATTGGTGGTCTGAGGTTTCCCGCTCCAGATTCAGACCTTACGCAAGGCATCTTGCCCCTGTTTTAATCATCCAATCACCTAAAATACTTCCTATGTATATTGTTGAACTCTATTTAGAGGAACTCTCCAAAGTGAGAGACAGAAAGACCATAGAGAGGATTTTTTACCAGCTTTCTAAGCTTGAGGAGTTAAAGCCGTTAGACCAGCGGTCTCTCTTTGAATTCTATGAAGAACTCAGAAAGACCCAATCCCACAGGACCGCTATTCAAACCCTGCAAGAAATAAAAAGGTTCTACCAGTGGCTTTCCAAAAAAGGCTATCACTATGAGTTTTCAGAGCAAGCCTTTAGAGAACTCAAGAAGAAAAAGGAATTTGAAAACAGGGCACGAAAGTATCTCACTGAAGAAGAAGTAGAGGAAATCCTTTCCTACATCCGCACCAAACCTAAGCCCTTTGTGTATTACCTTCTTTGCGTGGTTTTACTGTCTTCAGGGCTAAGAATTTCAGAAGCCCTGTCTCTAAAACGGGATGACTTCAAAGAAAGAAGGCTTATCACTGAAAAGGGAGAAGAAAGGTCTATGTTTGTGGTCAAAGTCAAGGGCAAGTTCTCAAAGGAGAGAGAGGTTCCACTGGTTCTTTGGAAAAGGGAGTGGGAAGAGGTTATCAGAAAACAGCTGGACGGCCTAAAAGAAGGGCAGGCGTTCTTTACCTATAGTCTCAGGTTTCCAAAGTCTGTAAAGGTTTTGACCCTCTCACGGGATGCGGTGTATAGGTTCTTTTATGACTTATCCAAGGAACTTAGAATAGAGGTGCATCCTCACAGGTTTAGATATACCTACGCTGTTTGGTTGGCTATGAAAAACATTCCTCCCAATGTACTAAAGGAATTCTTAGGGCACAGTTCTGTGAGAACTACCTTAGAAATCTACGCTCAAGCCCAAAAGGAGAAGGTGTTAGACCTTATAGCGAACCTATGAACACCTACATTGAGGAGTTAAAGGAGGTCTTAGAACAGGAAGAAATAGACTTCAGGCTTGTGGGCAAACTCCTTGAGTTAGCTGTCGGAGAACTCTATAGGGAACTTTTGCTTTTACTGGGCGAAGAAATTGAAAGGGAGAGACAAAAAAGGGAGAAAGGTAAAGCCCAAAGCCAAGAAGAGGAACCTATTCAAGAGGAAAACCTCCCTTGCGTGCACTTTGTCCGTGTTGGTAGGCCCTCTGGGAGAAAGGATACCGTACCGAGAATGACCCTGAGGGAGTTCTTTGAAAAGGAAATCATCCCACTTCACAAAGAAACAGACTGGGAAGAAAAGGCAAGGGAGATAAGGGAAAGGATATTGAGAGGTGAGTTCGTTATAGCAAGTCTGGAGGATTTTATCGGCTACCTATACGCCTATATGCTTTACGAGGATGTTCCCGATTATTCCTCCTCTTGGGCTTCCCTGCGGGCTTCCTCAAGTATTCTCTCGTAATCTACAAGTTCTGGAGGCACTCCGTGTTCTATAGCGTGTTCCCGTATTGCCCTTAGAAACTCTTTTGCGGAAACTCTTGGTTTTGGCTTTTGTTCTTGGACTGTAGGCTTGGGTTGAGATGGTGGTTGATACTGCGGCTGTGGTGAGGGTGAAGGTGGAGGCTGGAAAGTTTGTTGAGGTTGAGGTGGTGTAGAAGACAAAGACTGACTTTGAAGGAAGGCTATAAACTGTTGGAAAAGTTCCTGTGGATTGGATGAAACCGCTTGTGTGCTTCTGCCACTAAGAAAATTTCTCACCAGTTCTAAGGTCTCCTTTGATGTTCTCTTAGTGCGTTCAGGTGGAATGGAACTCAAAAAAGCCGAAAGGAGTTCCTCTATCACCGCAGACAGATTGCTAAGCCCACGCCCTCTAAAGTCAAAAACTATGTCTTCCCTCAATGTAATCGTGACCTTTATCCTCTGCATAAGCATAAATATACCACAGATCCCTCTGTATTGAAGTAAGTCTGCACATACAAAACTGGCAGTCTATACTTTCTGAAGTATGCAAGTATACACATAAAAGACTGGTAATCATCTGTATGGATGGATAGCGGTATTCCCATCCTAAACCATCTGTGGCGAGGGTGGGGTGGGAAGTGAGGTTTTCTTTTTTATGTGGAAAAGAGATAATAGAGTTTTCTCGCTTTTTTGTGGAATAGGGAAAGAGGGGAAAGAGGGTGGCATGATGGGAGGGTGTATATACTGATTTCTGTATGTCTGGAAATTTTTAGTATGTGTATGCGTGTATGCTTTTGGAAGTATTCTATGGAGTTGTAGAAGTATAGATTGATACACGCTTGGGAGTGTTTTCTGTCTGTATGGATGGATTATAGGAGTGGCAAGCCTAAGAGTTTGCCCAGTTTTTGAACCTTCTCTTTGTTCTGGAGAAGTTCTAAAGTTTTTTGGACGTGAGGGAGGGCAAGATGGCTTGCTTGTTTTTGGTAGTGTTCAAGTGGGTGAGGGTTTTTTCTGTCTCTGTCTTTGAGTTTGGGAAGGTCGTATTTGAAAAAGGAGAATATTTCTTTGCAAGTGCAGAATTTGGCGTTTTGGACTAAAGTTATAGCCATTAGGTATTGAAGTAGTTTAGCGAGGGCTTTTCTGTTTATGTGCTTTTGGGTTTTGTTAGCCCAGTCTTTGAAGACAAGGTAAGCATAATAGAGTGTCATTTGCTGGGAGTGGGAAAGTTTGTATTTTTCTTTTTGGCTGAAGACCTCCATACCCAGCTGGAGTT
>Ga0081473_129586_pt1 | contig 10878 bp, 9 predicted proteins | sample CisSprmetagenome_FD_70977 | JGI IMG/M metagenome (GOLD analysis project Ga0081473, IMG submission 70977) | Hypoxic/sulfidic aquatic microbial communities from Cistern Spring, Yellowstone National Park, USA v2 (version 2) | ecosystem: Environmental > Aquatic > Thermal springs > Hot (42-90C) >... | reverse complement strand
AGAAAAATGCTCAAAAAATTTTAAATAATTTAAAAAATATTGATACAAAGAAAATATTTGAATTATATACATCATATGGAATTTCTTTAGAAATTATAGAAGATATAAATCCAAATATAAAAATAAATAGGGAAGAATTAAATAAATTAATTGAGGAACATAAAGAAAAATCTAAAAAAATAAAAAAAGAAGAAAAATTAAATTTAAATATAAATTATCCAGAAACATATAAATCTTTTTATGAATCATGGAAAAAATATTATGATATTGGAAAATTAATTGGAATAGAAGATGAATATTTAATATTTGATAGAACTGTATTTTATCCAACAAAAGGTGGTCAGGTAAATGATATTGGATATATATTTAATTTAGATGAAGTAAGAAATTATTCAAAAGATATTTTAAATAATTATGATTTTCCATATTATGTAAAAGAAATATTAAAGGATTATTTAAATGGTAATAAAATTGAAGGATTTGAAAATTATTATGCAAAGGTTATTGATGTAATTGAATATGAAAAAATAATATTACATAAAATAGATAGAAAAGTTAATTGGGATAAAAATTCAAATATTTTACAAATTATTGATAAAGATAGAAGATATAGAATATCTAGACATCATACTGCAACTCATTTATTAACATCCGTATTAAGAAAAATATATGGAAATCATATATGGCAGGCAGGTGCTGAAAAAAATGAATATGAAGGAAAATTGGATGTTACACATTATAAATTACCTTCATATGATGAAATAAAATTAATTGAAAAAGAATTAAATAAAATAATATTAGAAGGTAGAAAAATAAATAAATTTTATTTATTAAGGAATGAGGCTGAAGAAAGATATGGATTTATAATATATCAGGGAGGATTTATACCAGAAACAAAATTAAGAATTGTTGAAATAGAAAATACAGATGTTGAAGCATGTTCTGGAACTCATTTAGATAATACATTAGAAATTGGATTAGTAAAAATAAAAAGTGTAGAAAAAATTGCAGATGGATTAATAAGATTTAGATTTGTTGCTGGTGATAGAGTTATAGAAGAGTTTGAAGATTATGATGAAAAAATTCTAGATATAAAAAATAAATATAATATTGATATAAATAATTTAAATAATTATATTGAGAAAATAAATAAGGAAAGAGATGAATATAATAAAAAATTAAATATAATATTAGATGAATATATTAAAAACAATATAAAGGATGGAAAATTATATTTAGAAACCAATTTATATATTTCTGATATAATAAAATATGTTTTAAAGTATAAGGATTTAATAAATGATATAAATTTAAAGTGTAAGGATGGAATAATTAATTTAAAAGAAGGAGAAAAGAGAGTTGATAAATTTTATATAAAGAAAGTAAATTAATTTTTATAAGCGGCGGTGCCCGAGAGGTCAAAGGGGGTCGGTTTAGGTCCGATTGGATAAGATCCGCCAGGGGTTCAAATCCCCTCCGCCGCATTGAAAAATTAAAAATTATTATTTTTTAATTCAAAATATTATCAATTATGCCCTTTACTATTTTTATTTAAAGCATTATTCATCATATAAAAATATTTATAAATTTTTGGAAACCCAATATTAAGTATGAAATCTAATGCCTTATTGATAATAATTTTAATAGTTATAGTTGCAATAGTTGGTGTATATTTTGGATATAATATGTTTTTTAATAAGCCAAATTTAACAAATGTTTCTAATGAAAGCATTTCACTAAATAATACTAATAGTTCAACAAATATTACCAGTTCTAATAATTATCAAAATCTTTCAACGAATACCATTATAAGTTCTAATACTACAAATGCTAATAATTATCAAAATACTTCTAACAATTATTTGAATAATTATTCCAGTTACATTAATATAGGATATAATCAATATATTCCAATAACAATATATAATACCCAATGTATTTCTACGACTGCTCCCTTCCAACAACAAATAGCAATATGTAATGGAACAATAAATATAGGTCCAAACTTTGCATATATAAATAATTCAATATTATTTAATTTAATTAATAGTGATGGATCCAACGTGTATTTCACCACAACTAATAATAGTGCTCCGGATATACATTCGTGGTATGAGGGACAGTTAATTAATGGAAGTACATATTGTGATGTATGGTGGATTAATATTTCTGAAGGTATTCCGGCTGGTTCATACATAACAGTATATATGCATATAGGACCTCCTAATGCTAATTATTATCAACAATATTATCCATATGTGGGTGTTTCTCCTCAAGTAGATCCATCTAGACAATACGATAATGGAAAATATGTATTTATAGCATATGGATATTTTGATAATACAATGGATGGATGGGCTGGATATAATTATTCTGGATCATGGATTCCAAGAGCAACCTCATATGGTATTCAAATGTTAAATAGTACTTATATTTTACCTCCAAATAATGGAAATATTCCAGAAATACCTTTAATTGTTGAAGAAGCTTGGTATGGTTCTTTTTGTACAGATGCAAATGTAATAGCATTATTTGGAAATACAAATCAACAAATTAAGATTAGTGATTATACCTCAACATCTAATTTATCTACATTTGTACTATTTAGTTGTTCTAATCTTAAATTAACGTTAGGGTCTGCAGTAATAAATCAGAATTTAAAATCTTTAGGAATAACTGTAAATTTTCAGTCTGGAGCTATATACTCATATTTAATTATTAATTCTACATATGCAGAAGCGGGATATAGACATTATGATATTGGCCAAGTATGGATTCCTTTAGCACTATTAAATAAATATAATATAGATAATGATGGATATACATATTCTAGTTTAAATTATAACCCATTCCAATATGGTACATTACAGATAAGTAGCGGAACTATCTACCCTGGAGAGGATCAATATATACAATGGGTAGTAGCTAGAGCATATCCTCCAAATGGTGTAATGCCTTCAATTTATATTGGCTAATTTTCTAAATATAAATATTTTAATTTAGTATCTTATAATAAAAACACATCTTTAAATAAATTTTTATTTTTCTTTATAGTTATTTAGTTTATGATAGTAATGGTTGTAGGAGTACCTGGTGTTGGAAAAACATCAATAAGTAATGAAGTTAAGAAATATTTAAAATATGAATTTAAAGTTGTAAGTACATGAAATATAGTACTTGAATTAGCAAAAGAAAAATATAATATAAATAATAGAGATGAAATAAGAAAGAAATTAACTTTTGAACAACAAAAAGAACTACAAAGAGAAGCAATTAAAAGAATAAAAGAAATGGAAAAAGAAAACGACATTATATTAGATATCCATTTAGTAATAGGGTCATATAATGCGTATATACCGGGTATGATAAGAGAATATGCAGAAATTTTGAAACCAGACGGAATTGCTGTAATAATATCAGATTCTATAGATTATATTTAGCTTTACAATATTTTATATTATATTAGTTTTGGACTAATATTGGTAAGATAAAATTGAATATTAATGGACCCGCGGGGATTCGAACCCCGGACCTCTCGGACCGCAACCGAGAATTCTATCCATGCTGAACTACGGGTCCTATATATATTATATCTTTGGTAATATTAAATTTCCAAATTTTTCATATCTATTCAATTTAAAAAATAAGCCTGCTAAATATGATAAGTATGCGTCATAAATATCTTTATATTTAAATATTCTTGAAAAATATTGATATTTTAATTTTAATATTTTTTCTACTGCTCTCGGAAATGTTTCATATATTTCAATACTCTTATTAATCTCTATTATTTTATTTTTTAATAAATTTGCTCTTTCATATAATAATTTCATTGATTTTAAAGATAATGGTAATGGTTTGAATCCATATTTATATAATAATCTTTCTTCTATCCTATATGGATATTCATAACTTAAAGGGGCATCAATAAATATATATTTAAACTTTTCTTTTTCTATTAAATTTAATATTTCCTCATTTTTATTTAATATCCCATATATTGGTTTTTTATTAAAGTAAAAATATCCAGTTCTATTATTTTCCTTTGCAGATAGATCCAAGCCAAGTATCATTCCCTATAGATAAATTTATATGAAGTATCATATATATCCTTTTCAAAATTCATTTTATCCAAATAATAATTTAATATTACAATAACTTGTGATGAAAAATAATTAATATCTCCTAAAGAAATCTTTATTACATCACTCTCTATCTTTTTCTTTACATCTTTTGGTATTCCTAAAAAATCTCCAATAATAAATACTGGATTTTCAATTTTTATATTTTCAATAAATTCCCCATCTTTATCTAATAAATATATATTTTTTCCATTATTTTTATATTCTCTTAATAAATCGAGAAAATCAATTTTATCAACATATATACCTGGAAAAGGATTTTTAATATTCTTTTTATTATATTTTTTCAATGATATTGATAATAATGTAGATATATCCTTTTTTGACCATGGGGTATTTATATCCGATTCTATTCTTATCAATCTAGGAGGAACTGGTTTTCCATTTAAATATAAATCAAATCTAATATTTTTTCTTAATCCATTTGATACAAAAAAAGCATGTATAATTGAATTAATTGCTATATCCAATCTTCCTGAATAATATATGTTTTTAAAATTTCCATCAGTTCTTATTGTATTTGAATAAAAAATAAATATTCTCATAATCAAATATTCAAATAAAATCTTATAAAAAATTAAATAATAATAAACTCTTATGAATAAATTAAAACTATTTGCATTATTAATTCTAATATTTAATATTTTTAATATATACTCACAAAATTATTCATCAACATTGTTTAATATTCCAATAAATTCTATTAATATAAATCAATTAAATATATATAATCTAGGGCAGGGATCTTATGGTGATTTTTATATTTTATATCCAGGATATTATTTTTATTACCCAATAAATTCATCAAATCAATATTTAAACATATATTTTAATTCATCAATTCCTTTAAATTTTTATATAATGGACCAACAAGATTATCAAAGTTTTCAAAATGGTGGAAATTTTACACCAATTTATCAGAACTATACAAATTATATAAACCAAAGTATATATTTACCTTCAGGAAATTATTATATAGTAATTTCTAATAATAATACACAAAATGCATATTATTATTTTATATATAGTTTGACAAACCAGTCTGAAAATAATATTTATTCTCCAATAGGAATTTCTGATTACGGCATATATATTAATAATGGAAATATTTATGGATATAATATTACAACAAACGAAGTTATTGGAGATGTTTATTTAAATAATTTCAGTTCATATGTTGATCCCTTATGTTCTAATAATTTTTTAGGAGAAGATTCTGGTTCTATACAATTAAATGCAGTCCTAGAATTAAGTAATGGTCAATATTATTGGCTACAAAATGTTTTGTTAATAAATAATACTGGTGGATATTATGAACTTGTAGATAATATATGGAATTTTACTTCAGAAAATTCTTATTCATCCAATATACTTATTTTATCAAATTCTTATATTTCAGGTAATTTAATTAGTGGTAATGGAATAGTAAATAATTATGGTCTCAACTCTTTTTATGCATATGAAACAAACTATTCTAATTTACAATATCCATTAAATGTATATTTAATAATTAATGTTACTCAAAACAATTCTTATCCAGAAATACAATTTGGATATAGTTTAGATGGACAAAATATAATTTGGTATGATAATGTTACATTATTAATTCCATCAAATGGTAATATAATTATTTCTCCATCTTTTACAAGTTCTAATAATATAGAAGATTTAGAATTGGTTATTGGAGGACCAGGATATGGAACTTGTATAGATATAAATAATATTAGTGGTTATTTAGGTTTATATTATTTATACAATAATCAATATCTTACCCCAGATCCTTCAATATTTAATTTTGGTATTGATACAGCAGAATATTCTTCAAATATCAATGAAAATATAATATCTCAAGGATTTGTAAGTTTATCTACAGGTGCTTTTTATCCAGAATATTTGGGAAATACAAATACTTTAAATTATAATATATCAGTTTATTATTCTTACAATAATTCATATATAAATTATCAATATCCATTTGGAACAATTTTTAATATAAATATTCCAATATATATTTACCAAAACAATACACTATATTTACTAAATAATTTAACAATAAATGGGGAAAATTATAATATTAATTATTCCCAGCAGTACTTGAATATAAGTTTAATAATAAATAATAATTATAATATTTCTGCAAATTATACTCAATATTATTCAGTTATTATAAATAACAATATTGGAATAAATTTTACAATTTCTGGAAATTATCTAAATGAAACATACTATAATAATACATATTACCTTTATGCAAATAATTTATTGAATATTTACTTAAATCAAACATATAATTTTGGAAATTATCAATATTATTGTCCAAATAATATAACATTATATATAAATACATCAGAAACTATTGATCTATCAAATTATTGCTATTTACAATATCAATTAAATATATCTTTCCCATTTAACTATACAGTAAATAATAATACATATTCTGGAAATAATAGTTTTTATATAAATGCAAATAACAATATAACTATATTAATAAATCCAATAAATTATATAAATAATCAGGAAAGATTATATTGCAATCAAAATAATATAACAATAAATATAACTTCTCCAACAAGTATAGATCTATCTAAATATTGTATATATCAATATTTAGTAAATATTAATACACCATTCTTAGTAAATGTTTCTATAAATAATTCTATAAATAATTATGGAAATGCTTCTATCTTTTTAAATAATGGAACTATAATAAATATTTTGCCCTCAGAATATATTTATCCAGGATTCTTTTATAACACAATTTATTATGAGAATGGATACAATTATATTGTAAATCAACCTTTAAATATTGTTATACAATTCAATGAAAAAGTTCAGTATAATTATTTAAATATTGGATTATTAGTTGGAGGAATAATTGGAGCAGTAATATTTATTTTATACTAATGGGACCGCCGGGACTTGAACCCGGGACCACCGGTACCCCAAACCGACATCCTTCCAGGCTGGACTACGGTCCCAGATAAAATATATAGAAAAATTAAAATATATATGGAATAAATCTAAAAGTTTCTTTCATATATTCTTCATATTCCTTTCCAAACTTTTCTAACATATATTTTTCTTCCGGAATCACTTCTCCAACATATACCATTAATGATACAATAAAGGCGCCCAATATTCCTAATAGACTATATGTTACAAAACCAAGTCCAAAAAATATTATTATTTCTCCTAAATATCCCGGATGTCTTATATATTTGTATATACCATCTTTAACTATCCTTTGACCTTCAACAGTTCCAATAGATGGTAAATAATATTTTCCAAGGGCTGCTTCGGCAACACCTTGTAATATTAATCCTATTATAAATAATGCAAATCCAATATAATAACCTAGATTATAATTAAATAGTGAGAAATTATAATAATAATCTATTGATGCTAGTATTACTATAAATGTCATTCCAACAAGCACATACAATATAAAAGCTACCAAAGAATATAATTTTAATTCTATTATCTTTTCTTTTTCTTCCTTTATTATAATAAATGGCAATACTAATCCAACTATTATTTCCGATATTATAAAAAGAAACAAATATTCTTGTATGCCAAAGTTTATTATCATTTTAATATTTTATTGTTTTTAAAATATAAATTTATCTCAATAGAGAAAAAATATGACTCAGTTTAAAATATTATAAAGTTGAGATTTATGTATTTAATAAAAATTGTGGTGTTGTTGGTGTATATATAATTGTTATGTTACCGTTTATGTATGTATACTGAGCATCTGGAAGTACATTACTAATTACTAAATAATAGCCACTATTAGCTAATTGGGCTGTATTCAACATAATCTCTGAGTTAAATGTTGTCGATTCACTACCATAGTAATATGCAGGGCCTGTAAATGACCATACTTCTTGTTGGTATAGACCTTCAAAGTAATTAAATTGATCTGGTGTGAATAAAAATAATTCAATAGGGCTTGTTGAGGTAATATTTACAACCAATTCTACATATTTTTCATTTGTTGGTAAGTTATATTGTATTGGTAAGTATATATAATACTGAGGAGAAAGATCATCATTAATCGTTGAAACTGTAATTGTTGTAGGTCCACTGCACCAATTACTTAGCTCTATAACTAACCAGGTATCATTTTCAAGTTCTACTGAACATCCATGAGATTGAAAGTATTGCGGAACATCTATTGATCCTACTATTTCAGTTACTGGGCAAGAACCAATAATTGCATAAGTTGGTCCATAGCCTATGTAATATCCATAGTACATATAATTATAATCTAATAATCCATTCCAATGGATTGGAGCCTCTGATTGAAGGAGTTGTACATAATCTTTTGGAGTATAGCCATCTGGATATAATACTTCCTCACTAACTGATAAGAAATCTTGATACTGACTTAAGTATTCGTTATAATCCTGATCGAAACCATAATGACTTATTACTGGATTTTGAATCATTGTTTCAAATCTAATATGAGCAAAGTTGTCTAGCCAAGGACAATATTGTAATGGTGGAGCACCTGTTGATTGTCTATATTGATTTACAATGCTAAAGAATTGGAAAACCCATGTTGAATTTATTGTAGGTTGTGTATATATAATTGTTGATTGTATAGTTGCTGAAATGTTATTAATACTTGTTTGTAAGATTTTTAGTATTTGTTTTATATATGATGGATTATAAATGACTATAAGTATTATTAATAAAATTATTATTACGCGAACAATAATTTTAATAATTCTACCCCTTCCAGGTTTGCCCCCACTTACATTATTATATTTATAATTATTATATTTATAATTATTATACCAGTGCTTATACCTCCGAAATCTATTATGATTTCTATGATGCTTATGTCTTGTATAAACAAATAATAACGATTTAATTATTTTTATAATATTTAATAATATTTTGATTATTAACATCTTAAAGTTTTCTGCAATTATTTGTAAATAATTTCTTCTTATTAAGTATTTATTGCCACTTAAATTAGCAATATTAATAATAATAGCAGATAAAGTATTGTATTTATGGTTTAAATAACTATTGTTGTTAATATTATTCCACATTAAATAATTATAATTTATTAAATTTTAAGTATATCTTTTGAAAAAATTAAATGAAAAACTGGTGCCACCGCCGGGATTTGAACCCGGGACCTCTACCTTACCAGGGTAGCGCTCTACCGCTGAGCTACGGTGGCTATTTTCCAATCTTCTTTGATATAATATTTATATATTGTGGATTTATACTATAAATATATTCATTGTTATTTACTTCTCTTATTAATATACCCTGTTTATGCATTTTATTCAAATATTTTGATACAGTATTCCTTGGAAGATTTAATATTCTTGATATTTCTCTTGAAGACATTTTATTTTTATATAATATCTCTAGAATTCTTTTTTGTGTATTTGACAATTTTATATCACCTTCTAAATTCTTTATTTCTTCTAATTCTTTATTTATATTATTTATCCCCTCCTCTAATAAATTATTTAATTCAATAAATATCTGCCTAACATTATTATTATTCTTTCTTATTAAATTTCTTAATATTTTTTCATCTATATTTATCCTTCCCTTTAATTTTTTATTTATCAATTTTAATATCTCATCTTCTGGAGGAAATTTCATTTCAATCTTTCTATATAATCTATTTAAGAAAGATAAAGAAGCATTCATTATTTGTGGGGATGGTTGAATTAACATTATTGAATGAACAATCTTATTATCATATAAATATTTTAGTTTTTTAGATAAATCTTCTGGAAAATTATAAAATTCATCTAATATTAATACTATAGGTAATTTATTTTCAAATTTAAAGAATAAAAACTTAATATATTTATTTTTTTCAATTATATAATTTATATCTTTATCCTTTTCATATTCCCCATTTATATATATTATATTATAATCATCTGATAGATCTTTTTTAATTTTAAATGCTAAAGAAGTTTTCCCAGAACCAATTGGACCATATAATAGAAATATTTCACCGTTTATTATAGAATCCTTTACCTTCTTTATTATATCATCTACCCCTACCAAATCTTCATTTGGTCTTATATCTAAAGGATTCTTAGAGAACCCATATTTTTTCCACCACATCTTATTTTATATTATTTAATAATTCTATATAAGTTGATATTGACCATAATTGATGTAAAGCCCCTGCTGGTTTTAATTCATATGCGCTAGATCTTTCTGGTAATGTTCCTATCATTTTTATCAATCTTTCATTAGATTTTATAATACTATTTATTATATTTCCATATTTTTCCTTATTTAAATTATATAAATCAATAGCAGCAATATTATTTATAAAAATCCATGAATCTCCATTATGCATTGACTTTCCCTCATTTTTAAAATAATTATCCTCATTACTATATGGAATAAATTCTTTATCAAATATAGATAAACTACTAATTCCTCCCCATTTTAAATATAAATGAGTTAGTGAATAATCAAAAATATTTTCCCACTCATAATTTGAAAAAATCTTTGGATAAAAATAATAGGATAAAAATACATTGCATCTTATCTTTTTATTTTTTATATCATCATATAAAGAATAATCTGATAAATAATTCTTTCTAATAGAATCTCTTATTTTTTCCAATTTTTCTTTATATTCATCATTCTTTGTATAATTATATAAATTATCATATGCATTTGCCATTAAGAATTGTATTTCTATTGGATAAATTCTATTTAATGTATCCATCCA
>Ga0081473_126260_pt1 | contig 10911 bp, 11 predicted proteins | sample CisSprmetagenome_FD_70977 | JGI IMG/M metagenome (GOLD analysis project Ga0081473, IMG submission 70977) | Hypoxic/sulfidic aquatic microbial communities from Cistern Spring, Yellowstone National Park, USA v2 (version 2) | ecosystem: Environmental > Aquatic > Thermal springs > Hot (42-90C) >... | reverse complement strand
CTCAACACTCCTATTATAAACACCAACCAACAAACCATCATCCCTAAGGTTCTTAGCAATCCTCCAACCCATCACACCCAAACCCGCAACACCAACCCTAACACCACCCATACCTCAACGCCTAAAGCCGACTAGATTAAAAACCAATCCAGTCAACCCAAACCAACCTAGCCCCACCAAGCACTTACATGCTCAATAACAAAAGGATGGCAAGAAAGTCCTGGTGGGCCCGCCGGGATTCGGACATGGGTCTCTTGTGGTGGTTGTGCTTTGGGTTTGCTTGGGTGGCTTGTTGGTCATCACGCCAGCGTTACCCTTGGTAGTTTTTCCATCATTGCTTTCGGCACGTGCTGCATTATTAAGTGCTTGTTGTGGTTGTTACTTGCCATTATTGCGTGTGTGGTTGGTGTTTCTGTTTTGTGCCTGTGTTCGTGGTGCCTTATAAGCCTATTTGTTGAGGTGATTGTTGGGTGTGGGTTGGGGAGACTACGTAATAGCATGGCTAATGACGCATCGAGGAGCCAATTGCCAACTATGGAGCTACGTTTACAATAAGTGCATGGAAGCGGAACCATGCAGTAAAGCGGCAAAAATACTCATGGATGAACTTAAGAAACATAGGTGCTTCGGCTATGTACTGAATTAGGTGCATCGCCGAGGGTGGGTTCAAAATCAATGGGCCAGAGAATAAGCCGTGAAGTGTTCGAGGAATTCTACGACATGACAAAGTACGAACAAGGAGGACCCGACATAAAGAGGAACCATGCACTGGAAGTCATCATCCAAGCAGTGCCCCACAAACCCACACCCACGGAATTAAAAACAATTTTCCAAACTAAACCGAGAAACATAGAATAAAATTCGTTTGGTAGCGGGGCCCGGATTCGAACCGGGGACCTCGGGGTTATGAGCCCCGCAGGCTACCAGGCTACCCTACCCCGCTGTGGCTTCTGTTTCTTCATCATCATTTAAGTCTTTCTCTGCATGTTCACTCGTATGGATGCTTTATTGTGTCTTAATGGTTGGGTTTATTAACTGGAATTGAAATAAGCAGTTGTACTATGCCAACACCACAAACTCAATGAATAATACTCTCGATGGTGTTCCTAGTACTTGCCGCCGTGTTTGGGACCCTGTGGTTCATTACGAACCAGAATTACACCACCCTGCTGGCGTCGTATAATACGTTAAAGGCTCAGTACGATAACCTACAGACCCAATGCAATACGTTGCAGGCGGAACTTAATAACTTACAATCACAATATAGCTCCTGCGAAACACAGCTCAATAACCTCCAAGCACAAAACACACAATTAAAGCAGGAACTTCAGGGCTGCGGCCTTACAACTACATTGCAGGTGCAGGCTGTTGGTTTGACTGGTGTTCATTCAGGCACTAGTGCCACCCTGGCACTAATCGTAAGCAACCCATCGAGTAGTAGCATTGCCATTAACGGGTTCACGCTTGGTAGCCTATCATGCGTCTTCTCCTCACCAGTCCAGGTGCCAGCTGGGACGCAGGGCGGTGAACTAGTAATACGTCTAGCGATGAGTAATGGCGCCTTCGATGGCGTATCCGACATATATGGTAATGGAATAATAGTGCCAGGCGGCATAGCTGCATCGTGCATTGGGAGCCAGACCGCCGCCGTTGGCATTCAATACAGCGGTTATTTAACAACAGTTAGCGGCCAAACATACCCATTCACAGTAACAGCAAGCTCATAATCGTTATTGTGAAATCCATGGGTCTTATTAAGTAACTGACTAAATCTTCACGTTAGTACTACCCTCGGTAATTTCTCTATTATTTCCTCGGTACGTGTTGTTGTGTTGGGTGTTTGTTGTGGTTGTAGTTGCTCTTCATTAAGATGGCGTGCATTATTGGTGTTGCGTTGCTGCGCATCACCAGGTACTGCCTACTCACCGCGTTGACAACCACGTGGTTGTGCATTGCGTATAAGTAAGCAATGTTCCTAAGCACCTTTAGGCCACTACCCACCCTTAGCGGAACACCCAAGCACCTTGAGTAAAATGCTACGTATTCTGAGATCCATACTTAGCCCTCAATATCTGCACCCAGGGGTTATCCTCAAACCCAAACCCACCAACCTCACTTTTAGCCTCGGCAGGCACAGGCTCGGTTGGTTGCTTAGCCTCGATGGGTTTGGTCTCCCTAACGCCGAGCCTACTTAGGCAGTCCCTGAGCATGGACTCAATCCTATCGAGTCTCTCAACCATGCTACTGCTAACCCCACCCTCGTGGTTGTTGAGTAGCTCCTCGATTAGGTCGTTGATTGTCTTGTTCCTCTCCGCAGCTAACCTACTCAACCTCCTATAGACATCCTCACTCACGGTAATAGTCCTCCTACCCACGCCTAAGGTAGGCTTGGTTTAAAAGACCTGGCAACCATGGTGAAGCCATGCCAGCCAAAGCATTCCAAGGCGACTACGGCAACGGCGTGAAACACGAACAAGGCAACCAAGGCGTCCAAGGAAAACCGAGGCGGGCCAAAGCATGCAATGAAGAACCAATCCAGTGATATAGTAGCATTGCCACCACATCTCTCACATCAATAGGATCATTACCTTGTACTCCCTCCTTATTATGAACGCTACGTAGTAGTTCCTTGGTGCCGGCACATACTTAGTACCCCTTACCTTAAACACCTCGATACCCCAACCATCGGGGCTCGGCCTCACCATATACTCACCCCTCTCCCTCACCGGTTCAAAAATCTCGCTGCCGAGCCACCTCAGCAACCTAACGTCGAAGTCGCTACCACGTCTAATCCACACCACACCGTTGGTATCGCCCTTAAAGTACGCCCTAACCTCGCACCTGTTTATCCTTATCGCGTATACCTTCACGCCACCGTAGTCCCTAAGGTTCTTCTCAACATATCTAATGAATATCTCGGCCGGCACTACCTCAACCCCCTCCTTCTCCCTCAACACGGGCCTCATTATTTCCGTAAACCACCTCACATCATCAAGCAGCAAACCCCAACTCGAGTCAGCCAGGCCAGCGAGCCTTTGGTAAACGTCCTCCCTAACCTTGACAGTCCTATACCCAACCACACCGAATAAGGTGCCTGCTTAAAAGGCGTGGGTACACGATGGCACACGGAAAAGGCGCAATTCAATAAAGAGTAGCCCCACCCCCTCTCGGGAGCGGGGCTACCCCCGCGAGTGTGGGTGTGGCATGGCCGCTCGGATGGCGCTTACAGCATCAACTAGGTTGCTTATAAGCTTTGCGCTCATGCCCATCACAGCCGCCCTTTAAAGGCTAAGCCTTAGCCGTTGATGATTAGGCTAGTCATCGGTAGGCTGGACTACGGGGGCGTTAGCGGCACCCCAGCAATCACATTCAAGGAGTACGGCGGCTCGGTCAAGCTAGGCGGCGTGCCAGACATGGAGCTAAAACCCCTAACGAAGCTAGTCATTAATAAAATACTCAATGTATTAGGCATCCAGTTCGACACCTCGAACATCAAGAGACTCAGTGACGCCTTCGAGTACTGCACCCAGTGCAGTTGGTTCAGCGGGTACATAAACTTCGTAGGCGAGGCTTTACCTGAGAATGCCATAGCCACAGTCCCCATACCAATGATTGAGCCGATAAGCACGCTTATCGGCCTAGCCCTAGCCTTCAACAACCCCAACTTCGAGGCGGAGCTATACAGCGACCTGTGGCCGCAAATCACCGACATCCTAGCCCAAGCCAGGGCATTGGGGCTTAAACTAACAATCCACACCTCCGTGCTCGACTACAACAGGCTCTACCCCTTCGATGAGGTTGTTAGGAGGTACATCAGGCTCCCCAGGATTGATGTGCTAGCAAACACCACCAACTTCGACAACAGGGTCGAGGTCGCCGGCGAGAACTACAGGACGCCAACCCTCGAAGAAATCCGCACACCCAAACCAACAAGCCTAAGGGCCGAGCCACTGGTAACCGAGCCCAAGGTCGATGAGGAAGTCCTCAACGCAGTGAGGGCCCTAGGCACAGAGCTCGGCGGCGTGGCGACACTCAAGGCACTGAGCGACCTGGTGGGCTCGGGAGCAGTGATAAAGGCCGTGGTCATGGGCTACCTAACCTACAACCCAACAGACCTAAGCGTCAGGCTCTCAACCAAGGGCTTAGCCCTACTCGGGGCAACCACCGAGGAAGGCACGGAGGAAGAAAAACAAGGCGGTGGGGAGGAAACCTAAACACCGTTTAGCCCAAAGTCCATCAATATGAAACGGGGAATACTACTAGCCGACTCACGAACACCGTAAAACACCTTTCAACAACAGCCTTACGCCCCGTTTCCCCACACCCCAGCGATCCTAACCGTTCCTCGTTTCCTGTCGGAATTGTACCCTCACCGCAGCCCACGGGGCTTGTATGCCAGCCGTACCATAATGCACAAATGCTAGATTTATTAATCTACTCCCCTTACTTCGGGGTGGGTATGGATCTAGACCTAGATGAAATAACCAGAGGATTAAGGGAGTGCACAATTTTATTTTCCGATGGGCGAAGCGTTCTGAGTTACTTCGAGGAAAAGAACCGCATTGGGATTAGGTACAGCGAGGAACTTGAGAAGTGCACAGTCAATAAAGTACTGTACTGCTACACTGACGTGGATAAGTGCTACTGGGAAAGGTGGCGCAGTACACACCCTGTACCACTACTACTTTTTTGGGTGACTGGTGAAAAAGCAAAATACGTCAAGAGCAAAATCATGGAGATAAGGTATATGAGAGGAGTGGATGCAGTAAGGGCATACATAGGCTTGGCATTATTTATTTTTAAACACCGTGACTACCGATAGATACCGCCCCGCTCCCCCCATTCCAACAACCTTGTTAGTTTTCTAAGAATTAAGCCTTAAAAGCCAGGCAGGCACCACCCGATGATTAACCACCAATTAACCGACCCAGACGCACTCCTCGACCCAGCCGAGTCATCAACGTCTGACTACCTAGTCAGCACTCAAACAATTGATGAGGTGGTTGGCGGCGTGAGGGTTAGGGTGTTCGAAGTACCAAAGGCGAGGTTCTTCTCAAAGCACGAAATCATCTACCTAGCCGCAGCCCTAACCACGGAACTGGACGTAATCAAGAGGAGGATTGATGAGCTAAAGCTCGGTAGAAAAACCATACAGAAGCTCTACGCAGTGAGGCTCGACACAGAGCCCTGGGGCGGCAAACTACTCACGCTGCCGGTACTGTGCGATAAGGGCCAGGATAAGGACTGCACCAACGACTTCGAAGCCGAACCAAGCGAGTTGAGGGGGAACATGGTTTACTCGGCCTACCTAACCATAAACGGGATAGGCAAATTCCTAAAGATAACAACGCTGAGGTACTTAGGCCACTACGAAGTCAATATCGTGAGGCTGGCCGGCTACCGAGGCATAGCCAGGTACGTAGTCAACGCGAGACTAACCCCTTAAAAACAAAGTCCCAGTAAACCGATGAGCCCGGGCAAGGCAGAGACTAGGGGCCAATCCTCGGTCTTCACGGCAGTCATAATGGCCCTAGCCATAATAGCCGTGATTGCAGCAATAGCAGTCTCCTGGCCGATGATTAAATCGACCTTCGACAAGAACTACTGGAGCGGGTCAATGGGTCTGTACACTCTCAAGTTCACCAACTCATCATACGCATACGCCCAGAACGGCGCCGGCGGGCAGGTCGGCACAAACCCAACACCTATCGGTTACTGCATAACCCTCAGTACAAGCACCACATACGCAATCTCCACATGCCCATCAACCACACCCAGCTACCAATCACCATCATCACCAACACCACCACCACCAAGCAATAACGGCGGCGGTGGGAGTAGTGGAAGTGGAGGTTCAAGTGGCGGTAGCAGTAATGGTGGTGGTAATAATAACTATTACGTTTACGTAACGGTCACCGGCGACATCTATGGAGCCGGTTGGGAAATCATCTCAAGTGTCTCCTCCATAAGTGGAACAAACAACGTGAACAACCAGCAACTACCGATAGGCGGCCAGATGGATACACTAATCGCACAGATAAGCAGCCCCAGCGGTTATGCGTGCGCAATAAGCCCATCTTCTGAGCGAGTGATGGCGGGCAACTCATACACGTTCGTAGTGAACTGTCAACCGATCGCCTACTACGGGTGTCTCCTAACAATAAAGGGGCAGGGAAGCCCATCCGGTGCACCGACACCGAGTGTGAACCCATCAGGCACGATCTACATGCCCAGTGGGTACACCCAGACCATCACAGCCACAGCCCCACTATCAGTCAGCCCCCATGGGGTATCTAACGGCGAAGTGGTGTGGTACGAGTTCCTCGGTTGGTCAGACAACCTAAACGGGCCGGGCACCGTGAAAATGGTTAACACGTGGACGAGCAATGGCACTGCATACTCCACCTGGCAGTACACGTGCCCAAGCGGGCTAGTGGGCAACATCACGGCGACACTCACAATAATAGCTAACTACCGAGGCAGTTACGTAGAAATCTTGGGGCCATCGACCGTAAGGATAACAGGGGCGCAGTACACACTCACGTGGAGTATAGCCCCAGGTAACGCGACCGAAGTCCAGTGGTCAGCAAGCGCAACTCAGTACGGTGGAGTTGTAGTTACAGCAACCCTAACCTACACAGAGGGCGGAAACACATACCAAGTCACAGTGAGCAAGGGAGTAACCCCATACTGCTTATCAGGTGGCGTCCCAGTTGTTGAGTCAGTATCGATAAGCCCAACAAACCAATCAGTCAGTGGATCCAGCGGCTCAACCACGGCAACCCTGTATGTGAATTATTGGTGCTGTAACCCGATGTATGGCAGATGCCCTTAACCTGCTCAGCCTTACTCAGCCTTAAAAACTTAATAATTAAAAATCGATGTCCTCGGTAATAGAGGAAGTACTAACATCAAGTATCGGTTTCATAATAGCCATGGTCATACTAACCGCAGTAGTAGCCGGTGGGCTGTATGGTTACTGGGTCTATGCAAACCACGTGACGCTCCAGAACTACCTGTGGCCGGTGGCCGAGGTACTGCCCTACCAAGGCGAGTACTTCCTGGCCGTCGTGAACACAGGGCACGAGCCATTCACAATCAAGCAAATCTACCTAAAGGGAGGCGGAGTACTGACGCCGAACCAAGCCGCCAACCCAAACCTCAACTGGTGCTCGGTCACCAACACGGAGTTGGTGCACAACCAGTGGTGGTGCGGCATGGTCAACCAACTGCCCGTCGCAGTCATGGTGTGCTCCGCCCTGGATCCCCAGGTCTGCTCCGTAGTCCCCGTGCACGGTTGGCAGGTCGTGACCTTCAGTCAGCCGACACAGGTAGTGTTCGGCGTCGGCAATGGCAGCGGTTCGATAGAGGTAGTGGTTGACGACCCATACAACGTGGGCTGGAAAGTGACGTGGTCTTATCCAGGCCTGTCAACAAGCCAGAATCCTTGGAATCCTTGGACCAGCAACACTCCGAGCTACTCAATGAGTGGCTCATCGAGTAAGGTGTGGTACATAAACCCACCGTACGTCCCAATACAGATAAGCTTCAGTGCATCGCTAACCCAATCCCCAAAGGGCTACAAGTGCGTGATAGTGCCCAGCTCGGTCACTAACACCTACAGCGCAGGCAGTGTGCAAGAATTCATTGTCGATTGCAACCTAGAGCCGATAACGGTCTCCGTGAGCGACTCACCCGGTGCTGGTTGGCTCATCACATGGAGCGGGGCCGCCAGCGGCAGTGAGAGCGGTAATTCATCAACCACATTCGCTATATGGCCAAGCAGCAATAATACGGTATCATTCACTGCATCAATAACGAGTATACCAAGCAGTGCGCTCTCTTGCTCGATAAACCCAACAAGCACCACGGCTATCCCAGGCCAGAAGGTGACATTCACAGTGAGCTGCAGGTTCCCGCAATACTTCGTATACGTAAAAGTCACCGGCGATAAATACGGAGCAGGTTGGAGCGTTTGCGCATCCGCTGCTCACAACCTCTGCATATCCGATTGGTCTGATGATACCTTCACAATGCCGCTAAGCCCGCTTTACGCCTACATTTTCTACAATCCACCGGGCTATACATGCACAATAAGCCCACCGGGCTACAACTACGTAGTGAACGGAAGCACATACACATTCACGGTGAGCTGTAGTGGCTCACCACCGCCACCACCAAGCAATAACTACTTCGTATACGTGACGGTCAAAAATGACTCATTAGGCGCAGGCTGGACAATAAGCTCATCGGTCAAGTCGATAAGCGGTTCGGGCAATGTGAACAACGAGCAACTGCCCATTGGTGGGCAGACAGACACACTAACCGCGACGATAACCAGCAACCCAAGCGGGTATGCATGCTCGATAAGCCCATCCTCTGAGCAAGTAACAAGCGGCAACTCATACACATTCACGGTCACGTGCCAAGGACAAGGACAACAACCACCCCCACCGCCTCCACCACCGCCTTCACCACCACCAAGCAATTACTACTGCATCGTCAACCCCAGCGCCTCTGACAACGTTAATGGCGCATCTGGTGCTTACGTCAGCCCACAAGGCACGCAGTACATACCGCCCGGGCAGTCCGTATTATTCACATGGGCCATCCGGAACAACCCGGTCCCGCCCGATTACTACTTCAACAACTGGGTCATAACGCTGAACGGGCAGACTGTCAAGACCGACCAAACATCGAGTACCTACTACGACTTCCAGTGCCCAAGCAACCTAAGCAGCAACCAAACATACACGCTCACTGGCACGGCCTACTACTGGGAGAGGTACCTAAAGGCCGGCGGCGGCAACACCTTCAACGTGAACGGCAACGGCACCTACCCAGTCACCTCGCAGTACACAACGGCCTACTTCACATGGAGCGACCCACTATTCCAAAGCGGCTCATGGAGCATAAGTTACCAACAGAACGGTGACTCATTCACAATAGGCGTCCAGCTGAACGACGCCTACTCAGAGTCAGCCACAGCAACGCCGCTAACCGCATCAACAACACTCGCGATAGTGGGCCCACCAGGCTACGCCTGTTATATTAACAGTATATCGCCGACATCAGGCTCGATAACCAGCGCCCAAGCAAGCAACTGGCTACCAACATCAGCAAAAGTATCAATAACATGCGTACCACAAAACGGCGGGATACAGTGACTTTATCCATACTTAACTTAAAAAATCGTTTTAACCTCGTTTTTAAAACAACAACCCTGTTTATGATGGGTTGTGCCAGACAAAGTACCCCATTAGATCATCGTATTGATTGTACCACCCATACACTGGAATTACGGATTCCCTCCAGTAGTTAATTAGTGTCTGGTTCGTTGTCACGGGTAGCCAGAGTGCGGCTTGTGGGTTTGGTGCGTAGGTCAGGGTTATGTTGCATACTGGGCCCGGCACGAATGTGTATGTGAGCAGCGTGTTGGGTATCACAGAGCCACCTGCCGGTCCAAAGAACACTATGCCAGTGTATGTGGTGTTCAGCATGGGCATTGTGTAGATGTACTCGCCCGGCGGGTTGATGCCGTAGGAGAGAGCTGGAGACGGCTCCGTAGTCTCCTGTCTCAATGAGCCATTAACAACAGTCAGGTTCCCGAAGAGCAAGTTCATGGGCCCAACGCCTGGCGTGTCCCCGCAGGCCATTACGTAGTACTGACTATTTATAGTCACGTTGGTGTAGTAGCAATTCCAGTTGACGCCGGTTATTGACGCAGTCCATGGGCTTATGCTCGCGCTCACGAAGGCCCAAGGCCCAATCCTGAGCAAGTACTGGGCGTAGTGGGTTGTCGAGTTGTAGTGGACCAGTATGTGCGTCCTGTTGTTGCTCATGAGGTAGTTCATGAATGGGTTCGCCTCGAAGTAGCTCTTTGGCACGAGCCAGAAGACGACGAACCATGCCGTGTTGTTGGGGAGCACGACAATCCTACCACTACAGAAGCCCGTTAGGTTCGTCAAGGCCTGCAGGTCACTACTGAAGGCGGCAGACCCATTGGCCGGAACAGGCACATAGACAGTCCTGTTTACGTAGATCGGCACTGTCTGGTTGATGTACTTAACCACTGTTTGGTTGATGTAGATTGTCCTGTTCACGTAGACGGTGTGGTTCACTGGCACGTAAATCGTCTGTGTCTGCACCAAGCCGAGTCTCTGGGCTATTGGTTTTAGGAAGCTTACGTGTGGTGCTAGTAGGGTTAGTGTTAGGAGTGCCAGTGCTGTCATGCCTATGAGCACGAGGGTCTTCGTAATGGTACCTGTGTAATACCACCAATCACTAAATCCCATGGTATCGAGTACACACAATGCCTTAAAAATTTTGTTTTTAAGTAATTGAAATAATCTGGTCGGAATGGGCGTATGAATTCTTCCCATTAATGGTTGGTTCTTTTGAATGGGTGGTTTTTGTCTGTTTTTCGACCTTTACCTAAATGTGTGGGTGGTTGTTGAGATGGTGGTTTTTAATTATGACTGTGGTTATGCCGATCTAACAACATGGGCTATCTCTGGCATTAGGCCCATGATCATCTGCGGCCTGCTCAGAGTCCTTAGCCAAACCCTGCCTGGCCCTTCTATGTGTGCTAGCCAGATGCCTTCCTCCCCAAAGAGCATTGTTCTTAAACCGCCAACCCTCCTAATGCCGACTCTCATGCCGTCCTCGAAGGCTAGTACGTGACCTGCCTCCACATCTACGGCCTGGCCGGGCCCAAGGGTTATCATGAGCGCATCACCAACGGCGTGTAGGAAGACCCTACCGACGCCCTTAAAGTGCGCCATGAGGAGACCCTCACCGCCGAGCCACCCGAAGCCTAGCCCGGTTAATTTCGCATCATACTCAACAGAGTCCTCCGCGGCTAGGAAGCTTCTGTGCTCCGCCATTATCCCCCTTGACCCATCCAATTCA
>Ga0081473_125794_pt1 | contig 10946 bp, 11 predicted proteins | sample CisSprmetagenome_FD_70977 | JGI IMG/M metagenome (GOLD analysis project Ga0081473, IMG submission 70977) | Hypoxic/sulfidic aquatic microbial communities from Cistern Spring, Yellowstone National Park, USA v2 (version 2) | ecosystem: Environmental > Aquatic > Thermal springs > Hot (42-90C) >... | reverse complement strand
CTAAGGCGCAGTGCCTATGGCGTGTTTGCAATCCTTGATAAGGGAGGTTATAACTTGAACCTGAGGGAGGTGCTGGGCTCTATCCCACAGGGCTTTGAGGAGTTCATGAAAAACAGGCTGGAAGCCTACTTGGAGCCCTATGGCTACGATGTTGTAAGGGCGGTTTTGGAGGTAAAGGATCCACTGAACCCCTTAGACGCAATAAGGCTCGTACAGATGCTTGCCAATTTGAAAGAAACGGAAAAATTTAAAGATGTAGTAGAAGCCTACAGGAGGGTCGTTAAAATTCTTCCTAAGGGGTGGGAAGATGACCGTGTTGAGGAGGAGCTTATGAAAGAGAAAGAAGAGAGGGAGCTTTGGGAAAAAGTAAAAAGCTTGGAGGTTGAAAGGCTTGAGCCCTTACACCTTTGGGACCTCAAGGAACCCATAGACCGCTTCTTTGATAGGGTCCTTGTTATGGATAAAGATCAAGAAGTTAGAAGAAATAGATTAGCCCTTCTGTTTAGAATAAAAAAACTTTTTAACCGCTTTGGAGATTTTGAAAAAATAGTTTTGGAGGAGGTATAGGCATGGAGCAGAAACTTTTGGTTTGGTTGGACGAGGTGGGCATAGAGGATGTGCCCTTGGTGGGCGGAAAGAACGCATCCCTCGGGGAGATGCTCAGAAACCTCTCAAATCTTGGCATTAACATACCCTACGGTTTTGTGGTAACATCCAAAGCCTACTATGAGTTCCTGAGGTATAACAAGTTAGAAGAGAAGATAAGGAAGATTTTGAAGGGTTTGAACCCTAATGATGTGCAGGACTTGGCAAAGAGGGGATACGAGGTCAGGGAGCTTATAAAAGGTGGAGAATTTCCTCCAGAATTGGAGGAGTTGATAAAAAAGTATTACTCCGAGCTCTCTCGTAGGTATAACTCCTTTGCGGTGGATGTGGCGGTTAGGTCCTCCGCCACCGTAGAGGATTTGCCTCATGCTTCCTTTGCAGGACAGCAGGATACATACCTAAACGTAGTGGGTGCGGAGAATGTGCTAACCGCTATAAAGAACGGTTTTGCGTCCCTCTTCACAGACAGGGCTATCTCTTACAGAGAGAGCTTTGGCTTTGACCACTTTAAGGTTGGCATAGCTATGGGTGTTCAAAAGATGGTAAGGTCCGATTTGGGTGCTTCCGGAGTTATGTTTACACTAGACACAGAATCGGGCTTTAAGGATGTGATAGTTATAAATGCCACCTACGGCTTGGGTGAGCTTTTGGTTCAGGGCATGATAACCCCAGATGAGTATATGGTCTTCAAGCCTACCCTTCAGGCGGGATACTCGGCCATAATAGAGAAAAAGCTCGGTAGAAAGGATAGAAAGATGGTGTATGGGGTGGGGCAAGAGAGGACTAAAATCGTCAACGTTCCACTCTCAGAGCAAAAACAGTTTGCTCTCACCGATGAGGAGATTTTAAAACTGGCGAGATGGGGAGTTCTGATAGAGGAGTACTATTCCAAAAAGAACGGCAGATGGATGCCAATGGACATAGAGTGGGCAAAGGATGGGGTTTTAAACGAGCTCTTTGTGGTTCAGGCAAGACCAGAAACGGTGCATTCAAGGAGAGAAGAGAACGTACTGAAGGTCTACAAGATCAGCATGCCGGTAGAGGAGAGGGCTAAGAAAAGGATCTTGTATGGCATCGCAGTAGGCGATAAGGTAGTTCATGGTAGAGTTAGAGTTATCCACGACCTAAAGGACGCAGGACAGTTTCAAGAGGGAGAGATCTTAGTAACGGACATCACAGACCCAGACTGGGAGCCCGTAATGAAAAAAGCAAGCGGTATAATCACCAACAGAGGAGGGAGAACTGCCCACGCAGCAATAGTGGCAAGGGAGCTGGGTATACCCGCAGTGGTGGGCACCCACAAGGCAACGGAAGTGCTAAAAACTGGCGATGAAATCACCCTCTCCTGCGCAGAGGGAGAGGTAGGATACATATACGAAGGCTACATACCTTACGAGGTAGAGGAGATCAACCTAAAGGAACTGCCCAAGACCAGAACCAAGGTTATGATGAACGTGGGCAACCCTGAATCCGCCTTCAAGTATTCCTTTATTCCCAACGATGGAGTAGGACTGGCACGTGAGGAATTCATCATAGCAAACTACATAAAGATCCATCCCTTAGCCCTTCTTTATTACGGAGAGCTTAAAGCTTTGGTGGAAAAGCTTGAAGAGTGCGGAGCCATTGATGAAAGGGGAATCTGCTCTATGGCTTCCATATACAAGCATGCGGAGGAACCCCTCAAAAGCAAGCTGGCAAAGGGTAAAGACAAAAAACAGATCAACCTCAAAAAAACCATAGAGGAGATAGAAAACCTGACCTTTGGTTATGAAGATAAGGCGCAATACTTTGTTAAAAAGTTATCCTATGGCATAGCCAAAATAGCTGCTGCCTTCTATCCAAATCCTGTAATAGTGCGCTTCTCGGACTTTAAGTCTAACGAATACAAAGGACTTATAGGTGGTGAGCTCTTTGAACCAGAAGAAGAAAACCCCATGCTCGGATGGAGGGGCGCGTCAAGATACTATTCGGAAGTTTATAAGCCAGCCTTTGGGCTTGAATGTCAGGCAATACTGCGGGTGAGAAACAAAATGGGTCTTACCAACACCAAGGTAATGGTCCCCTTCTGTAGAACACCAGAGGAGGGCGAGAAGGTTCTCAAGGTGATGGAGGAGTATGGACTAAAAAGGGGAGAAAACGGTCTGGAAGTTTATGTGATGGCAGAACTTCCATCCAACATTATCCTTGCGGACAGGTTTGCAGAGATCTTTGATGGCTTCTCCATAGGCTCCAACGACCTAACTCAGCTAACCCTTGGTTTGGACAGAGACTCTGGGCTCGTGGCACATCTTTACGATGAAAGGAACGAGGCGGTCAAAAGGCTAATATCCCAGCTCATAAGCATTGCCAAAGAAAAGGGTAAAAAGGTGGGTATATGCGGTCAAGGACCTTCCGACTTCCCAGACTTTGCCCAATTTCTGGTAGAAGAAGGTATAGACAGTATTTCGCTAAACCCCGATTCTGTGCTGAAAACTTTATTAGTTATAGCAGAAGCGGAATCTAAAAATAGAAAGGTAGGAGTATGAAACTTTTGGAGCGTATAAGGACTTTAAGCTTTCCCTCCTTTAAGGTTAAAGGAGCTAAAAACTACTTGGCACTGCAAGTTGGTAAAAGCTTCATAAGGCTCTTGGAGTTGGGAAAAGATGGAAAGCCCATTTTTCAACCACAGGAGATTATCTTTGAGGATGGGGGCGAAAATAAAAAACTCTCAGCCCTAAAAAAGATAGTGGCTGAGTATGGATTACAGGGACATAAGGTTATAGCAGCGCTCCCGGCTACCGATGGAATACTAAAGCTCTACAAATACCCTTCCAAAATAAGCCAAAAGGATTTGAACAGCGCCATAGAATGGATAATAAAAAGGGAGTTAAGTCAGATAAAAGAAGAAACCACTTACGATTACTTTATCTTGCACGGGGAAGATGCCCTAAGCGTGGCTTTGGTGCTTGCCCGCGCTGAATCTGTCAATAGGCTAACTAATTTAATCAGTTCCGCAGGGCTAAAGCCCGAAATTATAGACTATGAAGTGCTGGCTATAGTAAATTACGGCATATATCATAAGCTTGCCTTACCCTTTTCCATTTTATACATAGACTACGATTATTCTATACTTTTAACTTACAGCCCTTCCAATATATCCTATTCTGTAATAAACTGGGATTATTTGGGATATATTAAAAAGGCAGAATCACACTCCACCTCTGAGGAACTCTTGGAAAACTTCATTGCAGAGGTGAGGAATCTAATTGTGATAAACGATATATTTAACGTGTATATTGCAGGTGTTGTCCTAAGCAATCAAAGTTTCTTGGATTATGTGCTTGAAAACCTGCCCATATTGGGGCTTTTGGACGCTGGCGAACTACCGCCCAACTTTTTTGTCCCCTATATACTTAGTTTAAGGGAGGGATCAAAATGATAAAGATCAATCTCCTTAAGGAGAAGAAAACTAAAAAAACTTTACCGCAACCCACACTGGTATCTCTGAAGGAGGTAAAGGTTAGTGATCTTTTAAAACTAGATAAAGCACAGTATTATCTATCTGTTCTCCTTTGGATTGGTGTTTTGGGTATGGGTGGATGGTATTTGAAAACATCAAAAGAAATAACGCAAATAAAGCTACAGATAGATCAGTTGCAAGCGGAAAAGAACAGATTAGAGGGATTGGCAAAACGCATTTCAGAAGAAAAGAAAGAAATAGAGTCTGAAATATCCGCCTTAAAAACAGAAATGGATGCGATAGAACGCAGTAAGGATATACTTATAGGTTTGAAATCACTGTATGAACCTTTCAACAATAGCTTTATCAGTTTTTCCAGTTCCGTTCCTTCTGTTAGTTGGATGTTTACTTATAGTCAAAGCCTAGACATAGAGAACAGAAAACTTAAGACAGAATTTGACCTCTCTTCTTTTGACTATGCAAGCATAAGCTCTTATGCCAACAGCCTTAGAAAGAAAAATGCGGAAGTTTTTATAAGTGGTATAGAAAGGAAAGTGACACCAAACGGTTATGAGTATTATTCCACAAAACTTGTTGCGGAAAAAAGCATAGGAGGACAGTGATGGAAAAGCTAAAGGCCCAGTGGTCCGCCCTTCCTCAGTGGCAGAAATTGTTTATACTTCTAATATTACCAATAGTCATCATAGGATATATCTATGCAATGCTAATCACCCCTTTAAGAGAAGATTTAGAAAAAAGTAGAAAGGAAAAGGAAGAACTCACCAGACGCATAGCAGAGTTGAAGAGATTGACAGACCCAAAAGCCTTGGAACCTCCTAGAAAGCAAAGAAATGATTTAAAGGCTCAACTGGAAGTAAAAAAGCAAGAGCTTGAGTTATTGGTTGGAGAGATTCCTTCCACTGAGGATGTAAGCTCTGTATACAAAAAGTTGGGTGCCATAGCAAGCAAAAGCGGGGTAAGAATACTTTCCATAAACCTTGCAAAGCCCAATGAGGTGGGCTACACCTTGGAAAAAACTCCAGAAGGAAGAGCAGTAGTTAAGATAGTGAAGGAGCAACCACAACAGCAAGGACAACAGCAACAGCAAAAATCCCAGCAACAAAAATCACAGCAAAAGGCACAAGAGCAAAAACAACAAACCTCCAATGTAGTAAAACATCCCACTGCAGAGCTTAAAATATCCTTTGTGGGTAGTTATGCAAACGTAGTGAATTTCTTAAAATCTCTGGAAAAAGGGGGTTTTGTTTCATACCCTTCTGCTTTTAAGGTGGAGAGGGTTGAAAAGGGCATGCTAAAGGGAGATTTGACTATATTAGTTATTATGAAGGAGGAAAAAATATGAGATTACTTTTTCTTCTTCTAATGGCAGTCTTTTTATATTCCTACGCAAAAGAGCCCTTTACCGATTTGGAGGGTGTGGTAGGATATATGGTGGTTGAAAAGAATGGAAAGGTAGAGAACTATATGGTTGTTGAGGAAAAGGGAGGTGGTGTTAAGACTATAAAGGTTAATAGAAATCCAAAAGAGTTTTTGAAGAAGACGGAAGATGACACGCAAAAGAAATGAACTAAAGATAGGAGTTATTAGCTTAGGCTGTTCCAAAAACTTGGTAGATACGGAAATTCTTCTGGGAAAGCTAAAGTCAGCGGGCGCGAAACTGGTGGATGATCCCAAAAAGGCAAACACCATAATCATAAACACCTGTGGTTTTATAAACCCAGCCAAAGAGGAGGCAATAGACTACATACTTGAATACGCAGAAAACAAGAAGGTCATAGTTATGGGATGTTTGGTGGAAAGGTACAAAGAAGAACTACAAAAGGAAATACCAGAGGTTCAGGCATACTTTGGAACCGAGAGCTGGGACCAAATTCTTGAGTTTTTGGGCCTAAAGAAAGTAGAAAAAGTTCAAAGGATATTAACTACTCCTAAATCTTACGCCTACCTTAAGATATCTGAGGGATGCAACCGCCTTTGTTCCTTTTGTGCCATACCTTCCATAAGGGGAAGATACAGGTCAAAGGGCATACAGGAACTTGTAGAGGAAGCCAAATGGATAGCAGAAAACGGAGTAAAGGAACTATGTTTGATTTCGCAGGATACCACCTATTACGGCAGAGATCTGTACGGAAAGAATGCCCTGCTTAAACTCTTAGAAAAGCTGGAGGATATAGAAGGTATAGAGTGGGTCCGACTTTTATATCTTTATCCCACGGACGTGAGCGATGAGCTTATTGATTACATTAAAAACTCTTCAAAGGTCCTACCATACTTTGACATACCACTACAACACGTCTCAAACAGAGTTCTAAAGAGCATGAGAAGAGGCTACGGTAAAGATTTTGTGGAAAGTCTCGTGGAAAGGATCTTCTCCAAAATACCCAACGCAGTCTTAAGAACAAGCTTCATAGTGGGCTATCCGGAGGAAGACACAAAGGACTTTGAGGAATTGATTGAGTTTGTTCAAAAGGGTTACTTTCATTGGGTGGGTGTGTTTAGCTATTCCCACGAGGATGGCACTTTTGCAGAGTCCTTAGGAGACCCTATACCCGATGAGGAAAAGGAGAGAAGGAGGGCACTTATTTACGAAGTTCAGAGTGAGGTTATAAAGGAAAAGTACAAAGGGCTTTTGGGTAAAAGCTTTAGAATGCTAGTGGATGGCTACGATGAGGAAATGAATGTCGTGCCCGTGGGCAGGCTTTGGTTTCAAGCGCCAGAGGTAGATGGGCTGTGCTATTTAGAGGCGGAAAGGGTGGTTAAAGAGGGAGAGATGGTAGATGTGGTGGTAAAGGACTTTAAAGAGCTAGACCTGTTGGTTGAAGAAAAAAAGTGAGTGAAGAAAAGAGGATAAAGCTTGAGCTTTCCTCTTTGCCAGTTCCTAAAAGCAACAGGTATATAAGAAAGAGAGGTGGTGTAGTCTTTAAACCTCCAAGGGTTAAAAACTGGGAAATGAGGGCAGTGTGGGAGATAAAACAGCAGTACCAGGGAGAACCTTTGGACGGCAAACTTTCAATGGAAGTAATCTTGGTTTTGCCCAATCACAGAAAGAGGGATATTGACAACATGCTAAAGAGCCTATGGGATGTCTTAGAAAAGGCTAAGGTTATAAAAAACGACAATCAAATCTACGAAATAAGAACGTTAAAGCGTATAGAAAAGGGTGTACAAAAAACAATAATTTACATAAGCCCTATGGAGTAATTTACTGGGTGTTTCTTATATACTCAGTTGGGTCTAGTGGAACACCCTCTTTACTTCTAAGTTCAAAGTAAAGCATGCATTCTTCTCCTTCGTTCTTTCTTCCAACTAAAGCAATTTGTTGCCCTCTTGACACGCTATCGCCTCTCTTTACTAAATTTTTCTCGTTGTATGCGTATATGGAGATAAAATCCCCATGATCCACTATGACCATGTTTCCGTAGGCTTTTAGGTCTCCTCCACTGTATATGACCCTTCCGCTATCAACCACCTTTACCGGCTTTCCACAATCTGTGGCTATGGTGATCCCCCTACCGTTCTTAGAAACTTTACCATCCACAGGCATAGGCAGGCTATTTTTTGATATTTTCACCTCTGCATCCTCTCGCTTTTTCTCCTGTGGCGTTTCAGCTTCTGCCTTAGATGTGCTTTCTTGCTTCTTTTCTTCCGAAGGTTTCTCTACAGGACGGATGGTGTGCCTTCTTTCTTCCACCCTCTCTTCTAAGGGTTTTTCTGCTGGACGGACCACTTGTCTCTTTTCTTCTACCTTTACAGGCACTTTAACTACAGTTCCCTTTTTTAGCCATTTACCTTTTAGCTCTGGGTTAAGCTCTTCCAACTCCCTTTGGGAAACACCCAGCTTCTTTGCCACATGCTCAAGCTTTGCACCTCTTTGAACCACATAGGTTTTGTAGGGAACCCTTGGCTCCTCCTCCTTTTTGGCCTTTATGGGTACCTTTACCTCTGTCCCCGCAGAAAGCCACTTACCCTTTAGCTCTGGATTGAGCCTTTCCAATTCCTCTTTGGGAACCCCCAAGTTCTTTGCCACATGCTCAAGGCGACCTCCTTTTTTGATTTTATATACCGTGTAGCTTTCTTCCCTTTTTTCCCTTTTCTGCTCCTGCTTTGGTACCTTAACTACTGTTCCTTTTGTTAGCCATTTACCTTTTAGCTCTGGGTTAAGTTCTTCTAATTCCCTTTGGGAAACCCCAAGCTTCTTTGCCACATGTTCAAGCTTTGCGCTCCTTTGAACTACATATGTTCCATACTCTTGGGTTTCCTTTTTTTGTTTTTTGGCAGTGCCCTTGGCGGGTATTTTTAGTTCCTGCCCTTCTTTTACCTTTTCGGACTTTAGATTGTTAAAGCTCTTTAGCTCCTGCACATCAACCCCAAATTTTTCAGCTATGCTTTGTAGTGTGTCTCCTTTTTTAACTTTGTATATGGCGTAGTCCTGCGCTTTCGCGGATATCCTCTGAGGTATGCACAAGCTTTCACCCACTTTTAGTTTGTTTGGTTTTATGTCTTTATTAGCTTTTAAGAGCTCCTGCACGCTAACTCCATAGTTCTTTGCGATCTTTTCTATGCTTTCTCCGCTTTTTACTTTGTGGTATTTGCATTCCTTAGAAAAGGCTATTCCAAAAAGTAGGCTAATACTTAATATAAAAACCTTTTTCTTCATGGGTTGGCACCTCCTTTAAAATTTCCATCCGGTCCACCCTTGCGGACCTTGGTCCCTCCCACAGTTTCCATACGAACTGGGCTACGACCTCCTCGTCGCCCTCCACAAAAACCTCAACCCTTCCGTCCGGTAGGTTGCGCACCCAACCGCTAAGTCCGTAGCTCTCTCCTAGGTTCTTTGTCCAGCTCCTAAAGCCTACTCCCTGCACCCTGCCAGATAGAAAAACTCTATAGGCAGACCTCATAGGTTTATTTTACACCATTTCCGAAAAACTCCAAACTTTCAAAAAACTCAAGAAAGGTCTTATTTACATAAACAGAACCGTCGGAAAACAGTAGAAGATAGCCAAACTGTGGGTGTTTTTCAATAAAACCCCATCTTTTTTTATCATCCATAGCAAAAAGAGCTGTAGATAACCCATCCGCCAAAGTGCAATCCTCATAAGCTACGGTTATTTGCAATAGCTTGCCACCTTTACCTACTATGTGTTCCCTTCTGTAATTTCCTGATGTAGAAAGGCAAAGGTCCTTTTTATTGTAGCCTTGGGTTAAGATTTTGCCATTAATAGGGTTATAAACCGCCAAAAGTCTTTTGTGCCCCCATACCCGTAGGTCTCCCGCTATTGCGATAAAACCCTTGTCTGTTTTTATAAACTCATAAGCCTTCTGAATGGCAAAGCCCTTTCCTATGCCTCCCAAGTCTATAGCCATGCCTTTCTCTTCAAGGAATACGCTACTGCCTTCCACCCTGACCTTTTTGTAATTCACCAGATTCCTTGCCTCGTCTTCGGAAATTTCTCTTAGCCTTCTTGCCCTTATGGTTATGGCACCTACCGTTATGTCAAAGGCTCCCTCTGTGAGCTCCGAGAGCCAAAGGGATTTTTTTATAACCTCCAAAGTATCCGCGGACACCTCCACCGGTTCTACACCTGCCTTCTGGTTGATCTTTGAAACCTCAGAGTCTTCTATGTAATCGGAGAGTTTTTCCTCAAGCCCCTTCATAAACTTGTAGGCTTGGTATGCCTTTTGGGAGGGCAGGTCTATTATGGCATAGGTGCCCATAAGGTGAAAAACCTTTTCCTGAGAGAAGGCAAACAAGAAAAGGAAAAGAAACAACATCAAGCCCATGGCTTACTTCTCATTAGCATAAGCAAGGCGGAGTAAAGGATAATACCCTGCAAAACTACAAAAGATAAAAGTTTTAGAAGGGCAAAGTCTGGATGTAAAAATCTAATCAAAAAACCCGAAAGATTATCAAGAAATGAAAATAAAAATAGCCCAATTCCCAAAGGAACGCTAAGACTTGAACCCGCAAAAATCAAAAAATGCCCAACTGCCACGGAAAAGACCGCCATTGAAATAATATGAGGATAAAAGACCTTAAACATACCCTCAAAGGTTTTAGCCTTTAGGAACTTCTCCGGGTTTCCAAGATAATACTCCTTTATAGAACCTAAGGAAAAGCCCATCTTTGAATAGAAAGCCAAGAGGTTTATAAGAAAGAAGCCCATTAAAAGCAAGGAAAAAAAGAACATTAACAGTTTAAGTAGGTTTATGTCTGTATATTTGTCCTCTCTTGAAGTTAATAGGGCTAAGAGGGTGTAAAGAAGGACAAACAGGTTTATAAGCTGAAAGCCTATAAAGGAAAAAAGCTTTAAATAAACAAAGGTAGGTGAAAGGTAGAGGATCAAGAAGTCTGAGTATAAATAAGATGCACAGGAAAGAAAGCCCAGGAGTAGAACAAAAACCTTTACAGAGGAAGGAAGAGATGTCAAGATAAAGAGGGCAAAGATCGTGAGTAAATAGAAGGCGTTTAAGAAGGTTTGAATGTGTAGGTCCTCTGAGAGCTGGGCTAAAGATATTCTTTCTGGAAATTCTGGGTCTTTGAAAAAGTATTTGTATAGTGTTTCATAAGAAAAGCCATATTTGCTGTAGAAGTATAACCAAGAGCTAAGCCAAAAGATTAGGCTGAGAAAGAGAAAGAAGATAACCATGTAATAAAGAGGCTTGTTGTTCTTCAGTTTGGCGGATATAAAAAATCTCATCTCTTACCCCCAAAGAGAACCTGCCAGATGGCTAAAACCTTGCGGGCGTTGTCGGTTATAGCCCTTGCGGTTATGGTGGCACCGGTTATGTTCGGAATGTCCCTTCTGTGCCTTAGTGTGCCCGGAGCCAACTCTTTGCCTTTGAAGACCTTAAGCCACTCCTCATCGGGCATGTACTC
>Ga0081473_148277_pt1 | contig 10951 bp, 12 predicted proteins | sample CisSprmetagenome_FD_70977 | JGI IMG/M metagenome (GOLD analysis project Ga0081473, IMG submission 70977) | Hypoxic/sulfidic aquatic microbial communities from Cistern Spring, Yellowstone National Park, USA v2 (version 2) | ecosystem: Environmental > Aquatic > Thermal springs > Hot (42-90C) >... | reverse complement strand
AACGAGGTAGGACAGGTTGAGCTCGCCCCCCACAAACCACTTAAAGAACGGCGGATTAGACGCGTCGAGGACCCTATCCCAAGGCCTAAACCACTCGAGCTCCCTAGCTATAGAGGCCCAGTAGCCCTCCAGGTCCTCCAGGCTCCGTCTATGGAGCTCCCAGTACGTCTTTATGGATTCAGGCCCAGCTTTATATCGCTCATTTGAGACATACGTATCGAAGGGGAGCTTCACTTCAAGCTCCTGGCCGACCGACATGTTTAAATGAACAGGATTCCTATATATCTATTAATGTAGACTATTGTCGATAGAATATGAATCCTAAGAGTTTTATATAGTTTAGATAAATATCATAATTGCTACGATTTAAAATAAATAAAATACTATAGATTTTTCTTGGAATAATATGTAAATAAACAATGATATAGTATATTTATAAATACATATACAAGCATATTTATATAAATTACTATATAGTATATTTATAATCCGCGGCGGGGGCGTCGCCACGTAGTTCGGCGGCTTAATCTAGGCGGCGGGGAGCCGCAGAGGCTCCGAGGGACGTGCCAGGAGCCGGCTCGGTAGGAGCCTCACCGCGCAGGTCCGCGCTCCAGCTCGCCTCTCAGGGCCCTATACATGACGACGATGTGGCGCCCCGGCCTCGCGGAGTCGATGGCCTGCCCGACCTCCTCGACAAGGCGCCTCGCCTCATCCAGCCTTCCGCCGTCCAGCAAAGCCTTGGCCAGCGCCAGCTTGAGGGCCAGCAGCTCCTCGCCGCCGGCGCCCGCCCTCTCTAGCTCCTCCACTCTAGCCCTCAACCTATCTATGGCCGTCGCCGTATCGCCGCCTATCACCTTCGTCTCGAAGAAATACCGCCGCCTCACCGCGGTCGCAGGGGCCGATCTATACGCCAGGTAGGCCGCGGCGAGGGCCACGGCGGTGGGCAGAGCCGCATATAGGAGATAGCCGCGTACGTCGAACAGGAAGAACGCGGCAACGTCGTATATGCCGAGCGCTGTAAGCGCAACCCTAAGAGTCCTCGCAAGCTCCACGACTGACGCCGTATATCGACTATTTAATGTTTCTAGCGTCCATCGCGAGCCCCCCAGCCCGCGGCGCAGACCCGCCGAGAGGCGACGCGCTAAGGAGAACGCTGATTCCCCTTCGGTTTGCCCCTCCTCCGCCGCCTCGGCTTAGGGCCGGCGCCCCGACGGCGGGGATATATGCTTGGACACGACCGTCGTCAGATCCGGACTGATCCTCTTCATTCGTCCCCAATCGGCGTCCATGTACGTTCCGCATTACGCCGACATGACTCCATGCTCCTCGGCGGATTCTCCCCGCCTACAGGGAGCTCCATGAGGAGGCCTTGACAGGGAAGGACTTCCCTGTGAGGCTTCCCACTAGCTGTCTCCTATCGGCGATGCCTAAGGCACATGGTCGAGAGCGGGCTCGACCCCGAGCCGGACAGCGCCCAACCCGAAGCTTGCCAAGCCGCCGCGGCTGGCGTCGTGATGCGCCGCGGCTCTGGGCGACGGCGCATTGAATCAATAAAACGATCTCCTCCGGCCTAGGTATGGAGATGAATATCTCCATAGACGAGATAAGGCGCCGCCTTGAGCTGGCCTTGAGGCCGGCCGAGCCGCCGGCTCTTGACGGGGTTCTGGCGGCCGTGGAGAGGGACGGCAAGCTCCGCGGGCCGGCGGACTGGGTCTTCCCGGCGTGGAGGCTCTACGTCGAATACGCGGCGCAGAGGATCGCCGAGGCGTTCCCGCTCACAGAGGAGGAGAGGGGGCAGCTCCTCCACTTCCGGGACACGCTGAAACGGTTGTTGCTGGAGGCGCAGAGGCAGGCGAAGGCCGAGCTGACCTCGATATACAACGCCATTATTGAGGGCACCTACAGAATAGAGGGCAACAAGCTGTACGCGCCGGACGGGGCGTGGATGTACATAGCCAAAGTAGCCGCACCGCGAATCGCGATCCACGGCGTCAGCGCTTCGGCGCATTTTCCCGATGTGTTGAAGCTTCCGCGCGAGCGGCTTGAGTTACTTCAGCTGGGCTGGAGGGCAAGCGATGAGGGCAATAATGACGGCCGGCCCTTCATGGGCACCACACAGCCTTGGCAAGTGTTCGCCTGGACTGCGGCGAGATACGGAGAGCTCTATGTATATGTCGATTCGGTTAAGTTGACGCGCGAAGGGGTGAGCGTACATATACAAATCAGGGCAAAGGACTGGAAGCAAAGGTGGAGCAAGAACGAGGCGATAAGTCTCGTTGCAGACTACCTCAGACGTGGGGAGTGGGCCCCCCTCCTCGCCGCGTGGCTGGGGGACGGGAAGGCTAGGTGGAAGATTCTACACGGCAAGTATGTATTGACAATTGCGGCTAAGGAGCCTTGGAGATTAGGCAGAAAAATAGGCACATACGAGGCCCTAGTCGCCACCGGCAGAGAGGCGTTTGTAAAGCTTAGGGAGGCGGCCGGCGCATACGGCGAACCGCTCGATCTTCTGAAGGCCCACAAGTGGATCTACATAAAGCTAGCCACAGACGACGATTTTAGAGTGACACACAAGCTGAATACGGAGAAGAGAGGCATAGACGCCCTTGGGAAGGCACGTCGGAACAATGGCAAAATCCCTACAAAGTCACATACTGAGAGACCGAATAAGGGCGCCGTGGTCGTGGCGGGCGTCGTGATGTATCTCGAGCTGGTGAGCGGCAGGGGCGGCTCCCTCGTCGCTAAGTACTTCACCCGCGATGCCGGAAAGGCGCTCGCCATAGCCGCCGAGCTCAAGGCGGCCGGGCTTAGGCCGAACGTAGTGAGATCAGGCCCCAAGTACGTTGTGTATATAGCCACTGCGGACCTCTTGAGGCTGGCGGAGCGAGACAGCGAAATAAGAAGGGCCGTAGCGCTGTATCTCGCCGAGAAGGCCAAGAACGGCACGCCGAGGCAGAGGGAGATCGCCGAAAAGATCCTAAGGAGGCATCCCCTTTTTCTTCCCAATCGCCTCGCCGCCTCCTCGAAGCCGGCATAGCCATGCGCGCCTCGCGCCACGTGAGGCCTATTCAGTGAAGAAAGCCGCTGGAGGTCGGCGCCTTCGGCCGACGGCCGGGAAACAGAGGCATGGACGGAGACGGCTGAGGCCGATATTTGACGCGTCTAATCCAGCCGGCCATGAAACCAGCACGCCGCACAGTGTGGGATCGACCAACGTCCGGTCGGACCGCGCAGATGACAGCCGGAAGAGCCTATGGATGGACCGGCCGGGATTTTTGGGCGGGTTCTCCCCCGAACCCGGGATCTCCCGCGCGCGAGGCGGGCGTCCTTCCGCTAGACTACCGGCCCTTTACATATATTTCCAGTGGTTTTTAAGCTTTTCTCCCTGGACGCGGATCTGCCGGGGCCGCAGACCTCCGCCGGCTCTGTCCGGGCTCGGCGCAGGTCCCCCCGTCGCGCGTCGCTTCAGCGTAAAGTATTTTTACCACAGATCTCGTCGGCATTGTGCCCGTCGCTCTGTTTACCGACTTCGACGGGACGTTGGTGCCGCCGGAGCTCGTGAGGCGTGACCCCTCTCTGCCTCTGGAGCTGGAGCACGCCCTGAGGGAGCTCGCCCTCAAGATCCCCCTCGCCGTTGTGACGACCAAGGAGTGCGGCCTTGTGGCGAAAGCCGTGCCCTTCGCGGCGGCGTATGCCTGTATAAACGGCATAGAGGTTAGGGCGGGGGGATATGTGGCGATCTTCCACGGGCTCAAGACGGCGGAGCTGGACCGCGTGTTGAGATCCGCCCGCTCTCTGGACGCCCTCGTTGAGGAGAAGAGGACGTGGGACGGGAGGCTCGCCGGGATCACCATCGACTGGAGGGACCGCGGCGCCCCGCCCAGCGGGCTCGGCGACGTCTTGGCCGAGGCGTCCTCCCTGGGCCTCAAGGTGCTTAAGTACTCGAGGCATCCCTTCGTGGACATATACGGAGCCGACGTGGACAAGGGACGCGCGGTGAGGCTCCTGAAGGCCCTCCTGGGGGTTGACCGCGTGGTGTACATGGGCGACAGCGAGAACGACCTGCCCGCCTGGGCCGAGGCAGACGTGAGGATAGTGGTGAGGCACGCCCTCAATAGGGCCCTCCCCGTCGAGGGGGCCATCCCCATAGCCTACGAGGAGCTCCCGAGATACATCAGGCAGGTACTGGCGAATCTGGAATCCTCGGCGGATCGCGGCGGGCCGTCGCCCTAGAGAAATCTTTAAGTACCGCGGCGATGCCCCTCCATGTCGAGAGGAACCTCGCGGACTGCGTCCATCATCGCCGTCGTGGTTCTGGTGATGGTGGTCGCCGCGGTTCTGCTGTACGTGACGAGTCGACAAGCCCCCTCGACGACCCCTCCGTCTACGTCGACCGCGGCGACGCCCACCGCGACCCCCACGGCGACGTCTGCGCAGAACGTGGCTCTCTACGTTGTGGCCTACAAGGACATCACCGCCGGCCTGCTGGTCACGGTGTTGAACTACCTCATATTAGGCAAGCCGCTGGAGGGCTTCAACATCGGCGGCTTGAAGGGCTGACGTGTTGGTCCGCATAGGCATAGACGACACCGACTCCCACAGGGGGGGCTGCACGACGTATGTGGGCTACAGGCTGGTGAAGGAGATATTGAGGAAATACGGCGATATCCTGGCAGACTACCCCCGCCTCATAAGGCTGAACCCCTACGTCCCCTTCAAGACCAGGGGGAACGCCGCCGTGGCGTTGGTCCTCGACGCGCCCGAGGGGGCCGAGGGGGATCTGTGGGAGCTCGCCGTCAAGACGGTCTCGGAGGGCTCGGACCCGGTCGGCAAGACGAGCCCCGGCGTGGTCATGGCGGTCGGCCAAGTGCCCGAGAGGGCCAGGCGGGTCTACAGGCTGGCCCTGTCGCAGATAGTGCCGAGGAGCGTGGTGGAGCGGGTCGGGGGGCTGAGGACCTGGGGCGGCCGGGGGGTGATAGGGGCTACGGCGGCCGTCGGGGCGGAGCTGCCCAGATCGACCTTCGAGCTGTTGGCCTACAGGGAGGGCGGGAGGCCCCCGATAGGGCGCGACCTCGTCGCGGCGATGGAGCTCCTGACCTACCCCTACACCTTCCATAACTTGGACGGGAGGAGGGTCCTCATAGAGCCGAGGGGGCCGGACCCCGTCCTCTACGGCATAAGGGGCCTCTCCCCGCCCCACCTGGTCTACGCGGCGCGTTTCCTCGAGGCCAACGGCGTGCGGCCGGCCGGCTGGGTTATATACCGCACGAACCAAGCGACCGACGCCCACGTGGAGCTGGGCGTCCTGCCCGATAGGCCGCTCCCCTATTCGGTGTATAGGGCTAGGGCGTTGGTGCTGTGGGCCAGGAGGCACAGGCGCCACGTCTTCGCGGGGCTTTCCAACGGCCTGGTGGCGGTGGCCTATAGGCATCTGGGCAAGATGGCCGCTGCCCTGGAGAGATGCGTGGGCTGCTACGTGGAGCTGAGGGGCGGGGTGAAGCCGAGGGGGGACGGCCTCTATCTATACATAGAGTCCATGGAGGTGATATATAGGGTCGTCAGATCGACGCCGAGATGTCCCTACTGCGGCGGCGCCCTGGAGAGCATGGGCAGAGGTAAGGGCAGGCGGTGCGTCAGATGCGGCACGGTCTTCAAGACGGCGGAGGTTCGCTACCTGCTGTCCACGTCCGAGCGGGGCCTCCACGTCCCGAGGCCGGGCGAGTGGCGCCACCTCTTCAAGCCGCCGGATCTGGACCCGACGCCGGTGGAGCTGGCCGGCAAGGCCGAGGGCTGGATCAGATAGCGCAGGCGCGGCGGCCTGCCTGGATCAGTATATATATTGGGGCCTCGGGCGCATATATGGAGCTGCGGAAAGGCGTAGTCCTGCTGAAGGGGTCGCCCAACACGTTGGTCGTGGGCAGGTACGTGATAGATCCGGGCAACCCCGCCGAGAGGTCCGCCGAGATACTCAAGGCGGCCGGCGAGAGGCCGACGGTCCTCCTGAGCCACCACCACGCCGACCACCTCTCGGCGACGCCCGAGGGGGCCGAGGTCTACGCGCCGTGGGGCGAGGAGATCCTCGTCTCCAACACCAAGGCCCGTCTCTTCTTCACCCACGGCTTCTACGTGCCGGACGCGGCGTATGTGGGGCGCGACCTCAAGGTGGCCGGCCTGGTGAGGCCGGGCGACAAGATCGAGAACGTAGAGGCTGTAGATCTGAGGGGCCACACCTTCGGCCATATGGGATATCTGGTCGAGGGGGTTCTCTACGCGGGCGACGCGGTGTTCGGCGAGATGGTCCTCAAGAGGTACGGAATGCCCTACCTCAACGACGTGGACCTCTTCACGGCGTCGCTCGACAGAATAGAGTCCCTGGAGCCCGAGGTGCTGGTCATGGGCCACGGCCCCGTGGCTGGAAGCAGGAAGAGGATCAAGGAGCTGGTGGAGGCGAACAAATCCGCCGTGGAGAAGGCCGTGGCGCTCGTCGAGTCCATGTTGCCGGGCGAGCCGACGGAGATAGCCGTAAGGGCCTTGAAGCAGCTGGGCGCCGAGAGGAGCTGGGAGAACGTGGTGCTGACTTCGGTCATAGTTAGGGCGATCCTCACGAAGCTGGCGGCGGAGGGCAGGGCGCATCCCGACGACGAGGGGCGTTGGGGGATCGGTAATTTACGATAATTGACGATAAATCATTTCATCAAAGGACGAAAGAAATAAATAGTGGGGCCGTCGCACCCCCATGCAGCCCAACCCCAAGATGGCAGACGAGCTGGCCAGGATATCGAGCGAGCTCTACGAGCACGGCTACATCGAGGCGGCGCGACTGATCGAGGAGGCCAGGAGGATAGTGCTGGAGCTGGAGCGCGAGGCGTTTCTGACCCCAGCCACCGACTAACAGGTCTCCATATATTTCAACAACCCCCTTATCTCTTTGTACCTGCCCACCGGGATCACTATCAACGCGCCTCTGTAGTGGCCGTAGACGACCGCAGAGTCGTCGGGGGCAAGCGCTATGAAGGCCAGGGACAGCATGTCCTCCTCCCCCTCCACCAACAGGAGGGTCCCCGGCGTCCTCACGGCGTCCTCGACGGCGGCCCACGCCTCCTCGGTTATATAGCCAGGAGGATTCCTCACGGAGACGATCCTCGGAAACGCCTCGACCGTCCTGACGTATTCGCTCCTCCTGGTCTTGAGGTCCACCGCCGCGGCGTCGGGGACGAGGCCTGCGGCTAGGAAGTTGGCGGTCACGACGTCGCCCACGGTGTAGATCCTCGTCGCGCCGAAGTCCCTCGCCACCCCTACGGCCAGCTCCACGGAGCGAGGGGGGTCGCGCCAGATGGCCACAGGGTAGGGGAACGCGAAGATGCGCCTTCTGTCCTCCGGCACCTTCAGGCACCTCACAGCTCCACCGAGGCGCAGGGATACGGCACGTATATATCGACGCCGGGAGGGATCAAGGGCGCGTTGAGGTAGTAGTGGACGGGCATAAGGGCCCTCACGCCGGCCCTTCTGGCCATCTCCACGGCGTCGCCGGTGGCGCTGTGGCCCACGGCGTGCGCGGCCTCCTCCTGCCCCGGATTCCCCGAGACCTCGTGTATCAAGAGGTCGCACCCCCTGGCCAGCTCGACCAGGCTATCGCTCGGCGCCGTGTCCCCGCTGTAGGCCACACACCTCCCCCCGTGCTCCACCCTCACGTGCACCGCCTCGACGGAGTGCCTAGCCGGCGCGAACGCGATCCTCGTGCCGCCCTCCTCCACCTCGCCGTCCGGCGGCACCTCCACGGGGTCCATGTTCTCCTGTAGATGGGGCATGTTCACGGCCTCGAGGATCCTCCTAAGGGACGAGAGGACGGAGGCCGTCGCGACCACCTTCAACCTGCCCCCTCCGCGGCGGGCCATCAGGAGGAGCGTGGGCGCGCCCAATATGTGATCCCCGTGGGCGTGCGTTAACACCAGGACGTCGGGAAGCGCGAGGCCGCATTGGGCGAGCCTCGCGTAGGTCCCCTCGCCGGCGTCCAGGAGAATCCGCCTATCGGTCTCGACGTATGTGGCCGGATAGCCCAGCCACGGGCTGGAGATCCAGCCGCCCAGCCCCAACACGACCACCCTCATGGAGGTCTGGAGAGCCCCACTATTTATCCCTCGAGGAGCGCCGCGCTCCGTATACATATATCCGTATACGATAAGCTTATATACGTATATCCGTATACGCCTATGTCCACCGCCGTGATAAGCGTAAGGATCAGAAGAGAGTTGAAGGAGAGGGCGAAGGAGCTCGGGATAGATGTCAGGGAGGTCGTGGAGAGGGCGCTCGAGGAGGCCATAAGGCGGAGGGAGGAAGAGGAGCTCGCAAGGGCCCTCGCGGCGTTGAGGGGCGCCCTCTCCCGCATATCCGAGGAGGAGTGGGTGGGCGCAGTGCGCAGCTCTAGAGATGAGCGTTGAGTATCTGTTGGACGCCTCAGCGTTGTACGGGCTGGTCGCCCGCTACGACAGGTGGATAGGGCATAGGGAAAGGCTCGCCATCCTCCACTTGACCGTGTACGAGGTTGGAAACGCGTTGTGGAAGGAGGCGAGGGCCGGCAAGCTGCCGTGGCGGGAGGCCGCCGGAGCCCTCTCGCGCGTGCTGTCGGCCTTGAAGGTGTTGGACGACCCCCCTCTCGAGAAGGTCCTGGAGGTCGCCGTCGAGAGGGACCTGACGTTCTACGACGCGAGCTACGCCTACGCGGCCGAGACGCTGGGCCTTTCGCTGGTCACGCAGGACCGCGAACTTCTGAGGAAATCCCGCGCGGCGATGGACGTGGCCGCGTTCCTCGCGAGGCTGTAGGCCGCGCCGCAGTCCGGCGAAGGCCCGTCCCGGGTCTGCGATGAGTTAATAACCACGGGCCCAGCTATATGCGGTGATGAACCTGACCAATCGCGATGCGTGAGCTGGCGGCAGCTGGCTGACCGCCACGCCGCACGGAGCACCCCAGCCGGGGCTAGCCACGGCGGAGGCAGGTCAACAATGCGGCGCGTAGACCCTACACGGATACCGCTTCGGCGATCGACATGTAGTTTTTCGCGTATAGGCCACGTAAAAAATATCCGCATGCCCATCTACCTATATGGCGCGCAGACAAGTTCTGGCCATAGCCCTGGCCGCGGCCCTCCTGGCGCTCCTCGCGCTCCGCCTGCTCGGCGCCCCCGCTAGAGGGCAACCTACGGCGAATCTGGCGCCCGCTCCGCCCAGCGCCCCTCCCGTCTACGTGTTGGGGCCCCAATCGCTCGTCGAGGCGGTCGAGAGGGCGGGTCTCAACGCAGTACCCATAACCACGGCCGACCTCTCCAAGATACCGAACGGAAGCGTCGTGGTGGTCGACTGGGCCCAGCTAGAGACGGCCCGCGGCGCGCTTAACTTAGCCGGCCCGCAGCTAGAGACGGTCAGGGGTACGCTCAACTTCGCCAGCCCGACCGTCCAGGCCCTAGAGGGAATCTTCGCGAGAGGGGGGCTGGTGCTTGCCAACTCCAGCGATCCGGTTGCGGCGGAGCTCCTCCTCTCGTACGCGGCGGCTAGAGCGGCCGGCGTGAAGTTCGGAGACCACTACCTGGCGGCGGCGCTCGTCCTGCCGGGCGGCGGGACTCTAGTCGGCGCCGCGGTCCTGGGAAACGGGAAGACGACCGCCCTGCTCGTGGGGCCAATCCGCCCGGACCGTCTGGCCTATGTGGCCGCCAACTGGGCCCGCCTCAAGTCGGCAGACAACCGGCCGGCCGCAGCCGCTATGGCCGATCCCCCAATAAACCAGGATCCCTGCTATGCTACATACGTGCAGGCCCGGTGGGGCGGCTTAGGCAATAACATCTTTCTTTGGGGCATGCAAATCTTGGGGAGCCAAGGCGCACCTACCTCGGACAACTATGGCGTTGTGGCGGTTGAGGACAACTACGGCGACATTTTCTTCTACGACTCGTGCATACTAATGATGAACTCGGTATTGGTTCCAAACCCACCGCAGATACTTGCAGCGCTAATGGGCGACGTGGCCTATTACATGACTCCGAGCGGGGGCAACGAGGTGTATATAGGCGGCGGGGTCTTTTCGCAGGGCCCCGGCGCTCTGGAGGAGCTGATAGGAGGCTTCGACGCGTACGCCAGCTACCAGGCTATGCTCAACGGATCCACAAACGCCTTTGTGGCGGCGCCGCTGTCGTTCAGCTACCAGCCCGACTCTAGCTTTATACCCGTCGGCTCCTTCACTATAGACATCGGCCTAAAAGGCCTCAGCATCACTTACGAGTCGGAATTGATAGGTGGGCTGTATATATCGGTATCACAGTCGCCGTGGACCTCGACGACTATCGGCGGGAACTATGCCTTCAACGCGACGTGGACGTTCATCTACAGCGGTCTCTATGATATATCCAATCCTACGGACGTCATAGATGGCTTCATCGTGGGACCTGGTGAGGGTGCGGTGATAGTGTTTGCGAACCACTCGCCCGGCGACACCTATTGGCTCTGGCTACCCTTCAACGCCGAGGTGATGACTACCTGCTGGAGCGCATGGGCCCGCGCGGACTGGCTAGTGGGCCTCGTACCTCAGTCGAACGGCTCTGTCGCCATTAACACGGCGACCCTCGACCTCGTTCTGCAGGAACCCACGCCGAACGGCTCTTGGATATCCGGCTACGCGATATACGGCGGCCCTCCGTACTGCCCCATAAGTCTGAGCGGACCGTCTCTCCAGCCCATTATCCCCTCTGAGGGGACGCAGGGCCCACTTTTCGACCGTCGGTAGCGCGGGTCCGCGCGTCGGGCCGCATCTAGACCCTGCCGGCTTCATGGGGTCGGCCGAGCGGGGCGACTGGGCGTAGGCGTCGCTTAACGGCGCGCAGGCGCATGCGCGGCGGAGGCGCTGGGCCCGACGCAGATCCGCGAGCCTCTGCGGAATTCCGGCGATCGGCCGCCTGCCTCGCGG
>Ga0081473_128529_pt1 | contig 10951 bp, 18 predicted proteins | sample CisSprmetagenome_FD_70977 | JGI IMG/M metagenome (GOLD analysis project Ga0081473, IMG submission 70977) | Hypoxic/sulfidic aquatic microbial communities from Cistern Spring, Yellowstone National Park, USA v2 (version 2) | ecosystem: Environmental > Aquatic > Thermal springs > Hot (42-90C) >... | reverse complement strand
GTCAAGGAGTCGCCGTTCATAGTGGCGCCGGATCTGGCGTATCCGGCGATAATGAGCAGGATAGGCAGGTACATGCCCAGGCTGTCCCCCGACGCGGCGAGGCCGTACGCGTACGCGGTCATGCCGCCCAATCTGGAAGACCTGGACGCCGCGGTTCAGTACCTCAAGTCGGTGTACAGCAACGTGAAGGACGGATGCGCCGACGGGGATCTGCCCGTCAGGAACGTGCCCAGGTGCAACAGCATAGACGCTCCAGTTATTGATGAGGTGGAGGCATGAGCGCGGGCTCCAAGCATAAGGTCGTCGTATCCAAGCGCCTGGACATGTCCAACGAGGTTGACATGCAGGCGGATATAGAGCCCGTGGTGGCCAAGTCGCTCGACCTGCTCACGGCACTGTTCGGGGAGCCGTGTGCGGCATAGCCGCTGTAGCGGCGCACGACCCAGTAGACGGCATCGTGGCGCAGGAGTTCTTCAGGCTCTGGCGGCTCCAGTCGCTGAGGGGCACCGACGCCGCGGGCATATTCGCCGTGGTGCAGGACAGGAGCGACCGCTACATCTACTACACCAAGGCCGCCGTGCCCTCGACCTCGCTGGCGCCGTTCGTGATGCGCGACATGGAGAGGCGCGGCCTGAGGATGGTGGCCGCTATAGCCCACGCCCGCAACGCCAGCCACGGCACGCCTAAGATAAACGCGAACAACCACCCCATAGTGAGGATCGATAAGGACATGATACACGCCATAGTCCACAACGGCAACGTGGCAGACCGCCGTTGCGGCGTCAAGTACACGGGCACAGACACCGAGGAGCTCCTCTGCGCCGTCATGGACGGCGGCCCCACGTCGCTCATATCCCTAAGCGGCACGGCCGCATCCGCCTACATGGCCGTCACCAACGACGGGTCGGTGAACCTGGTGCGCTTCTACGTCGGCCGCAGGCTGAAGCCGCTTGAGTACATGGCCATGCCCGGCGCCATATTGTTCGCCAGCGACATGTACTCAGCGGGGCGGAGGTTGCCCGACATGACCGCGTGCAACGTGCTGACCGGCGACTGCGCCTCGATCGTGCCGTCCATCCAGGACGCGGCCATAGAGCTGGCCAGGAAGTACGGCTACAAGATAAGCATGGAGGACGGAGTCCCCGTGATAAGGAAGGGGCGCGACAGGATAGAGGTGACGTCGTACGACGTGCTGAGGAGCGAGCTCAAGGCTGAGGTCAAGCTCGACGTCAAGCGCGCCAAGCTCTGGGAGCTCCAGCCCAGCGCCCTCTAGCCGGCCGAAACCTTTTTAAACCCCCTAACCTGGGGGGCCATGGACTGGGCGGACAGGCTCCGCGAGGCCATAGACCTGCTGGCGAGCGAGGTTCTGCTGGACGCGCCCATATCTGAAGTGCACGATGCGCTGTACACCGCTGAGCGCCGCCGCATATCGCTGTCGTTCTCCGTCCACCGCGACGTGGGCAACATATCCGAGTACCTGGACATAACGCTGTCTACGGAGACGCCTGAGATAACGGTACAGGGGATGATGGCTACGCTGTCGATATCGGGCGCTGAGGTCAGGGAGGGAGCCACGCTGAGGGACGCCGTCGATGCGGTCGTGGCCTTCGAGCGGGATTTGAAGTCTAACGCGTGGTGCCGCGGCAGTATAGAGTGCATGCCGCTGAGCAGGTTCTCCAGGGGCACGGTGATAAACTACCCGCGCTTCTCCGTGGGGATATACCCGGATAGGCAGGTCAGCGGCGCGTATGAGGTGGTGATATATGGGGAGGACTACTCGCTTAAGCTGAGGGGGATATACGGCGACTACATGAGGCCGATAGACGCGGTCGAGGCGTTCACCCGCCACGTCAAGCCCCTCTTCGTTTAGGGGCCGAAACCTTTAAAAATCCCCCCACTTTTCCGGCCATGGCCCAAAACCCCGACCAAGCCCAGGGACAAGCTCAGAGGCGCATGGGCGCTGTATCCAGATACCGCCCGTCCGACTCGATACTGTGCGGGGACAGCTTCAACGCCGATGAGTTTCTGTCCGCATACGGCGCAGAGAACATGGTGTATACAGATTACGTCATCCCCATGCTGGTGGGATATGGGGAGATATCGTCGCCGTGCTACCAAGGAGACGGCGTGATCTTGATAACGCCGCTGTGGTCTAGGCCCCTCGTGGAGTTGCTCCGCCGGCTGAATGCTGAGGGCATAAAGGCTGTGAGGCTCAGCCCTAGGGCGAACCGCCCGATGCTGGTTGTGCCGTTCATCACCGTATCGCCCGATCAGGCATACGAGATGGCCAAGCGCGTGTGGGATATGCGGAACACGCTGTCGGAGCTCCTTGATAGAGGCGCCGCCGAGTACGGTAGCTTCGTGAGCTACGACGGCCTGGCGCGCGAAATCCTCGCCGTGCGCCTTCAAGCGATGTTTAAGATGTACCTCAAAACACCCGTTGACGAGATATTCGCGCCGCCGCGGCCTGCGCAACAGCCGCAGGCCAACTGACCCAGGGCCGAAACCTTTTTAAATCCTCCCACTTTTCCGGCCATGGCCCAAAACCAAACTCCCCAAATCAAAGGCGCTGAAATTTTGGACAAGTTGGAGGGGGCGTGTCGGGACAACGTGGGATGGACTGCCGCATACATCGCGAGGAAGTACAAGCAGGGCGGAACCATAACCATGGAGCGTATAGGCGATGTCGTGACGGTTAGGGTAAACAAGCGTGCCATCATAGAGATCGTGCGCGGCAAGGAGTGCGCGTTGCGCACGGCCTATTACGGCTCCAACAAGATCGTGGCCAAGTACACCGGCAGATGTCTGTGCAACGCCGTAGATACGCTTATCGAGGGGATCAAGAAGCTCGTCATGTTCGGCGACGAGCAACTGCTTGAGTGGATCGCGGAATACCTCCGCCCGTCCGCAGTACAGCGCGCCGGCACGGCATGATCGACAGGATCAAGCAGGCGGTCGATCTGCTGTGCAACAGCGCCGGCAGTTGCCGCGTACAGCGCATAAGCGATAACGACGTCTTCGCCGCCTTGAGCTACGGCAAGGTGCACATAAAGGCCGGGCCGATAGAGGCGTCCGCCCCGTGCGGCGAATTCGCGTTCAAGTACAGCAACGACTGCTATGCGTGGCGCGTCCTGGCGGAGAACGCAACCGGCAGTATATCGTTCGACGACAGCGGCGCCGTCATGATGGACTACGGCTTCATGGTCATATACACGCGCGACGGCAAGTACGGCATAAGCAGGATAGACGACAACCAGTGGTTCGACGTGTATGCCCAGATAACGCCGTGCCCCCGCTTCGTAGACGTGTTCTCAATGCCGCTGAAGGATTTGGCGTCCTTTAACGGCAAGATAGACGTGCGGATGAAGGAGCGCGATGCCGAGCTGGCCATAAGGCCCGACGTCGCCTGGGCCAAGGTAAACGGCATGAGGATGGCGGTGTTCAGGGAAAGGTGGAGGGAGACCGCTAAGTCCGTCCGCGACCTCGCGGAGCTGGCGCGGAGGGCCTCAGAGTCGCTGTGATGCGCCGCGACGCTGTGGCGGACGCCGTGGGCCGCGCGGCGAGCTTGGCCGCGCGGTACCTCGCATCTTACAGGCGCGTGGCGGTGCAGTGCGGCAACTGCGTCGTTGATGCGGACGCGGACGGCGGCCGCATATCGATACAGTGCGGCGGCGGCCGCATAATAGACGTCAGCGCCGATGTGGACGACGTGCAGTCGGCGCTACGGCGCATGCTCGATCGGCCGTCCGAACGCTACTCATGCTACGCGATGTACAGGCGCGGCGTCATCCGCCATCCGCTATCTATTATTGAGGGAAAACGCGTGTGCATAGACGGCGTCGGCTGTGCGATGCGCCGCGATGAGTACTTGAACGTGCTGTTCAACCTGGCCGAACGCAGGGTCGAGTGCATAGGCGATGTGGACGACGACACGCTGTGATATGGGCCGGGAGAACTCAGAGATTGTAAAGCGCGCACTGGCCACAAAAAGGGCGGGGCTGGGAGGCGGCGGCGAGGAAACATTTATAAACCCCACAACCCCTCGGAGGGCCATGGAGTTCAAATACCCATACGTGCTGTCGGAAAACCTGGACGTAAAATCAATCGACGGCATAGTAGTCAGGCTGAAGTTGCCCTACGTGCTGTCGTCAAAATGGCGCAAGCTAGTCCGCAAGGTACTACGCATGGACAGGATCAATACTAACGCGGTATACGCGTGGTGATATGTGCGGCATAGCTGGTTTGTTTGCACCCTCGCCTGCCTCGGACGCCGCGGTCGGCAAGTTCGCGCAGGTTTGGGACTACCAAGAGCTCAGAGGCCGCGACGCGTGCGGCGTTTTGGCGTTGGGCATAGCAGGCGGTAAGCGCCACATATACTACAGCAAGTTCCCGGTGCCGTGCTCCAAGTTCGTGCCGTATACTATCGACGTGTGGCGCCGCCACGGCTTCAGGCCCTTATACGCCATAGCCCACGCGCGGGCCGCGACCCACGGCCCGCCTGAAGAAAATGCAAACAACCACCCCATAGTTCACGTGCAGGACGGATTATTCGCGATAGTGCACAACGGCGTATTGTCGATGAACGGCATATGCGCATCCAAAGTCAGCCAGACAGATACAGAGGAACTGCTCTGCCTGATTGAAAACACGATAAAGAGCAACAGCGAGCTGAAGGAGGTGTACGACAAGATACGCGGCTCCGCCACGTTCATCGCCGTGCAGATAGATCAGAGCTTAGACCTGAAGCGCTTCATAGTCGGCAAGTACATCAATCCGCTGGATAGGATCGAGGTGGACGGGGCTATGGTGTTCGGCTCCGTCATACCGACCCACATCGCACCCTCCACCACGGTTAAGCCCGGCATCTACGAGCTCGTAAGCGGATACAGGTTTGAATCCCAGGAGAACTACTACGACTACTACAGGTACTTCACGTACTACACGTATAAGGCGAGGGACAAGGAGCCGCCGCCGGCCATCGATGACGGCGATAAGGTAGATGCGGGCATATGCTTCGAGGAGTGCCTCACGTCCGTGGCCGAGGACTTCTGCGACGACTACGACATACGCGAGGTATCGCCGAACGATACGTACGAGCTCACGTGCACGAACGGCGGCAAATCCACGATATCAATGGTGCACGTTGCGGATCGCCGCATAGTAGGCAATAAGGCGATGACCAAGGAGCTGAGGCGGTGCATCAACAAGTGCGCGTACTACAGACTTATTGAGGCCGTCTAGGGGGCCGAAACCTTTTTAAACCCCAGTGATTCCGAGGGCATGATCAAAGCCAAAATCCCGACCCCCCTAGCCCCCGCGGCTAACGAGTTTTTGTCGATCTTTCCGCTACCGAGGGACAACGAGCCCGCCATAGGCGGGGAGTGGGAGTATCCCGAGGTGCATTCATATGCACCTCCCCCACCCCCCAATGCGCCGTATGTCAATAAGATCGCATCGATATATGAGTTACAGAGTTATGAACACGACGGATCCGGTGCACATGAAATAAGTTTTCCGCCATGCGCGCTTGACAGAGCGTGGGAGTGCGGCCTGAATACGACGGCGCTGTTCATAATGGCGGCATCACTGCCTATACGTCAGGACGGCAAATGCGGCCGCCACATCCACGTATCGCCGCAATTAAGTGCTAACGAGTTATATGAGCTGTATGAGAAGCAGGCGCTACACCGCGCATTCGCTGTCTCGGCGCCGTTCACGGCCTCCCGCGTGAAGCGCGACGGTTCTATGCTGGTCGCGACGTTTAGAACCTACATGAAGAAGTATGCGAGGATGTTGCATATGTGGGACGACCACTGGAATTGGTATTCGCTGAATATGAGAAACAAACGTACGCTAGAGCTGAGGTGGAACGAGCAAATTCCTGCATTATCATATCCAGTAATGGCCACGCTGTATAAGCGCGGATTCGACATAGACGTCGATAAGTTTGAGATAAACGGAGTAAGCGTATCGGTTGACGTAAAGAGCGTGGAGCGATTCATCGATTTGGTGCCCTGGGCCGAGGCCAGAGACGTGCTCAGCGAGTTCATCAACGCCATAGGCCCCGACGAAGTGGATACCACGCATGCGCCGTTCATCAGATCGCTTGACATACTCAACGCGTATTTATCGCACGCGTATATGCACATAGCTGGGCAGTACGAGATATGGGCCGACAGGCAGATCGCCGTATTTGACAGCGACAGCATGCTGGCGTCGTGCTTCATGTGCGACTACGACGACAGCTCGCGCCGCCGCGGCGCTACGGCGATGACGTTTGGGCAGTACGTAGATAGGTTGGTCAGGCTGTTATGGTAGACGTATTCGCCGTCCAGCGCGACTTCGAGGCGGGCTGGCGCTCGGCCCTGCGCCGCGCCGAGGATGACCCCGAGTACGCCGCGGCGCTACGCAGGTATCTTGAGCTCGTTACGGCCTTGCCCACCGAGCTGAGGCGCTTTCACGACATGCTACTGCCGTACACGCCGCTGTTCAGGCGCTTCTACATAATCATCAACCGCTATCTGTACTTCGTTACGGACAGGATATGCAGGTCGCCGCGGCGCATATCTCCGACCGCCGCATCTATCATCGCACAGACCACAGTTATGTTGAATACGAGCGAGGTGTACTTCTGCGGCAACTACGTGGCCTACCGCGTGAACGGCCTGCCGGGCTACGTCGTGGATTATATAGGGCCGTACTACATCGCACAACTGCGCGAGGCGGCGTATGCGGTAGCGATGATAGGCGACATAGACGCGGATACGCTATGAGGGTCAGGGACGTATTGGGAAACGACATCGTAACCAGGTTCACGTGCGCCGTCGAGACGCTGGATCCGCTCATAATATCGTGCGAGCCCAGGTACACGCGCTCGGTCGCAATATACCTTGCGCTCGATACGCCGGCGGATAGGCCCATTATAGGCGCCCACATATACAGCATAGAAACGGCGCGCAAATATCTGCCGAAGGTCTGGCAGTGGCCGCTACCACTGCCAACAGTACACGGCTACTTCCTGTGCGCCGCGGGCAGATGTTCATCGAGCCGCGCATACTACACCACCGCGGACGGCGGCGTCGTGTTCTTAGACGCGTGGTCTACCTACGCGCTCTTCGACAGGATGCGCCGCGAGGCGGAGGCCCTCCTATCGGGGCCGAAATCTTTTTAAAGCCCCCAATTAAGGGGATCAAATGATGACGTGTCCGCTGGAGCCGGACGGCCAATGATATGAGGCCGATGGGCTTGAACCTGGCGCTGAGGTCTGGCAATTCCCTCCTATCCTCGGGGCCGAAACCTTTATAAACCTCCCTTTTGGCCCCTCCCATGGCCCAAAACCAAAATCTCCGAATCGAGAAGTACGGAAAGGGGATGAACTCTAAGAAATCCGAACGCCGCTATCTCTATCTACGCATAGATCCGCCGCCTGGCTCGGAGTCAGTTGACGAATGGCTGAGGAGGATAAGCGACGCGCTAAAGAACCTTGAAACGGCATGGGATCCGCCCATTCTCTCAGAGCATCTTGCAACGGGGCCGTGGTGGCTTCATACCGCTAATTGCATATACTGTCGGCGCAGGCATCATTATGAGAGGCAGGCATGGATCGAGGGGCGGTGGGCTTGGCCCCGCCGTCTATGTATGAGGCATTATTTGGTATGGCATTTATATATCGAGACGCACGAAGGTGTAGTCAACACAAATCGCTTAATCCACATAAACGCATCGAGTAATAATATAGCTGTGAAGATGGAGACGGCAAACTACAGTTACGATATACATATAGGCCGTCAAGAGGCCGATATGACCGTAAAGTATAAGGATAGCGTGTATAGATATACCTACAAGAATCATGAAAATGCATATCCGCACATGTCATCGTATGACTTAATATTGTTCTCAGCTACATCGCTATTTAATAGATTCGCCGAAGTATTGAGAATGATACCGGAATGGCGTCCGTATAATGTTGTAATAAACGACATAATTAAGCTAAGGCCAACGGTTGATTCTTAGCTATGTCGTTCCCCAACGTCCAGCAAAAGGGCGAGAAGATAGTCCTCTACGGGCCCAACGGCGCCGGAAAGTCCGCTATGATCAACGCTATGATAGCCGCTATAAAGCCCCATTATCGCAATAATGTAAATTTCTCAATAGACAAGACGGAATTTCGTATACAACTACAACCAGATTCAATCGTGTGGCATATAGATGAGGCCAAGGCGAGGCAGATCGGGGACAAGGGATGCTACGTATTCGGCATAGACACCGTCTATTTCGCCGCAGAGCCGATGATAGCGGCGGTGTACTGCCCCGAGGTCGCCAGGCGCCTCTACCTGGAGGTCTACTACGACAAGGTGCGGGAGGATCTGAACTGGATCCCCATACGGAATCTCTCATACGGCCAGAGGAGACGCCTCGCGATCGAGGCGGCGCTGGCGACGGGGGACTTCGTGGCGATCGAGAACTTCGAGGTGGGTCTCCACGTGGACTACATGGTGGATCTAGTCAAGCAGATGGCCGAGTCGGATGCGGCTGTGGTGCTTGAGACCCACAGCGGCATAGTGTTAAAGGCCGCGATGCGGTATGGATTTAACATATATTACGTTGAGCCCGCACTTAAGCTTAAGCGCATCGAGCGCCTTGACGACACGGAGCTATTCTCACGTGAACTATCGGCGTTTCAGTCGGTGGTTGTGTAGCTTTGTGGCCAGTTAACAGGGCCGGGGCCAAAACCTTTTTAAACCCCTGCCATTCTAGGGGTCATGACCCAAAACCCCCAACAAATAACGGAAATTGAGCTGAGCATACATGATACTCTGGCGCTTAACGACTTCATAGCGAGACGGCCAGACAGAGTCCGTCTTGTATTCGAGGAGGAGCCAAACAACGGGCTGTGGCAGATATCTATCCTCGCGGAAGGTAAGAGATCGTGGCAACTAGGTGCATATATAGATGGCTATGAGAATAGGAGAACCTTGTACAGCAAGTCGCTACGCCTCAACTGGGGTGATTATATAGATGAAGATAATGCGTACTACGATATTAAGTCGCATATAATCACATTCGAAGGCGACTACATCGTAATAAACTTGCCTGACGAGTGGCGCCCTGATTATGTCATAAGAGCGAAGAGGCTGTGCGGGTGGGGGCATCCGCTCTTAGAGCCCGTGATATTCTTCTTTATGGACGGTAAGTATCACGTGCTTAACTGTCTGTCCGGTATACATACGTTCTATGCGCTCGAAGAGGTGGAAAGTTGGGTTAGAGAGCACGAGTGCAGGCAACATAGGGAGCCGGTGATTCACTGGTACGATTGGGGAATTTTGCAGGACGGTAGAACGATACTCTATGGCTATAGTGAACCGACTGCGGATGAGGTGATCCAGTTCCTGCGGCAGAACCTCCGCCCAACCTAACCCCTCCCCACCCCGAAACCTTTTTAAAGACCCCCCTAACCTAGGGGCCATGCCCAAACCTAAAGACCGACTGCCCCCAGGCTGGCGGCTTGATCCCGATGATCCCGATCCAGCGAATAATTACGCCGCACGTGTATATGTGCCGTACATACTGTTACCCGATAATGCGATGCCGTTATTGCCGTTTGCACATATAGCGATCGCATATCTAGTGGCGCGACAAATCAACGCGTTTTTGCGCGCCCTGTAATTCCCGGCCCCGAGAGAGGTCGGGGGCCGAAACCTTTTTAAACCCCCTCGTTTTTCTTTTCACATGCCCACCAAAAACCCAAAAACGGAAAGGATCAAACAACGGTTAGAGGAAATTAAGTCAATTAAGTCCGCGGCTAAGCCGGCCGTGGCTGAGCACGAAATAGAGCCCCAGGACGTAGACGTCCCGTTGACGGAGAGCGACGTCAAGGCTGAGGTCGGCAAGGTGGCGGTCAAGGATACGGAGAAGGAATTTGTGTTAGACGGGGCGAAATTTGTGTGGATGGTTGACGGCGAAAAATTGAATGGGAGGTACCGTATCAACGACGCCACCATTACTATAAATGATCCCGTGAGCGGTTATACTAGCAGTATGCCGATCACGCTACCACTCGCAGTTAACACTAGTGGTATAGGTAGGCTGGTGGATCTGGAAAAGAGCAATATTACCATACCACCGAAACTCAAATTGCGTAACGGTGAGCTGACGGTATCTATGGCGGTGCCGATCACGCTACCACGCATAGTGTGGCGCACTACACAGCGCAGTGTAGTCTGGGCGATAATTCAGTACATGCCGACGAAGAACGAGTGGCGTGTTGTACGTCTGAGAAGCGCACCGAGGCAGGCGATATATGAAGCTCAGCAGATCATGAGGCATATTTTGGGTGACGCCGTATACACTAAGCTCAAAGAGGTAGTGGAGCTAATTGTCACTCCGCTTTAACGCGAAACCTTTTTAAACCCCCTCGTTTTTCTCCCCCCATGTCGAAAACCGAAAAGGAAAACAGACCGCTCGACTACTACAAGTTAAAGAGCGACTGGTTGCGCCGCAAATATGGCCGCCGGCTCTCCGCCGACACCTGGGTCGGCGGGGAGCTAAATGTAGGCGATAATGTCATTTTAGAGGAACACCAGATCCCGCAGTTGGATGGGGCCGTCACGGTCTACGTGCTTTATTATATCGCCCCCGACGGTTCCGCGCGTATCATTGCCATGTACGACGATGCCCTTGTAGCGGAAGAGGTGTCCCGCGTAGTCCACGAAATTCTGCGCCTGGAGCGCCTTAGGCGCCGTAAAAGGCGGTAGTCCACAACCACCACCCCCCTTTTTGTGGCCAGTACGTGCTTTACAATCCGCATTTCAATGCTTGTCAAATGTAAAGCGCCCTAGATAAACGCAAAGCGCGCTTTACATGTGTCTAACCTGCACCGCCGGCAGAGTGCGCTTTACGCGTGTCAAGTGCGCCGAGTCCGCTGTAGGCCGCGCGCGCAAGCAGGACAGGG
>Ga0081473_127630_pt1 | contig 11001 bp, 20 predicted proteins | sample CisSprmetagenome_FD_70977 | JGI IMG/M metagenome (GOLD analysis project Ga0081473, IMG submission 70977) | Hypoxic/sulfidic aquatic microbial communities from Cistern Spring, Yellowstone National Park, USA v2 (version 2) | ecosystem: Environmental > Aquatic > Thermal springs > Hot (42-90C) >... | reverse complement strand
AGGCGTCAACATCATCAAACAATGCGACTATCTCATATCTAGGTGGCTCGAGAAATATGCCTGATTTAGGTGCGATAATTATGTTTATTGTTGCTCCGTATTTGGCTTCTTTGCTTCTGAACATCACAATGCCTTCGTCAACTGCCTGAGAACATAACTCGTAAAAAGCTGTCGGCAGATGATCTATTGTGTTAAGTCCTATTGTCGTCTTGGCGTCTCCGCTGTATTCTGTCACAATAACATGTTCTGACTCGAGAGGATATTTTATTTTACATTTCTCTCCGCCGATCACAAGTGTGAGAGAGCGGTTCTCCCACCACAAAGTCATGTTCTCGAAGTATTCACTCCCGACGTTCGAGAGCTTGAAGACGTTCATAAGAACGGCTGGGTTGAAAAACTCTGCGCAATTCTTCTTTCTGAACGCCTCGCTGAAGTCAAGCTCTTCAGGAGGCGTCTTGAGGGCTATGCCTACCTCGTTTTCTTCTCTCCCTGGAGGTCCGAAGAACAGCTTTCCTTCTTTGTCTATCAGCGAAAGAGTGTCTCCCTTTTTATGTTTTCTCAACACGCTCATGAAGCTTCTGTAGTATAATGAGTACCATTGTTTTGCTTCTTCAGATGTCACGTCGTATTCAAAAAACATTGTGTAAGGTATGACCACTTTGAAATAAACCACGTGATCTGGCGTGAGAGTTTCAACACGCACCTGTCTGGTCTCAAATTTTATGTTTACTTCATATTCTCTTACGAACACGAAATCTGCGAAATCCATCCAGACCTCTTTTGATGCAGTTATTCTCAATCTAGACACCCAGTCTCTTAGAGACAGATCTCATGTTTTTCAACACGTTTATAACTTTGACAGCCTCAGAAAACTCGTCAACAACCTCCTCAGAAGCTGGAGGAGGCGGAGGAGGACTGTGAGCAGGTCTGAGAGTTGTGGTGATGAAATGTCTGGTCGGGACAGGTCTGGGAGCTGTCGAGATATATCTTCTCTCAACAGCTTCGCTCATTTTGCTCGTGACTATGTTCATAAGCTTCGTCACGTCAAGCATAAGCTGATTAGCCTCAGGGTCTGGATTCAGCTGAACAAGCTCTCTGAATATGTCTCCAAGCTCTCTATACACATGATTCATCTCGGCAACATCAGATATCTTTATCATAGCCCAGCTTTCAATCCTCCTCCTGAGCTCGGTGATCCTCTTTTTAATCTCTTCAAGTCTTCTCTTCTTCTCCTCTGGAGAAAGCTCTCTACTCATAAGCCTCCTAAAAAAGATTTGAAAAGAAAAATAATATGTTTAGTCTTTGAAAACCTCTTGATACGCCCTAGCAAAAAGCTGTGCAGCGTAGTCGTCAGCTTTCTCTTCAACTTCCTCTCGAAATTTCTCGTCGCTCATATATCTCTCCATATGTTTCTCATATTCCTCTTCACTCATCATGTTAGCCTCTATATAATGATAAAGCTCGTGAAAAAGTCTGTAGACAACATTCATCTCTATGTCGATATCTTTTAAGCCTATCTTCATCTCTCTCAAGACAGGTTTCACGCATATCGCTATGTAGTATCTGGTGGCGTAGCCTCCTATATATTCATCATCTATTTTTCCTGTTGTAAAGTCTAGCTCGACATCTGGGAGGTATAATCCTCTTTTGAATATCTCTTCGGACACTATATGCCAGACTTTGCGAACTGCTCTCATTATGATCTCTGTTGCCTTCATATACTTCTCGATTTTCTTCTCTGGGATGTTGAGCATTCTTAGTTGTAGCTGGATCTCTCTGATCCGCTCGGGCGTCAGGCTCAAGGAATGCCTCTCTCTCTTACAAACTCTTCAAGAGTCTTATATCGTCTTTTCGGAAACACAAATCTTATCACAGGCTCTGAGAAATAATATATTGCCAAAGCTCCTACGGCGACTCCAATGATTATGATGAGCAAGAGCAGTCTCCCGTTCATCTTCTCCTCCTCTTCATCTTGCTGTCAAATCTGTCTGCAAAGTCGTGAAGCTCTGCGGAGATGAAAGCCTCAGGACCTAAGAGAAGTCCTAAGATGAGATTGGTCTCGTGGTCGTGAAAAAGAATTCTATGTCTCTTGCCTAGAAATTTATATGGATAGTCTTTTATGATGTGGATGAGAGGATGTTCTCTCCCGAGAAACGCTCTGTCTATCGCTCTGTGTTGTTTGTGTCTCATAAGACCAGTCCTGCAAGAAAAGTGATGAATGCTGTTGTGAGTGCTGCAGACTCTTCTGGCTTAAGCTCTTTTCCTATGTATCTTCTAAGGTAATTATTGATTTTCGGCGTGAGAAAATATGCTGTTAATCCTCCCAACACTCCCAGAGCTATTGCCTTTCCGATGTCTGGAGATGGTCTGTAAAGTCTTGTGTATGCATATCCTCTCTCTCTGGCTCTGACATAGACCTCTTCAAACATTGATGCGAACTTCTCAGCAGTCTCAACGCTGGGCATCACCCCGAAGTACATATGATAGTGATGAGCCATCTCGTGTGCCACAACTCTCTCGACCATGTCTGGAGACAGGTTCTCAGGCAGATATATCGTGCCGTTCTCATAATAAGGCTCTCCTCCTTTTGTGAGAACTACTCTCGGAGGAGGAATGTTCAGCCTCTGAGATATTCTTCTCACAGTATCGAGAGCTTTCTCCATCACAAGACTCATATTCACACCAATTATCTTTTTGTCTCTCCAAATAATAATTTTGCAGTTGTGTTGAGATAATCTATCAATGCCTTCATAATATTTGGGTATGCGAGAACGAAATGAAGAAGTGCTTGGTCGTCTGTGTAGTCGCATTCTTTAACCATCATCACGACATCTTCGTATGACAGTCCTCCTCTCTTTGCTATGAAACGCAGTATAAAGCCCATTGTCATCTGAGCAATCTTTGATGAAGAAACTGCTTTGTGAATATTCTCATAGACTAAAAGCTCAGGGTTCTGCTCGAGATAGTCAAGAACTTTGGCGATGTCAGCCTCTAGACCGAGCATCTTGCCCAGCTTCTCAACTTCTCTCTCCACAAGCTCTAACAATGTCTCTTCAATAGCTCGTAGCGCCAGACTGCTGTGTCGTCTGCACAGCTCGCTCATTCTGACCAGCCTGAGGCTGTTGCTGAACAGATTGTTGAGCAGATGGTTGCTGGATCATCTGAGACTGCAGTCTCTGAAGAGCTATCTCAGCAATTCTCGAAGATCCTCCTCCTCTCAACGACCTGATCACCTCCATGATTATTCCCCCCACGATCTCAAGCTGTTTCGTTCTCTGCTCCTCCAACGCCTTTATCTTCTCAAGCTTCTTCTTATATCTCTTCTTGTATTTCTCCTCAATGCTTTTGATCATCTTCTCAACTTCTTCTTTTGTAAGGCTCTTCTGTTTAACCTCGAAGCCCAGCTCCTCAAGCTGTTTAATCAGCTTGGTGAGGTCTGGCACTCCTTCTTTCTCTCCAGGTCTCTTAATTTCATAGCCGAGCTCTCTGAGGGTCTCGATGAAGCCGTTCAGAAGCTCTTTAGTCTCGTTTATCTGTTCTACAACTTTTCTGAGAGGGCTTGTGTTCTCTTGCTGAACGTTCTGTTGTTTAGGTGCTTCCTCAATTTTCTTCTTAAGCTCTTCAAGTCCTTGTCTCAGACCGTCTATTATGTTGAGCATCTGCTCCAGCTGTGTCTGAAATTCTTCTCTCATTTTTGTCTCTCTCATCTCAAGAATCTGTTTGTTAAGCTCGTCAATCTTCTGAAGAACTTGAGACACTATCTGCTGATTCTCATCTCTCATAAGATGTTTAATAGTCAGAAGAGAACCTGCCAGACTTGTCAGCCTCTCAGACACAGGGTCTCTGCTCAGCTGTTTATATAAAGCCATTGAGAGAAGCTGTGTCAGAGGTTGTTGACTTCTCTCAGGAACTTTAGAGAGAGCTTCTCCAGCCGTCCCAACAAGACCTATAAGCCTCTCGACAGCATCATCAGACTCTGATATTGCTGACAGAACTATTCTCGCTACATCATCAGAGATCCCGAGGTCTTTGGCGACCTCTGTGAGCTTTTTAGACACAACCTCTTGCTCAATCTTCTGCTCTTGTTCAGCCACCTCTCTTCACCTCCTCCTCAGCCTTCTGAGCGAAAGCCTCTGAAATTGATGTTGGAGGCTTCTCGCTTGTAACAGCAAGAGCCTCAAGAACGCTGTATTGTGCTGATGCGAACATAAACTCCTCCAGAAGTCCGTATCTAGTGAGAATTGCCTGAGCGATCTGCATTTTTCTTGAAAGCTCAGACACAACTTTTCTCTGAGCTTTTATTATCATTGCCATAAGCTTTATAGCGTCTTCATATTTTCTAATCTTCTCATCTCTCTCAATGATCGCCTTCACGGCATCAGTCGAGGCTTGAATCATGGCATAGAGATTTTTATTCACAAAATCAACAAATTTGTCAGCATCTTCAAACTCTTCAATCTTCTTCGGAATGTCCTTAGGCTCAACCCTGGCGAATTGAAAAGCCATCATAGTGCTGCTCCACCCGATCTTAACCAGAGCCTCGGTGAACCATTTCGTCCTCTCGGTCACAGTCGAGATTATATCAGCATATTCTCTCCCTAAAACCTTCATGACCTCTGAGATGCCTGTCCCCACGTATCTCCTCTCCTCTTTCTTCTCCTCTTTAGGCTGAGGCTCTTTAGGCTCCTTAAGCTGAGGACCTTCTTCTCTCAACTTCTTCACATGCTCAGGAACATCTTTATACATCTCTCTGAACTTCTCAAGAAAATCAATATACTTATAAACTTGTCTTCTGCTGATGCCACATTTCTCAGCGATCTCAGTTTTGTCGCTAGTTACCTCAAGCATCTTTCTGACACACTCAAGCTTGAAAGGATCAGGCTTTTTAATATCTGTGCTCAAATGTGTTCACCATGACTACAATTGTGCACACAAGTATATAAACACGATAGATCAGAGTGCACATGTGCAGTTCACATGTGAACTCCGAGAAACAGATCAGAGTTCACGCGAATACTGAATTCACATGAATACAATGCTTAAATACCCCCTTAACAAAATCTATACACGAAAGTGATAAAATGTGTGAAAAGCAAATTACAATAAACCTAGAGGAAGAAGATCTTTACATACAACTGTTACTCAGAGCTATGTGGAAGATTAATCATATGATAAAGCGAGGTGCTGACGTAAGAGTAATTTGGGAAAAAAACAACATTATCATATTAGGAAGAAAATTTGAGCTAAGGGTATGGTATGATAGCAACCATTTAAGGATGATCTGGGAGAAGAAAGACTATGATAATGAATATAGGATAGAATCAAAATTCAAGAAGGTTAGCGTAGAGATATCGCAGGATAGAGCGAAAAAGGTTATAGAGTATATTTATGACCTCATAATTTCTATGATATATGCTAATCCTAATGAACAAGATATTTATCTTTTCATCAGAGATCTCATAAAACCGCTTCTCCACCCATAAATCAATTTTTTCTTTTTCAGATCTTTTTCATCAGCGTAATATTTATAAGCTTCCTAACAATATATATACTCGAATGGTGAGGTAAATGAGCGGATGGTTTGAAGTAAAACCAAGCGCTTTTGAATCATACTACTGTTATACAAGCGAGGATACTTATGCACCAGGATCTTCGTTTGCTAACGTGAAATATAAAAACTATCTAGTAGCGTTGAAAATGTTTGTAAACATAAAGCGTAAAATATGTGATGTTCTCAATCCTAGCATGTGTGAGTATGAAGATGCTAGAAATATAGAGTATGTTTTTCTCGAAACTTCTCAGCCGTTGATCTTTAGAGTGATCAGAGATTATACTACGACAGCATACAAATTTGAATCTTGTTATGCGACAGACAATGAATTTCTCGTTTTGAAAGACATAATAAAAAATGTGTATATGAAAGATGAAGATGAGAATGTGAACGTAAAAGCTGTAGTATTCAGTCAGCTTTATCTCAACGAGCTGTATCCTGCCACGAAAAGATTCTTAGAGTACTATAATAATAAGATCCTTAATGTCGCATACTCTTAACTAAAACAATATCTTTTTTATCTCTCTTTTTATCTTTTTCTTCTGCTCAGGACCAGGACCTAATTACTTGTCTCATCATTTATAAGCCCTGATCATCTCATCAGAGTAATGCTTAAATATTTACTTAACAAATTTTATAATCGAAAGGTGAAAAAATGAGTGAAGAGATAGAAATAACAGAGATAGACCTAAGCGATTTATATCACTATGGTATACAGCTAACAGCAGCTCATTTACTTGATGAAATACTTACGAAATACGAAAATCTTGAGAAAGTGTTAATATTGAATTTTTCGCCTGATGTTGGCATGGAGATCTACTATTCAGACCTTGATAGAGAAACTGAGAACGAGATTGTAGACAAAATAAAGAAAGCAGAGGAACTTGATGATGAATTCTTCATAAAAATTGCTAGATTACTTAATGCTCAGCATATTATTTATTTGTTAGACGGCTACGAGTGGGCAGTTGCTTTTATAAAACAACGACAAGAAGAAGATCCATAACATAAATTCAATTAATTTTTTATTTTTTTATCTATCTTTTTCAGATCTTTCTCATTGGCGTAATGCTTAAATATTTGATTAACAATTTTTATAATCGGAGATGGTTATGGAGGGAATAATAAGATTCGTCAATGGACCACCATCTCCAGAATACTCAAATATGATAGAAGCAGTCAGAGAGGAACTTAGAGAGTTACTTGTGGCAAGAAATCCGAAGATGATATTACTTCTGAGGAAGGCATTACATCCAAACAACGCGTATGAAGTAAGTAAGCATATTGATGCTGATTTCGCGATAATAATAGACTATCCAAAGATCAAATATACGATATTCTTCAAGTTTCAAAAATAAAATCAATTAATTTTTTCTTTTTTTATCTCTTTTTCTTCTTTCTGTGATCAATTCACACACAGTTCACATGTATCATTCACGCGTGAACTGATTCACGCTACAGCTTGATTCATTCTCTCGAAGCTCTCATGTGAACGATACATGTGAACTGTGTGTGAACTGTGAACAGATCATAATTCACACTTCGAGAGAATCAATTCACATGTGAACTTCACATATGAACGATTCATGTGAACTCTGATCTGTTCACACTTTTCAAAACACACACTATTCACGTTATAAACAATTAATTTTCAGCAACAAGTAGCATGATTTTTAGATGCAGAATGTTGCAGACTTCAATCTTCAGCTGCTTGTATAATCATATGATTCTCTCTCTGAATTGTTTGTTACACAGTCGATCGCTGACAGATCACTCTGATGAAAATGATCTGTCAGCGATCTTTGGGATAACAAATGTTTTCGCGAGAGAATCATTTCTCATCAGCATGAATCTCAAATGATCTGATGAGAGATTTTTAAAACTAGCGTGAAAATACGACGAAAAATAAAAAATGAGATCTTCAGACAAAAAAAGATAGATGAAAAATTAATTGATTTTATGTCTACTCTCTGACATTACTTCTTTTATTGTCTCTTTTAAGCACATTTCGTCTATTATTTCAAAGTCGGTCAGTTGAAGATCATCCAGTTTTACGTCCATTTTTTTCACGCATTTGTTTACTGGCTCAACTCTCGATAATTTATAGCCCCACACCCAGAGAACTATTTCTCTTAGTTCTCTTATGTTTATTCTTTTTCTCATTTTATCACTCTCGATAATAAAATATGTTAAAGATATATTTAAATTTTACGCTGATGAAAAGATAAGAAAAAGAGAAGAAGAGAGAAAAGAAAGAGATAAAGAAAAAGAAAAAGAGATAAAAAAAACTGTTTTAGTTAATAGCTAACATGTTCAAGTTCGTAACATGTTTCAAGTATTTTGCTCAGTGTCTCTTCATCAATGATATATACTGGTCTTTCTAACATCCCTATCGATTTATTTTTGATAATCTCGAAACATCTTTCTTTCTTTTGTTTGTAATATCGTACTACTAATCCATTATCAATATCATATCTATATTCTACTGCTCTTTTTTTATCTATTGATATTATTTGATACCACTTCCACGAGTTTTTCATGTTATATAACGTTATTTTATCATCACCTATATGTACATTATATTCATCCATCTTATCACTCTCGAGTATAAATTGTGTTAAGAAAATATTTAAGCATTACTCTGATGTAATGATCAGGGCTTATAAAAGTTAGTAGCTCAGGACCTGGTCCTGTCTAGAAAAAGAAAGAAGAAAAAGAGAAAGATAAAAAAAGAGATTGTTTAGAGAAATCTTCTTATCTCATCTTCTATTTCTTCAAATGTCGCCAGTCTAAAGCTGAGATATTCTCTTCTCTTAGACTTCTCTATCTCTATGTAATATCTTGTTATGCCATTAACTTTTGTCGTCCCTTTTCCGATAATATAGATCCATAGCTCATATATCTCTCTTATTATTTTCTCGTTAGCACCTATTACTCTATAGTCTACATCTGCTTTCATATTTATCTCCCAGTGAATTTCCAATCTATATTTTTCTTTCAGCACTCTGAACACATAATCGAAGTAAGAAGTTGCTGTTGCTATTATTTCTTCTAACGTCATTGCTTATCTTCCTCTTCCTTAAACATCTTATAGAGACCATAGAAATCTTGAAAGATTACTGATGTATTGCTTTTATGTTTTATGTGCGTCAATATTCTTTGATATAGTGCTGATATTAGCTTCAATGCTTTCTCTTCTTTTTCTATTCTTTTTTCTATCGTCTTTATAAATGTTGTTTCTCTCTCTCCATTGTCAATCCTATATTTCTCCCAAACAATTTCTAAAACTTTTCTTGTAACGTCATATTTTACTTCTAAAAACGATTTTTTTGTGTTAACTACAAATGAGTATGGATTTCTATATATCTCTATATCCGCACCATCACGTGCTTTAGAGACTAGTGATTGCGTAGCTCTAACAATGATTTGCCACTCGACTGGAAATTCACTCACCTGAGGGATCTTTTCTTCTATTTTTTGTTCACTCATCTCAATCACTCTCAAGTATAAATTGTGTTAAGGAAATATTTAAATATTACGCTGATGAAGTGATCGGGGTTTATAAATAGAGAAAAAAAAGATATTGTTTTTCATTCCCGCTTTAGTGGTCTTCTCCAAACTTTGATCTTTATGTAATCATCATCTATTGTGATCTCTTTTATTTTTCTCATGATTGTTGTCGGCTCTTCTCCTCTTCTCTCATACTCATCTATCATTCGCATGAGATTTTTCAATGCTGCTCTGATAAGCTCTGACTTGCTCATGTGATATTTCTTCGCTACTTTGTTGATAAGCATAAGCTCTTCATCTTTTATCTTAAAGCTTACTACTCGCATATGTTCACGCTTTTATTATATCTTCTTTTCTCACTAGTATCTTGTAGTCTGTTATTTTATATCCGTGTCTGCATCTCTCTAGTTTCAGCTCCAAGACTGGCAGTCTCATCTTTCTGTCTTTTTTATAGAAGTATGCGTCTATAATCAGAAATCCGTGATCGTTGAAGAACACAGAGTCTTTCTCAGCTTCTATAAACTCGTAGTCAATGTCTGTGTCTCTCAAGATCTCGTCTAGATAGTCTATAACCTCATTGATTATTTTTAAATACATCTTATCATATTCTTCTTCACATCTCATTTGTTTCTCAATCCCTCCATCCGCCCGAGAGAGAAAAACTCTCTCGGTTGCGGGAGGGAGAGACAAAACAGATGTTTCTATTGTTTTATATATTGTTTTATATGTCGAATACTCTTATTGGCGGTGGTCTTCTCAACATCTCTTTTATTCTTTCTTTTATCGTCTCTCTAATGTTTTTAAGAGTGCTCTGTGTCACGTCTTCAACATTTGCTACTTTAAGATCCTTCATGTTTATAAATATGTTTAGTGCTTTGATGCATTCTATTGCTACACTTATGTTGTCTCCTAGAAACATAAGGTCAATTGCCACACACTCTGTGTCTTTTAGTTTTTTATTCAGCTCTAGTATAAACTCTCCAACTCTTTTCCTCTCCTGTCTTTCAAATATTTCTTTTATCGCATTTTCAACTATCTTTATCATCTCGCTACTCATCACATACACCTCCTTCCCGCCTCCGCTCCATATGGAGACGGAGGTCGGGGAGGAAAAAGATAAAAAATTAACTGTTTAACCGCTTGTCCACTCTTCTATATCTTCTTCTTCATCTATCTCTCCAATATCAGCAATAACGTAATTGAGCGGCAGTAACACGCTGTAAATTTTGTTGTCGCAAGTCATCTCTAAATAGAGTGTGTCTCCTAGTTGTGTCTGCTCTATTGAATAGTCGATTTCTCCACAGATGTCTCCTAAGACTTCGTAAAACTTGTCTAAATGTTCGTAACGAGTGTTGAACTCATATCCTATAAGCTTCTCGAGTCTTCTTTCAATTCTTTTCTTCATAGGCAGATGACTGTCGTCTTCTATCATAATCTTCTTTCTTCTAGGCATGTTCTCACGTCCCGAGCTTTATATATTTTGAAAAAAATTATCTTAAGATTTCTTTCACAGACTCTTCGAATGACGCCACGTCTCTTGCGAAAAACACGTTTTTATATCCTCTCAGAAGCTCTACCCATCTGTATCTGTCTCCTACTCCTGCTGGAGGAATTAATATGAGCTTAGCGTTTTTCACAAGCTCGCTTTTTCTAAATCTCTCAAGAACATCTTCATTAGCTTCTGTTATTCCATCGCTAATAATTATATATGTATAGTCTTTCTTTCCTATTCTCATTATCTCTTCTAACACAGGATCTATGTCAGTCCCTCCGTCAGCACTTATCTCAAGAAGAGTCTTGATCACGTTCTCAGGCTTCACCTTCTCAACCTCTGTGTCAAACAGATATATGTCAGCATCAAGCTTTCTGTATAAAGCTAGTGCCAAGCCTGACGCCACAGAGATCTTTGGGATGTTTTCAGATCCTGTATAGTTCTCAGC
>Ga0081473_134821_pt1 | contig 11021 bp, 10 predicted proteins | sample CisSprmetagenome_FD_70977 | JGI IMG/M metagenome (GOLD analysis project Ga0081473, IMG submission 70977) | Hypoxic/sulfidic aquatic microbial communities from Cistern Spring, Yellowstone National Park, USA v2 (version 2) | ecosystem: Environmental > Aquatic > Thermal springs > Hot (42-90C) >... | reverse complement strand
TGACTGGTGTCACTGTCAACTCCACAGCAGGCACGGACACCTGTATTGGCGCTGTTGCATTGCTGCTGGTCACGTAGTAGGTGTAGGTGTAGCCCAGCGATATGCCCTTCCAGGACTGCACCGTTATCGTCACCTGGGCTGCGAATGGTGCAACCGGCGTTACGAACGTTGCCGTGGTTAACTGGCCCTGGGCATTCGTCGTGCCACTACCAGTCACTGCAGTGGTTGGCGTACACACGCTTGGTGATGGCATTAGCGGCGTTACGCTGTATACGTAACCAACCGTCGTTATTCCTGATGCCGAAACCTGCGTTATCGTGACTGGACACTCCGGCTCAGACACGCTGTAGCTCAGTGTAACGCCTGGCGCTGGGCCGAAGCTTGACAGGACAACCACTATGTTGGCCGTCGTTAGTATGTTAGACAGCGTGAAGGACTCAATGGCCTCTGTGGCGGTCACAGTCCTCTGTATGCTGAAGGTGTTCTCAAACACAGGCACTAGGGGTAGCGGTTTACCACTGCTTATATACTGCTCCACCTCCTGCCACGTCAATGGCGTACCAGTCGCGTTGTAGTAAGCCACTAGGTAGTAGTTCGTTGGTGGTAGCTGGCTTGTGGCTGGTGGGTATATCCTGTAATCAACAGGTGTTATCGAACCGTCAGTGCCGGTCACGTTGAAGCCTAGTAACTCATTGCCCATGGTTGGCTGATCAAACACAACAACCAATGCTCCAGGTATGCCAGTACCGGTGGCGCTCTTTAGGTATATTGTGGCTGGCACAACATGCGTCTCAACGGCCGTTGCCGTGAATGCGTTACCCAATGTACTGACGTCAGTGGCTATGTTCGTGTCGTATATGTTGATGTATGGGTAGGCGCCGCTGGTTATCTCATACAGTAGGCAGCTGTCGTACCAGTACACCACAGTCCTATTGCCAACCGGTAGCGGCTGTATTAACTGGCCAGTTGGTCCGCTAAAGTCTATGGCTGTTGGTGCAGCGCCTGCGCAGAGCACCGGCGTTGTGCCTACTCCATACTCAACAACCATCTGGTTGGGCAGTGGCCTACCGTCCCAGTCCTCAATCGCCTTCAGCGGTAATGCTGGGTATGTGAACTTGAATGCTAACTCGACCTCTGTATCGGCACTCGTGCTTGGTAGTGGACCTACATAACCAGCTATGTTCCAATACACATGCTCACCAGATGCTAACGTGGCATATGTCGGGTATGGCAGGTTGTTGTGTACGAAGGAGTCAGCACCAACTATTGAACTTGTTGCATTGTAGTATGACTCATAATACACAGTAGCCACAGCACTCTCTCCGAACTGCGGTATCTTAGCTGATGTATTGAGCTGCGTCAGTTCACTGCCTGCGTACAGTGTTGTGAAGTTGATTGTGTACGTTGTTGGAGGCACGAATGGTGCTTCTAGATGGCTTATTGGGTAGGTGTAGGTGTATGGACCAACCTTTATCGTAACATATCCAGTAGTCACGTTTACCGTGAATGATAGTGCCGTGCCGTTGGCTAGGTAGAAGTTGAAGCTTGTTGGTGGTACGTAGTAGACTGAGTACTGTAGTGAGAAGTCTGGTATGTATGGCGTGTAGTTCCCTAGGTCGCACCATGTTGATGTGAACTCATACGTACTACCGTAGATGTACTCAACGGGCACCTCCAATAACTCGCTTGTTGTTGGTTGTAACTCAACAAACATTGGCGATATAACCGAGGGTACCACACCACTCGGTATTGAGTACTCGAAGCCAGTTAGGTTGAAGAATACTGGGAACTGGGCGTTATTCTGTAGGTATATCTCAACGCTTTCGAGGGCAACGGTCCTCAGGTTGTACACGCCACTGACTGCCTGTATTGCGCTTAGTGTTACGTTCCATAGATCCTCCTCTGGGAATAGTGTATCGTACATTAGCATTGGGGCTGATGTGCCGCCTGTGCCGGCGCCTATTGCTGTTATGTATAATGTACCGTTGGATGTCACAACACCATACGGTATCTCACCAACGTAGACTGTGGTCGCATTACCCATTGGCGTTATGTAGTTGAGCAGCACGTAACTGCTTATTGCGTACTCGGGCAGTGGTGATACTGTGCCGGCCACGTACTGGCTTGGCGTTATGACTGGCATTATTGAGCCGTAACCAACATTTGTCGTGCTCGTTGTGCCCATTATCCAGAACCTGGCAATCCTAGTACCGTAGGCGCCGGTCGTCGGTGCCCACCACGGCATATCAAACACAGCCTCACCACTGGAACCAACTGGTATCACCACTGTCAGTGGGCTTCCGAAGTATGGATACCATGTTGCATTAACCGTTGGATATGTGAATGTTACAGTCTCTGTTGTGGATGTAGTGTATGTTGTGTATAGATTCTCAGTGTAGTAGTTAACCACACCGCCGAAGCCACTGCTTATCACTGGGTACTCAATGTGCGTGTGGTCTCCGTAGTAGGCTGGCGGTAGTACGTAGTAGGTCCCACTACCGTAGACGTACAGCACCACGGCAATCTCCGTTGGCGACTGTACAACACTGCTTATCTTGCTATAGCTCAGGTACACGTACAGCGGTATTGTCCTAACCATGGCCTCCTGGAACTGCTGCGTAACATTGACGCTGTACACGTAGTACCAGCCAGTTGCGTTAGCCGCGTATATGCCTATGGTGGCGTTGGTCACGGAAGTCATGCCAGTGGCGTTGATGTATGCCTCCCACAGCCTGTAGCTGGCCAGGTTAGGCGCTGGGATATATGTGAAGTTAACCGCACTTGACGCTGACTGGGTAATTACTGTCGCGTTTATTGGCGGATATACACCACTCAAGCTTATAGTGGGTGGGGTCGTTGATGAACCATCAATCACAGCAGTTGGCGTAATAGGCTCCATCAATGACTCATTAACCAATAACCTATACTCACTGTAAGCACTTGATGGTGCGTATAGGAAGGTGTCGTTCGGGTATGCAGTTGCTGTTATCGCCATCCCTACGTGGGCATATATCGGTATACCCATGGTCAGGTTAAACGCAACGGCATTCGGTGTTGCGCTGAATACGTTCGGGAATATGCTGGTCATGTATAGCGGTGTTAGGCTTGTTGTTGGGCTGCTTGAATTAACGAAGAAGCCGCCTAGGTTAGGCAGTACGTAACCTGCCAGTGAGTACACATTATTAATTAACTCCTCGCTAGCCACCGCCTGTGGGTTATAGTCGGTGGTTATTGTCTGGTACGTCTCAACTATTGCTGATGTACCCTTCGTTAACAACTCCAGTGATGTAACGTTCAGTATTCCGAAGTCCGTAATATTGAATGGGTATGCTGTGTTGTTTATGTACGTGAGGGCTATCGGCGTAGCTAGTGCTGAGCCACCCATCACGTACTGCCTATACAATACGTCGGTGAAGGTTAGCCCTAGGTAGGTGTTGCCCACTGGGTACAGACCGCTCTTACTCGTTATGTTGAAGGTGACTGGGTACACGCTTGCCTCAATGATTATTGTGCCGTTCGGCGGTATTGTGACTGGCGTGCCCGCTATATAGACGGTCACCGGGCTCGTTGTGTATGTTACCTGCCCTGTTGGTGTGATTATTACGTTCTCATTGGGTGGTGGCACGGGCACTATCTAGTTGAACACCTCCTGCCCTAGGTAGAACACCTTCATCCGGAATGCCTGCCCTGGCATGAACAACCTAACGAATATCGTGCCCTCGTGAGGCACTATCGATGGGAACGTGAATATGGCGAACGGCGATGCAGTACTGTAGTTAGCCAGCAGTGCCGCTAGTGTGTAGTAGCTATAGTTCCCAACATACCACTCAGCGAATTGCTGCAGGCTTATTGTACCACTCTGGTATGCGGCCTGGTCAGCAACTATCAATGACTGGAACGTACTCTCCAGGGACTCAAACTGCGGCTGCATCCAGGTCTCACCAACAACCCTGAAGTCGGTTAGGTTCAACCAGTAGGTTGGGAACACTAACCACTGGCTTGTTAGGTAGTACGGGCTGTATTGGTCGTCAAGCACTAATGTCACATTGTAGTAGAATGATGGGCAGTAGCTCGGTGTTGCGCATGGGTACACGGGCTGGCTACTCAGTACATTGCCCTTTAGGTCCGTGACCACTATGTGTAGGTTCTCAACTGGTACGGTGACCGTGAATACTTGACCACATGTTGTTGTAACAGGCACTGAGAATTGTTCGTAGTATATCACGAGATCCTCATCAAATGGACCCCTAGTACCCAGCGTGTATGCGTAATATGGACTTGGTATGCCTAGGGCGCTGGCGTATGCCTGGTATGTCTGCCCGTACTGCTGCGGCACGGTTGCGTATGAGTAGGCACTGCCTGTTGCTGGGCTTATTGTCCTGACCTTAAGCATCACGTAGGCCTCACCGACTGGCTGTATGTAACTGGTGTTGAGTGGTACATTCATTACGTAGACGTAACCACTTGAGTTGGTTATTACGTGCCACATCTTGAAGGTGCCGTTATAGTTGTAGACGCTCACCGCGAAGCCCCACAGTGGGTACTGCGGTGTCGTCTGACTGAGTACCTGTATGTTGATGTCTATCAGTGGGAAGTAGACAACATTGACTATGCCTGGAGTTAGCTGTATGTTGTATATGGGCTGCCTCGTTGTGTAGTTAACGCTGGGCATTACGTAGCCGTAGTAGTTCAGTGTGAAGTTGAACACAGGCGTCATAGTCTCAATGTACGGCACGCCAGACACTGAGGATATCTGTAGGGCTATTGGCGCCGTTATCTTCATTATATAGGCTGAGGAGCTCAGGGCTATTGGCGGTAAAGTAACTGTGAGACCGCTTGGCGTCAACTCACTCGCATACACAACACCACCTGTTATGGTCTCGTTACATAGGTTGAGGAACTGCACGTTATACACCGTGTATGTTGCGGCTATGAATGCCCTCTCCACAGTAACGTTAGCGAACACTATGGTACCGCTTGGCATCACACCCGTTGGTGTCATTACGGCGAGTTCAGTACCGTTGTCATAGAATGAGAGTAATGTCGTGTTACTTTCACTTATTGGGTACACATTGAACAGCGGATACTCTGGTGTGCTAACTCCATACTGCTCATTGTATATACTCCCTGACGTGTAACCGAGTTCGTAGACTCCGTAACCAACCGTCATGCCGTTGTACATCAACCAGAACGTGTAGTAATACACCTGCTGTCCACTAACAGGTATTGTCGTGGGTGGCGTTGCAACTCCAGCAGTGCTGCTTACAGTACTTAATTACGCTTATTGTTGTTGTTATTGGTGGTGCTGGTAACCAATTAACCTCTGGTGTAACGAGTACTCCGGACACTGAGGACTGTATAAACGGTGGGAATTGGGCTATTGTTGCTGGCCAGTACGTTCCGTAAGTCGTCTCGTTCGTCCATACCTGCTCCTCGTAATACAAAGCACCCTGCACAGCAGATGCAGGTGGTGTCTGTGAGATTATTGGTGCGGTTGGTGAGTAGGCGTAGTACACGGTTAGGTATGGGACTATGTTGGGGCTGAGTGGTAGTTGCTGGTTAGCTGGGGTGCTTGGCTGGTACTGGGTTATGTTGATGAACACCGGCATTAAGGCAACGGTTATGTTTGTAACAGTAACATTAACAATACCGGATTTAATTGTGCTTATTGCACTGCTGGAAAGACTTGCTGTGAACACGGGCGCATTCTCATAGAATATGTAGAGCTCGGGTGTTGGGAACGAAGTGGTTGATAGTGTTGGCGCACCTGGTCCCGTGCCCGTGAACTCACCAATTGGTACAATTGCTGGTGTTGTTTCGTAGTAGCGTAGGTAGTTCTCGCTAACCACGGTCGCCGGCGTCGTTGCCAGTAGCCACTTCACGTAGAGCTTCCCAGCAAGTATTGGGTTCGGGATGTATGTGGCGTTGGCAATTATTAAGTTGCCCTTCAGGTCATAGACACTGCGTATGAAGAACTCAACAACAGGCACGCCAATGAGTAATGCTGGATCGGCAGATGTTGTATTGCATATGGCTGTTAAGTATATTGATTGTTTGGAGTAGAAGTCATAAGCTTGGGCTACGTTATACGACTCGGGTGTTGTTTGCGCATTAGCATTAGTTGTTGTGTAGTTATAAAGCGCAACCATCTGCCCGCTTGGGAATACCTCATACACCGTGATGGTTATTGGCTGGGCTGTGACGATTGGGTAGTTGTGGTCGGCTGGGTTCAAGCCGCTGAATTGGTTCGTCACGTAGTAGATTGGGCCGAAGCCTGTGTATGATGCACCGTATATATGAGCTAGCACCTGATACTGTTGAGTTCGGCGTTGTTGGTCCGAACACGGTGACCCCGGTGCCTAGGGTTACTGATGCCTCAAGCTGTACCATCGGTGGTAATTGTATAGGTGTCGTGACGTTTGTTGCTGCGCCAACGTATAGGAAGAAGAAGTATAGGTCTGGTAGCACCACGTATAAGCTACTCTTCGTTGTCTCTGCACCATATACGGGTCTGAAGAGGTAGTACGGGCCTGTTGGTGTTGATAGGTAAGATGATAGGTTCACATTGGTTAAGTTATTCATTAGGCTTGCCAGTGTTGAGTTAACTGTTGTTACGTTGAAGACCATCCAGTTGCCTCCGCCGTAGTTATTTAAGACAATAACCACGGTCCAGTTTGCGTAGACCTGGCTTGGTGTTATGCCGTTGCTTAGTGTTGTGCTTACTGTCCAGGTTACACCGCCTGTTGAGTTCGCTGTGGCTGTGGCAGTCATGGTTACTGGCTGCCCAAGCTGCCAGCCGCTACTGGTCCAGTAGTACACGTCTGATGCGTTGGCTATGTATATGGTGAAGGACTTACCCGCTGTGAAGTACCAAGGTGTCATGTTAGTTATTAAGAGGTTATAGCATCCTGAGCACAGTGGTGCTGTTGGTGTTGTTGTGTTTGTCAGTCTTGCGTCTGTTAGGTTCCAGTATAGTGTGTATGTGTATGTTACTGGTGGTATTGGTACTGATGTTGGTCCATATGGTCCATACGTTACCGCTAGGGCTGGGTGCCCTAGCGCTCCCACTATTCCTATTATAGTTATTACTAGTAATATTGGGAGTAGTTTTGTCGTCCCCCAGTTGGTTTTGGACCTACTCATCGGTCTCCGTTGTTGTTTAGGGTTTATAAGGGACTTGTTTGAATAAGCCGTTCAAAGGTTCCAACTTCTCTGGAACATGTAAATAAAATATTTGGAATCTCGTGAATAATAAATATTGATATATATTTCGCATTACTCTCAGTAATCATGACTAACTCCTCAAATAACCTATTAAGTCTCGCTAATCCCTCCTAGTGTCTCTCGGCAATCTTTCTCAATTCCACGATTGTCCTCAACCCTAGTCAACCTCTCATCATGTGCCTTGGCTAGTTTCGTTAACTCGTTGACAGCCTCAACAAGCCTATCAACGGAGGACTTGAGGTCGGCATAACCAAGGAGGCCCATAACAGCCAACCTAAACTCCTCATCCTCACGAAGCAACCTCAACAACAAACCCCTCAAATCAACAGACATTGCTTCTCCTCAAGGGTTAAATTGGGTACTACTAAATAAGTGTTTCCTTAGCTAGGTTAAACTTTAACTACATTTTTATTATGTAGATAACCTTGCATGTGATGGTTGCTTGAATCACATGGCGGTATTAGTAAGTGGGTTAACCCTAAGATTTCGAGAAGTCTTACCCCTCAGGGTGAGGAGCTTATTTAAATTCTCAGTAGCTTATCCTTGTGATCCTATTGACCAACTGCATTATGAATCTGGGATCGTTGATCCGCCTAATGCCCTGTAGGATTGATGGCGTATACTGCGTATTGCCGATTACCCTGCCTAGTAGCTTAACCGCCCAGTAGCCCATGGGTAATTTGTATGGGAGCCTTAATTGCCCCTCAATGGACAGCAGCATGGCAGTGAGCGTTAAACCAAGGGCATGTATACACTTTAACCTAGCACATAGTTTAAATGAATCATCATTTAGCCACTTGAAGACTGTGGCTGAGTCGTTGAGGGTCACTACACCCTCCTTGTAGATTGCGTGAAGCACGGTTAAAGCCACCTCGTAATCCTCATTAATACTGGTCACCCTAACACCATTAAAATTCGCCTCAACTCTTGAGTTCAACAGCTCCTCACCCCTAATGTAAACCAGGTTGGCTGCCGATGGGTGAGTATATAGATCAACGTTAACGCCATTTTTAACCAGCGTTATGGTGTATGGTTCATGTACCAGAACCCTGTAGCCAAGTGTCATTAGCCTTGAGGTGGCCAGCGGCGCTTGACTACCCTTAACCAGAACGTCAACGTCAGCCGGCACGTAGGCAACAGGCTTAATGAGCTTTATGAAGGCGTGCTCTATGCCGCCTAAGGCATCCTCAACCTCAGCAACAATATTAGTAATCCTCTTTAAGCCATCCTCCTGGGATACCCTTAACTCACCATCATGGTTAGCAACCCTGAGAACGTGAAGGAGGACCTTATTCAACCTGGCTAGCTCAATAACATCAGGCCCTAGGTTAATCGGCTCATCAAGCACCACAGCCCTCACTAGGCTAAGCATCACATTACCTGGCATGCAACACACCTCAACGAAACCTTAATTTAACGTTAAGCATAGCTTTAAAAGCATTAATCAAACAACAATACCAACCCAATGTACACGTTAACCATCCCTAAGAGGCTAGCTGAGGAACTTAAAGGGAGAGGTATTGAACCAGAATCCTACTTAATAGACCTAATTTCAAGGCACCTGGGCCTGGATCCTGAAATCACGGCTGAGGCTCATGTTGAGCTTGCCTTGAGGTTTCTTGAGAAGGGAAGGGGTTAGTGGATAAGGATCCTGTTCAGGCCAGTGAGAAGCTTTACAAGGCTATGGAGGAGGCTATTAAGGCGTTGACTATTCACTACAAGTTGGATACAGTGCTTAATAAGGTTAATGAGAGGGGTAGGTGGACTGTAGCTGAACTAGAGAAGGCAGTGGAGGCAATAAGCGAGAGACTTGGCGAATGGTTTAGGGTGGCTTGGGATGAGGCAAATTACCTACACGTGTGGGGATTTCACGAGGCAAAACTAGACGCAGACGCCATTAAGGTAAGGCAATCAAACATAGAGAAAATGGTTAAGAAGACTCAAGAGATTATCATGAGTAGTATACATTAACATCCATTACTCCTGAGATCTATCAATTAATTAAATTAATACTAGGCTAAGATTCAAGGCGAGGGCACTAACTGCTGTATCTTTAAGCTGCATTGGTGGAAGAAGTATGAAAGGCTTTAAATTATGGTAAGCCTATAAATACCGCTGTGAATGGTTAAGTCTCGCCCCTTCTAGGGGCGGGGTTACCCACTACGTGGGATGGGTTTGTAAATACTGGCTCTATTAGGGTTTTTAGTAACCCCCAAAGAGGGGTAACAACCAAGACCCCCATGGTGAAGCCCACCCTTCAAGGTGGGGAGGGGGTTATATATGGGTGAAGGCGCTTCTATCGGTTAGCGACCAGGCGGCCATATCTGTGATTGATAAATTGGGCAGTAAGGGTGGCCCAAGGTACTTAACCTGGAACCTACCAGAGAGGGCATTTAAGGAAGTGACTAGCGAAGCCATTAAACTAACCGATGCTAAAAATGTCGATGTGGACCCTAATGGGGGTAACGTGAGGATGCTTGATGAGGTCATAAGGCTAGGTTGGAACATGAAGACGTGGCTTAATGAGCAAGTCATCGCCGCTATATGTGATGCCTTTAAGAAGTACTGAAAGCGGCATAATCTCATTGATGTCAACGATGTACTACAAAGGTTAATAAGCGATGGTAGCCAGGGCCAGGAACCATGGCCTTGGCGAATTCACGGCTCAGCCAGATGCGGTGAGGGGTGTCTTCGGTCTCCTTGAGGAGAACATAATGATCTACCTAGGGATACCTGGACTTGAGTCATTATCTGAGTTACCCAGTGAACCATGGGTAGGTGGGGGACTATGCATACCAAGTCCCAGCATACCACTGAGCCCTGAGGACAATGGTTAAGGAGAGGAAGGTTAATGTAGACGCCGAGGACGTCCTCAAAGCAATCAACGACTCACTAGGGAGGTATAATGAGAAGCATTGCCCATGGTTCCCTTAAGCAGTCTAATGGGCATAAAAACCTAGGTAATTGATTTTAAAGGAGAATGGAATGTAGATATTTAACGCTTTGATGTTGTTGCCTTTACCACCGGCTTCACTATGCACTTGCCGTTCCCAGTTAGGTTAACGTTGTTAACCATGCCCATGTCTACATTTATGTTGTACACTGTGCCATTTATTACAATGGGTTGGGGTTCAAGGGGTACTTTGACTACGTCACTGGGCACCGTGCAGTCGTATGTCTGCCCATTAACCACAGCCTTGACGCTGGATATTCTGAGGAATATTAAGTTATAGGTGCCGTTGGGTGGGTTGCACTTGGCCACCAGTTGCGATGTTGATGTTAACTGGGCTAGGTCGAGACTTATTGTTGAGTTGCTGCAGGTGTACCATTGGCCGCTTGCCTCATTATGAAGCATTATCGATGACACGGTAATGTAAAGGTGCTGTACCTGCGTAGGCTTATCACTCATGTAAACATACACTGATGCTGGTTTAACGTAGGTTAGGCTGAGGTATCCCACCACCGCGGCCACCGCCAACACCACAACCACCACGGCTACTACCCAAGACCTCATATAAGCCTCATTGTTTGGTTTGTTTAAAAGGATAATCCAAGTTCCATGCGATTCCACCTCAGGTTTCACGGTTCCGTTCCCGTGGAAAGGCTTACAGGTAAATTCGAAATAGCTAATTTAATCAATGGGGGGTTTAGGGTCATTGGGGGTGAGCGCTATGCATGGTACCTGCCCCTGCACCTGCCCCTAGCCTCCTTAACAGCCTTGATTAACTCATCCCTTGAGGTGTGGGTTAGGCACCTAGACATTAATGCGTCTATGAGCACGGACTCAGCCTCATCAA
>Ga0081473_135296_pt1 | contig 11022 bp, 10 predicted proteins | sample CisSprmetagenome_FD_70977 | JGI IMG/M metagenome (GOLD analysis project Ga0081473, IMG submission 70977) | Hypoxic/sulfidic aquatic microbial communities from Cistern Spring, Yellowstone National Park, USA v2 (version 2) | ecosystem: Environmental > Aquatic > Thermal springs > Hot (42-90C) >... | reverse complement strand
ATAATATTTAGACATATATTACCAAACACAATGCCAGTAGTATATGCAAATGCAGCTTTAGCTATATCAAATGCCATATTTTCGCAAGCGGCCCTAGTTTTTCTTGGAGTTGGTAACGTTTCTGACATAAGTTGGGGGAGCATCTTACATTACGCATTCGCATCAGGTGCATTAAGTATAGGAGCATGGTGGTATTTTGTGCCACCAGGGTTATTTATTCTTTTACTGATTTACGGTTTTATTCTTATAGGATATTCACTGGAAGAAATTTTAAATCCAAGATTAAGAAGAATGTAATTTGTAATGAATTAACCAATGTTCCATTGACCTTTGAGTTCAATTTCAAATCCTATATTTCTTTTAATGGCTTTCTCATAGACTTTCTTTGCAATAGCTACATCCCATAGAGCTATTCCATGAGATTTAAAAATAGTAATCTCATCATCATTAACTCTTTTCGCATTTCCTAAAACAACTTCCCATAATTCTCTTACAGAATCCCATTTCAAGAAACCTTTCTCAACGGCTCTTATAAGATCACCAGACTCGATCATAGCTTGCTCCTTTAAATCAGTAACAACTAAAGATGCCATACCAATAGTCTCAGGAAAAGCCTCAGCCTTTGATATAACATTGGATCCAATCAAATTTATATGTGTGCCTGTCTTAATCCATTCGGGTCTTAGAAAAGGTTCTTTAGAGTTAGTAGCTGTTGAAATTACATCTGCATCACAAGCTTTCATATAATTTTCAACAACCTCTACATTATAGTTATATTTTTTTAGCTCTTCAGCCATTATAACAGCTTTTGAATATGTTCTTGAGTATACTAAAATCTTCTCAGCTTTTAATGCTTCAGCAATACCTATAACTTGTGTTCTAGCCTGTCTACCTGCTCCTATCACACTTATAATTCTTGCATTTTTCTTTGCTAAGTATTTTGTAGCTAATCCGCTGGCTGCACCAGTTCTTATTTGTCCTAGCCTATCTGCTTCAATGATAGCTATAGGCTCTGTGAAGTTTGTATCAAAAATGATTATGACAAATGATGTAACTTTTTTTGTTGAGAGATATGTTTTTAATCCTACAACATTCCATGGTTCTATTGATGCTGACATTACGTTGAAAACGAAATTTTGAGAATATATTCGATTTCTTGGAATTATTTTAGCTAATCCCTGACCTTGGTATCTAGTGGCTTCTTCAATAATTTTAATAGCTTCATCCATAGTAATTAGTTCGTCAACTTCTTTCTCCCTTATAAAAAGGGTCATATTATCTCACAATTTATTATTTTATTTTAAATATTTTTAAACTGATCTCCACCTTGAAAATTTAAGCGCTAACAGTACGTATATACTAGTTTCTACGATTAAGGTTACATAATTGAGTATAATGTCTGTTTCATAGAGTCCGAAGGCTGATTGTAGTACTAAAGAAGCTGGTGTTGAGGGTGAGATTAATAGTGGATAGAGGAATATTACTGGAATTGCGTATGCTGGATAATATAATGGAGGGATTATTGTAAATACTATAGAAAGGAAACTTGCTACTCCCCATGAATGTCTCACATGTGGTATAAATGTAGATATAAAGAATGCAAGTGCTGAAGATGATATGAGAAGAGGTGTTAACACAAGTATGAGCCATATAATTCTAAATGCATTAAACATTCCATATAATGTTCCTAATAGAATATATACCACTATACCTGGCATAGAGAATATTAGGTTACTTAGTATATGACCAATTAAATAGTCTAATGCTTTTACATGAGTAGATACTAGTAAATCTTGTAATTTTAATTCTAATCTTAAAAATGTGACATCAGCAACTAAAGATAAGGAGTTCATTGTTATAATTGAAAGTAATCCTCCAAGTATAGCGTAAGGAAGTAGTGCACCTCTTGATATTACATATATTAAGAATAAAACTGAGAGGGGAGTTATCATGTATGTGGCAACATAAACATATCCTCTTTTAAGACTTGTATAACCATAAAACCACGCAAAAGTGATGATGAATCTTATTCTACTATATGCCATGTTAATCTTCTCCTAGACCGTTTATTATGAGAAGGTCTTCTAAAGTAATAGGTTTAACTGTGATATCTTTTCCCTTAAAATCTTTAAGATCTTCTATGTTTATATAACTTATGTAATTGCTTCCTACTTTATATTCTCCAATGTTGCTTTCTATGCGCACTTTTCCATTAAAGGGTTTTAGTAATTCATCAATAGTACCTCTTGCTACTATTCTTCCTTTATGCATGACTATGATTTCTTTGGCTAATTCTTTGGCTTCTTCCATGTAATGTGTAGTTAGTATGAGTTTAGCATCTAAATGTTTTAATATTGACCAGACTTCTAATCTAGATATTGGATCCAACCCTAGTGTTGGTTCATCTAATAAGACAACTTCTGCATTGGATGCTATTGCCATAGCTACGAAAACTTTTCGTTTCATACCTCCAGAGAGTTCATCAGTAGGTATATTAGCTACATCCCATAATCCAACTTCTTTTAAACTTTTTCGTGCTAAATTAAATGCTTCACTAAGTGAAAATCCTCTTGCAGTTAAATACATGACAACGTGTTCTAAAGGACTCGCAATACCAACTGGTCTGGCTTCTTGAGGTATACTACTTATAATCTTTCTTACTTTATTAGGTTCTTTAACAACATCATAACCTTCTATCTCAGCTATTCCCGATGTCGGCAAAAGTTGTGTAGAGAGTATTCTTATTAGTGTGGTTTTTCCTGCACCATTTCTTCCAAGTATGCATAATGTGCTAGCAGATGAAGTAAATGTAATGTTATCTAGTGCCCTTATTTTATTCCCATAGATTTTAGTGAGATTTTCGGTCCTTATGATTACTTCTCCCTCCTTAAAAGGCTAGATTTGTTCTTTGTTTATCACAGAACATTCAATATCTATCGGATAGATAAAGATATTTTAACAGCTCCATAAGAGATATAGATTCACAAAGATCATTGTTTGATGTTGTTTTTAAATGGTTGATAGGTTCATTGACTATTTTGGCTAATTACTCTACTTTTACTTTTTCCTTTTTTTCCTCTATCTTTGTTTTATGAGCTTCTAATTCTTCTATTCTTTTCTCTATCGCTGCATTTATAGCTTTTAAAATTTCTATTCGTGCATTTATTAAATGTTTAAGTGATTCATTATAAGTTTCTGGCCAAAATCTTAATATTAGTTCATCTATATTAAATAATGGTAATGGTAAGATTAATAATGGTAATCTTTTATAATCTTCTTTCTCTTTTTCCTTTTCACTCAAATTTATTCACCGAAATATATGTGGAGATTTTTATTAATAAGTTTTGCTGATTTTAAGGAATATTTATAAGTTATGGCTGGAAGTGGTAATAGTATTGTTGATTTACCGGCTTGAGTTTCTATATGAATGATAAGTTCATCACCAAATCTTTCGACCTCAAGTTCATCCTTCTTTACAAATGGTGCTGATAGTATTATTTCTACACCTTTTTCACTTGATACAACATTAATTGGTTTTCCCTCATAATATATTTTAACAGGGTCATCATCATAAAGTTCATTAGCAATCTTCTCTAATGCATCTCTTCCCTTTACCTCATTAGGTAATAGCCTGAGTTTCTTAAGTGGTATAGGATAAAAATCAATTTCTGATTGCTTTATATAATGTTCTTGAGCCTCTTTCCAATTTTTAAAATAAACATCCTTTAATTCATCTGGAAGAATTTTATTCATAATAACTAGATCTGTATTTATACCATAAATTGATGATTGAATAAATGTTCTCTTAGCGTTTTCTATACTGAAGGCATCAGGGTTCATTATTATTCTAAGACTTGTCATTTTTGTGTCAATAAGTATTTTATGGACATCTTCCATCATATTCAGCAATTCAATTTGAGTTTCAACAACCTCTCGTGAAGGCATAGGAATATTAACCATTGAAGCCGCTATCCTACCGACATCAGTTAAGGGGGCTATAATCCTCATAAACCTTCTACTCATCTTCCCAATAACATACGGCATGTATAAAAGACGAAGAGCATCACCCGATGGAACCATATCTATTATTATAACATCATAATTATTACTTTTTACATAATCTCTTAATTTTAACAACGCAGCAGCTCCAGTAGCACCAGGAAAATTAGCTATCTCATAAGCAACAACCTCATCAATATTTCTAGATTTAAAAATCTCACTTAAAAATTCAAAAAGTATGGAATAGTGCTTCGTAGCTTCATAAATAGGATCAATCTGTATCGCATATAAATTTTCAGAAACTTTAGTTTCTATTGAACCAATCTTCATGCCAAATGCATCAGATAGTGTATGAGCAGGATCAGTTGATATTAAAAGAGTTCTTAAACCCATTAGGGAAGTTTTAAGTGCAGTAGCACTTGATATTACAGATTTTCCTACACCACCTTTTCCAGTAAATAATATTATTCTCACAGAAACATTTAACTTAATACCATTATATAAAGCTTAAAGCATTAATAATCTAACATGAGCAACAATTCATCACACTTTGTTTTAAAGTAATATTTTTTATAAAAATTAGCGAACTAAAATAAGATACTAATCATTTGCTATTTTATATAAGTAATTAAGTGCTTTTGATACATTTTTATTATATAATTTCTAGAAACTCATTACAAAATTATCAGATAAAGTATAGAACATTGTAACTTAAAATATGAGTCAATTATTAAACTGTCATTTATTTGAAGTAGCACTCAATAGTTTTGTAACAAGTTCTATTTATTAGGTTATTTTATTTAGAGTGGTGAAGATATGTTTTATTGAGAATGTATGTTTAATAAGAATTTCTGTTGTTAAAAAAATCGTGTTTTAGTGCATGAAAAATATCATATTTGAGAAAGTAAATACTAGTATTGTTGTAATTATTACTGCTGGTACTATGAATCTATACACTCTGTGTAGTTCTGCTCCATAATGTTGACTCGATAAGATTAAGCAACTGTGTCCAGGGCTTAACATAACTCCCATGTAACCTCCAGTAAATGCTAGTATGAGACCTTGGTTTGTAAGGAATGGGATTAATGGAGGGAATGCTAATGCTACATATGTAAATTCAACACCCGTAGCTAAACCTATTAAAAATGGTATAAGAAATGTTACTAATTCTCCTAAAGGTCCAAGAATAATAGCTAATCTAGTGGCTATACCACTTTCTTTAATATACTCACTAAAGATTAATGATAATATGAGAACTAATAGTATTGTAGTATTTAAAGCATGTTTTAGCGCCTCTTGGTAGTGCAATTTTTTAGGTTTGTATACTATGATGAAGAATAGGACTACTAATGCTGTTGCTATAGCTACATTAATTCCCATAAATACTGAAAAGATTCCTATAAGAATGAAAGGCCAAAGATGTATTAATTCATTTCTTCTTCCTTTAATTTTTTCACTATTTTTTAATCTTGGTATTGCTATTAAGAGGCCAGTAAAAATTGCTATCAAGGTGACGGGCCATGTGATCTTAATTATGCTTTGTGCTGATGTTCCAAGTATGCCTGCTGCTAGTATTACACCTTGAAATAGAGGCCATGATGTGACCCAAATATGGCGAAACCAATAATTCACGAAAGTTTCTTCCTGAGGATTAAGTCCCATTTTTTGATATAGAGATTTTGTCATGACGGCTGATACATATGCTCCTCCTGGCATAGGAAGTAGCCCTATTATTGCAGGTGTGGAAATTGCTGCAAATCTTTCGCCAAAGACGCTTAATCCTTCAACCATTTTAGATGAAACGCCTAATGAGTTGAATAATCCTGCCAAAAACATAGCTAAGGTAAGAGCAGAAATAACTTCTATCATAGTTAAATTGAACGCATTGATTGTCGCATTGAGTACATTATAACCTAGTGTAAAAATACCATAAAAAACAGTTCCAATACCTAAAGCTACTGCTATGTTCACTTTCTTAAATATAAGAATCAATACTAACAAAATTGATATCACTAAAAGTACTTCAGTACTTAATATCATATAGATCAAAATACTTTATAATACTGCTATTTATAAAACTTATGATTCATACTTGAATGAGTATTACATTTTACTATGATATTGTTATTGTTTCTATATCATGAGATTATTCCCTTTGCAAAACTTCACAATACTTCTAAAACACAAAATAATGAAATATTATTAATCTCATGAAAAATATGCAACTATTAACTATGAATTCATTGCAAGATCCTCATATATGATATGCTATCTTTATGGGTCATAATAACTTAAAGTATGAGTATTAGCATGTTAAAATGTCATCTCTAAATTCAGAGCAAGAAACCTAAATACTTTTGCAATGTGTTCAATGCTATTTTAATTACCTTGAATATTGAAAGATAATAATGATTAAGATTTAAATTTATGATGTTATTATTTTTACAAAAATATAAATACTATTTTAAGGTATCTATATATGGTGTTTGCTGTGCAAAAAATAAAGATGGACAAACCAATAGTAGAAATGGATGGGGATGAAATGACTCGTATTCTATGGGCATGGGTTAAAGAAAAGTTAATACTCCCATATGTTGATTTGAAAACAGAATATTATGATTTAGGATTAAAAAAGAGAGATGAAACAAATGATCAAATAACTATACAGGCTGCCGAAGCTATAAAAAAATGGGGTGTAGGTGTAAAATGTGCTACAATAACACCTAATAAAGAGAGAGTTAAAGAATATAATTTAAAACAAGAATGGAAAAGCCCTAATGCAACCATCAGAGCAATATTAGATGGTACACTCTTCCGTGCACCAATAATTTTGCAAAACATTAAACCAGCAGTAAGATTCTGGACAAAACCAATCATCATAGCAAGACATGCATTCGCTGATATATATGATGGTGTGGGAATAAAATTTGATGAACCAGGCACAGCAGAAATTGTATATAGATCTAAGAACGGTAAAGAAATTAAGGTTCCATTCCGCGAATTTAGCGGTTCAGGCATAATACTAGGGATTTATAATTTAGATGCATCAATAAGAAGTTTTGCAAGAGCAAGCTTTAATTATGCGCTAGAACGAAAACTTGACTTATGGTTTGCTACAAAAGATACTATCTCTAAAGTTTATGATGCACGATTTAAAGAAATTTTTGAAGAAGTTTACGAGAATGAATTTAAAGAGAAGTTTAAACAAGCTGGTATAAATTATAATTATTATCTAATTGATGATGCTGTCGGAAGACTTATGAGAACAGAAGGAGGATTTGTATTCGCACTTAAAAACTATGACGGTGATGTGATCACTGATCTTGTATCAACAGCTTATGGTAGTTTAGCACTTATGACATCAGAACTTTACTCACCAAAAGGGTATTATATGTCAGAAGCTGCGCATGGCACAGTTCAGAGACATTATTATAAATATCTTAAAGGTGAACCAACATCCACAAACTCAACTGCAATAATTTTTGCTTGGACATGCGCACTCAGAAAAAGAGGCGAATTAGATCACCTGCCTGAATTAATAGATTTCGCTAACAAATTAGAAATAGCAGTAAAGAAGACTATTGAAATTGATAGAATAATGACTCAAGATGTTGCACGAATCTCAGAACCACCAGTAAATAAAGTCGTTACTTCAGAAGAATTCATTGACGCAATCGGAAATAATTTGAAAAACCTCATGAACAAATAAATATTATATTATTTCATAAAAATTTCTTTTATTTTTCCTAATTTGGTAAACTAATAAATTTTATAAAATCATGCTAATCAGTAGAAAATTCATGACCGCAATTTGGACATTTAATATATTTACAACTTAGATTTTTCGCTAAAATAATACAACCACTACAAGATCTAACCCTACTATACATTATGTCAAATCTAAAACCACAATATGGACATCGAATCATTAATCTCACACTAAAACTAATACAAATCAAATATATTTGCATTTTTACGTAAAATTAGAAAATCAAAACTATAAAGAAACAGCTAGTGAGAAATATATTACTTTACATTTTCGTGTATAATTTATGTTCCTTCCATATAATTTTTGAAGGATCAAAGCTTTTTATCATGTATAAAAGCTTAATATAGATAGGAGAGATCTTAGCAATGGGAATTTTTAGAACTTCATTAGATAAAATCTTTGAAATTGTTAAGTGGATTAAATAAGTTAGTTAAAAATTAAGTGCATTTAAACGCACTTAATGAGGGCTATGATTAAGTGCGGGGGGTGGGATTTGAACCCACGCAGCGCTAACGCACAGGGTCCTAAGCCCTGCGCCTTTGACCTGGCTCGGCCACCCCCGCTTTCTATATCTTTAATAAACTTGTATAATATAAGCTTTTGACCTAATATTTTCAGTTTTATACATGCATAATTTTAGGTTCATCAAAATGTTTTAGTAGTATGTATATGAATTTTGCTCGTTCTGTTTTCTTATTTCTTATGATAATTAATCATATTTGCTTCTTAATTATTAGTCTTGTTAAAGATTTATAGAATTTTAGATTTTTATTACTTTATATGTGTAGGCTTTGCCTAACTGTATTAGTTGGATCATTAATGTGTCTCCAGAATCCTTTTTTAAAACTTATGACTACTATGCCTAGTTCATCTATTGTGGCGTCTGTTATTAGGGGTTCGGTTAAATTTTCATCGATCGCAAGAAATGCGAGAGTGCTAGAAATTGTTTCATTCCTTTCATCGAGTAATTCAATTTTTATCTTCTCTTTTGATATTAAGTTATGTGTTTTACCTGACGCTAACTCGACTTCTATTATATCAAAATTATTTAGTAGTAATCCTAATTCTTCGGCATCTTCGGGTCTTAGAACTATAACTGGTTCATCACTTTCAGCACCACCGTTAACTAAAACAATAAATGTTTTTGCCTTATTTTTCCATGTGACTTTAATTCTTACTCGTACAGCCAATTATCACACCTTGACTATGTATCTTTTTACAATTTTATACTTTCCATATTTTAATTTTTTATTCTTTAAAACTTTTAAATTTTTTTCTATAATGAGTGATAATGTCTTTTCACCAAGAATAAATCTTGTTTTGCTCAATTATTGCCACCGATTTTGTATATACTTTCATTTTATTTAAACATACTGCTTTACATGTCCATTACAAAAAAAAGTTCACAATTTTAATAGTGAAATGAATTGCTGATAAGTTTATATGATAATAGTATCAATAGTGGTTTTTACTCTTGGAAAACGTAAATCATGGTTTTATTACTTTAATAAATCTTAACTTTTTTGTTGCAAAGTTCTATTACTTAATTATTCATTTTTAGTGTGTAAGAATCTTTTGAGTTGTGAGGAGAATGTTGAGAGATGGAAGTTTGTTTGGAGACTTTTTAATTGGTTCATTATTGTTTTGAGATGAAAAATATAAGATAGAATGGTGTTAAAGTTATGGGTCTAGTATGAGTCGTCTTGTTAGAGAGTGGCTTATGAATCTTGGGTTATTTTATGAGACTACGCACGAAGATAGATTAGAAATAGATAAGGAGATTGAAAGGCGAACGGGTGTGAATTGTGATGAGGCTCTTATTAAGGGTTTGATAAGCATAAATGAATTTTTAGATATTGTGAACACAATTTTGAAAAAGAAGAAAAAGTCTCGCGTTTCGTTGTATCAAGCTTAGTGTTTTAGAATAGGATAAGTTTTAAGCTGTTAAGATCTTAATTGTATAGGGATGAATATGTTGTTTGGTACTTCGGGTATAAGAGGGTTGTATCCATCTCAGGTTTCTAATAATTTAGCTGTTAAATTAGGTTTTGCTGTTGCTAAATACGTGGGTCGTGGTTTTATTGTTATTGGGTGGGATGGACGTAATGTCTCAAGTTTTCTTGGTATCTCATCTGCAGTTGGTGTTATGAGTGCTGGGTTGGATGCTATTATAATAGGTATGGTTCCGACACCTGTTTTAGCGTATTCTGTTAAAAAATTTGGTGCGTCAGGTGCTATAATGATTACGGCCAGTCATAATCCTCCGGAATTTGATGGTTTTAAGGTTTATTTGAGTAATGGTAGGGAGAGTCTTGAGGATGAAGAGCGAATTATTGAATCAATTATTAATAGTTTTGATGATAAGATTTCTTTGGACAGTTATGAGAGTGGACGTCTTGAGTTTTATAATGGTATATCGGATGCATATATTAAAGATCTAATGCAGAGGTTATATATTGAACGTTCATGGAAGCCAAAGGTAATGATTGATTGTGGCGGTGGTGTTGCAAGTTTTTATACTCCTAATATTATTAATAAATTATCAAGAGTGTATGTGGTGAATGGGCATATTGATCCATTTTTTAGTTGTAGGGAAGCTGAACCGAGACCTGATGTTCTTTCTTCTTTTGCTAAAAGTGTTGTAAGATTTAATTTTGATATTGGTTTAGCTCACGATGGTGACGGTGATAGGTTAGCGGTTATTGATGAACAAGGAAATTTTGTGAATATGAGTACAATAATTGCATTATTGGCTAAAAAGAAAGTTGAAGAAAATGGTGATGGTATAGTTGTCGTATCTGTTGATACATCAATGTCTGTAAAGGAGGTTGTTGAAAGTGTTGGCGGACATGTAGAGTTTACGAAGCTTGGTAAGACTCAGTCACGGTTGCGTCCTGGCGTAGTTCTCGCTGCAGAACCTTGGAAAATTATTGACCCATCGTGGGGATTTTGGCAGGATGGTATATATGCGGCAGGACAGTTAATGAAATTAATAGTATCTAAAGGTAAACGGTTAACTGAAATATTACGTGAGGAAGGAATTCCAATATATCCTAATGTTCGATTAAGTTTTTATTGTAATAATATTATGAAAGAGACTTTTATTGAATTTATTAAAGAAAATCTACCTTCTGCTTTTAAAGATGTTAAAAACGTTACTTATATTGATGGTATTAAGGTTGAAACAAGAAATGGTTGGGTGCTTGTTAGGATTTCTGGAACTGAACCAAAGGTACGGTTATATGTTGAAGGAG
>Ga0081473_139622_pt1 | contig 11025 bp, 11 predicted proteins | sample CisSprmetagenome_FD_70977 | JGI IMG/M metagenome (GOLD analysis project Ga0081473, IMG submission 70977) | Hypoxic/sulfidic aquatic microbial communities from Cistern Spring, Yellowstone National Park, USA v2 (version 2) | ecosystem: Environmental > Aquatic > Thermal springs > Hot (42-90C) >... | reverse complement strand
TCAAAAGTAAAGAAGCCTATATCTTTCATAGTAGATCACAACAGAGTAGCACCCGTTAAAGGGGTGTAACCCTTAAGACCTCAGGGAACCCTCGCCCTTTAGGGCGGGGAGGAGGTCAGAGCTCTAAACATGTTTGAGTATTCCTTTAGCCAGAACAGGATCGGAAATTCTGTATTCGTTTTCTGACTTTATTATAAAACCTGAATCCATCAAATTTTTTAAAATTTTAGAAATTTTAGCATCGTTCACCTTTCCTAGCTTTGCTTCGATCCCTCTTTTTATATTTGACCAGCTGGCTGAACCTAGAGTTGCTATTATTTTTAAAGCCTCAATGTACCTAATTTCTCCCACATTGAAAACCTTTAATGCTTTCTTAAGCTCTTCTGCGGCAAGCCTTGCTGCGCTTTCGTAAATTTTTTCTGTATTCCTTTCTCCGGTTACATAAAGGTACCCAAAATAAGTTAGCCAGCCTATTATTCCGCCAAGGTTCTGGACCGCTTCGTTTATAACGCCTTCGTTTACCGAAACTTTTTCCTGTTCAAAGCCAGCTCTAAGGAACTGCTTTGCTTTTTGTTCTGAAAGAGGCTTTATTCTGACTTCATTGAACGCTCTGCCGTAAAGGGGGGCATCTGGATCGTCTACTTTAAGAAACCTGTAGAGGAGGCCAACTTCTGAACCCGAAACCACAATCTTTAAATCCAAACTATCATAAGCATAGGCTAAAATTGAGTCAAATTTTATGGGTAAATTCCTAAGAACCTGTGCTTCGTCTATAACGAGAACGCTTCCTTCCAGCTCTTGGAGAACCTTTATCAGATTTGCTTCTTCTTTGTTCCTTACTTTTATTCCAAAACCCGCAACATTAAGCTCAAACGAACTGATTTTTTCTAAGATCTTTTTCCCCCAGCTTAAATTATAAAGTTCTGAATTGATCAAATTCAAAAAAGAAGACAGCGAGACTGTTGATGGCAAAAGCCTGCAGTCCACGTACACGTACTTCTTCTTTGACTCGTTAAGATACGTGAGCATGAGGGAAGTTTTCCCGTACCTCCTCAGGCCAGTGACAACGGCCATTTTCCCTTTTGATAAAGCAATATCGAGTTTTTCCCATTCTTCTTCCATGTTGAAGAGATCTTCTTTTTTTCTTTTAGGTTCTGGATTAAAATAGTTCGTAACTACCCCCGGGTAGTTACTATCCCCGGGTAGCTTAAATATTTTAATGCATTTTTTAACTTTATGGAGTTAAGGGAGCGAAAGTCTCTTTCCTCTAGCTTTAGATAGCCCTTATGGACAAGATAAAGAATGAACAAAGGCTATGGAACAATATGGACTAAGGAGCAATTTATGAGTTTTCTCATTTTGCGTAGTATTTTTTGGCGTAGAACTGCTTCAAAGCTTCGAAAAGAGAATGCAAATCATACCTGTTCTCTGACATCTGCTTTTTCAAAAATTCCATCCTTTCTTCCATTTCACTCTTCAATCTCGCTTCATCCCATCCCCATAAGTGTTCGAGCGTCTTCAACCTAACAGAACGAGAAATAACCTCATCGACGCTTTCGGGGTAAATCTTGTCCTCTTTCGCGTTCCACCTAAAGATTTCAATAAGCTCTCCAGTCAAAGGGTTAACTTCTTTTGAAACGATTGCCCTCCTAACGACTTCACCGCTTTGAAGCCTTACCCTGTTCACTTGCAAGAAAGACCAAACGAGCATCAGTTGTGATTTTCCAACGTTCAAAGGCTCGGTAGTCATTCTCGCAATTGCGCTTTCGACAGAGTCTCCATGGAAAGTTGTGAAAGAACCGTGCCCCGATGCAGAAGCTTGAAACAAGAATTGTATTTCTTGACCCCTAGCTTCACCTACGATAACGTAGTCAGGACGGATCCTCAAAGTCAGCTTCGTTAAGTCGAAAATGTCGATGTCAGTAACTTCAGAGCCACTGAACGTGTACCTAGTTTTCAACCTTTCCCAGTGCTCGTGAGGAAGAGAAAGTTCTGGCGTTTCTTCTACGGTTGCGATCTTGAGGTTTGGATTGATGAGCTGAAGGAATGCGTTGAGCGTAGTAGTTTTTCCAGAACCCGTTGCCCCTATTATGAATACGAAACCTTTTGCCTCTACGATAAGCCAATAATAAGAAGCGAGCAAAGGCGTTACAGTCCCGCTTTTTATTAAGTGCAAAATCGTAAATGGATTCTTCGGGAATTTCCTAACGTCGAAAGAAGATCCTGGGAGCGATATCTCGGAGCCGAAAGTTGAAGCAAGCCTTGAACCGTCGGGCATCGTCGCGTCAACGTAAGGTATTGCTGTCGAAATTGATTTCCCAGAACGCATCACGATCTTTTGAACAAAACGAGAAAGCTCGTCTTCGCTTTCAAACTTTATGTTCGTGTCCATCCAATCTGCCCCTGGGAACTGCCTGTGTATTATCGCTACAGGTTTGTCCCAAGCTTCGCAAGAAATTTCTTCTACTTCATCGTCCTTCATGAGAACGTCCACAATACCATAGCCGAGAGAGTCGCGCACGAGGTAATACTTCAGCTTGTCGTAAGAAGCTTTGAACTCTTCAAAAACTCCCAAGTCTTCAGAAGCTTTCCACAAAAACTGTTCCAGAAGGGCAAGCTGGTCCCCTTCTGCAGGTCTGAAAGCGTAATAAACTGCTTCCATCAGTTCAGAATACAAAACTTTTTCGCGGTCAGTAAGCTCGGGTTCGAATGCTGTGTAATAATATTTCGATTCAGTCCGCGAAATGACAACGTGAACAAGCCCGACGTCGTATTCCGCAACAATGTCACCTACGACAGCATGCGGGATCGTTCTTACGCGAAATTCGAGGGGTCTTTCTGCGGGTTTCTTTTTCTTTCCCCCTAAAGACAAATTCATTTGAGGAAGTTTAAGTTTCATGCTTTTAAATGTGATCGCGGTTTAAAAACTAAGTTTCGATTTTTACACGTGAGCGAAGAAAAAGAAGAAAAAAAGCTTGAAGAATTATTGAAGCAAGGACTCGCCTCTTTGCACGAAAAAGAAAAGAACGGGCACAAAACAGAAAAAGGCGTATATTATCCTTCGCAATTAGGTTCTTGTTTGAGAAAACAATATTACACTTACACGCTCGGGGAACGCGTTTCTCCTGAAGAACTAGTTATTTTCGCGACGGGCAAAGGCGTTCACGAAACTATTGCGAAAGCGTTCGGCGAGGTTGCGACAATTGAAAAAGAAGAGGAAAACATTTCGCTCGAGGTTTCGCCTGCAATAAAACTCAAAGGAAGAATCGACCTTTTGATTGCGGACTACGACGGAAAGAAATACTTGATTGAAGCGAAAAGCACGAGCAAAACACCCGACGCACCTTTCGAAGAACACGTTTTACAATTGCAAGTATACATGCAGGCTTTGAATTATGAAGAAGGATTCATTTTGTATTGGAATAAAGTAACAGGAGAAATCAAAGTTTTCAAAGTCACAAAAAATGAAGAAGCCCTAAAAACAATTTTAGAAAGGGTCAAAAAGCTGGATTATTATGTTACAAAAAACATTCCACCAGAACCTGAAGCAATACTCAAAGGAAGATTCTGGGAATGCGAAAAATGTCCTTTCTTAGAACTTTGTGTGCGTTAAAAACATTTATTTTTTCAATAAAACACGTTTCTCTGCTTTCCAACCACTGCTTTTGAAACCATCGGCATTATGATGAATTGATGCGATGGGATAGGAACATAAATAATTTCGCGCGTACTGTGAGGTTGCGAATTCAAAGCACTGACATCCTTAACAACAAACTTGAATGTCGAATTGCCTGAAGGAGGAAAGATTGTAATGAAAGACCCATTGTGACTCAAAACGAAAGACGTAATATTCTTGTCCTCTATAACACCTACTAAGAAAGAAGAATTTTTCAACACGTGCTCATGCGAAACGAACAAAGGAACAAACGTTTCAATTTTTGCTACAAAGGTTTGATTACCTATTTTAATAACGTGAAGCGGGATTGAAATATTCAAGTATACCACTCCATCATAAACTCCAATCGTTCCTATCACAATTTCAAACGACTTTTTATGAAGCTTTCCAACAGGCGCAATCGGTAAGCTCGTGTTGAAAAGTCCAACTTTTGACAAACCGTAAGAATGCGACTGAGGATTCAAAAGAACGACCTTCGCATAATGATTCTCTAAAGGTTGTGCAAAAGCCGTCGAACTAACAAAAAGCAACCCAAATAATACTAGAACAATTGCTCCCTTAAACAATCCGATACGCGCGCTCATGTCTTTCAATAAAAAAGCCATTTAAAAACCAAATGTTGTTTCAACCAGTAGTGAAGGAATAGTTTTCATAATACGGAGGCATTGAAAGAACGCGGAACGAGAAAACTTCATTCGGAGGCACTGTAAGAATTAACGAAACGTTCTTTCCGTTCACTAACGCAAGCACACCTTCATACTCGAACGTGACACGCTGACCTGGATAAATTACGCATGAATTAAACGCATTCCTGAAAACATTCTCATTCGAAGCGTTTGAAGGCGCGAAGTTTGAAACAAACGGAATAACCTGACGCGGGCTTGGAAATGCGACAAGATTTGTCCCGTTCACAAAGAAAAGAACGGGCAACGAAACATTCACGCTCTTTTCTAAATTCCACTTTACACTGAAATAATTATGAGATTTGTTTGTTGAAAAATCTAAAACGCTCCTAAGAGTTGCATTCCACAAAGTTTGCACAGAAAATGCGTAAACTGTCACAGGCTCGTTCCCCACGTTCTTCAGTGAAATATAAAAGACCGTCTCGTTCCCACGCGAATAAAGGCTCACGGCTTCAAGAGTGAGATTCGCACTTTCTCTCTCAAGTTTTTCTGAAAGATGCTTCGGAATCGCGAATACCTGACCCACGCTCATTCTTTGCGAAACGTTCACTTCTTTTGCAGTGAAAGGCATCGCGAAAACAACAGGAGTAAGAATAAAACGCAAACTCTGTCCCGCATAAGTGACAACAACGTGAGGTCGCAAATCAATCAACGCTCCTATTGTCCCGTTCACGAGAGAAACGTTCGTAATAGGAATCTTCAAAACAGAACTGGGAACAAAAACGGAATACTTTGACCCGTTTATTTCAATCGTGACGCTTGAAACAAAAAGCCTTATCTGATTAATGCTAACGTTCTTCGGAAGCGAGAAGGTCGCGATTATCTTTGAAACGTTTACGAGCGAAAGCAAATTCACGGAACCACTTTCGTTCGCGAAGAAAGGCGAAGAATTAGTTATCAGCTCGACGCACGAATAATTCAAAAACAAAGCTGAAGTGCCTGCGGGAACTGAAGGCGGGTCAGTAAGCGCAACGGCAAAAGGAGATAAAGAAGCGCGCGTTGATGTGCTTGTTGAAGTAGTAGAAACCGAGGTTGAAGACGAAGAAGGAGCTTTAGCAGGTTGAAGCGTTAGCATAAAGTAACCTAATCCTCCTAATACTATAAGCCCGACGATCAAGAAAGCAAGCAAACTTTTCGCGTTCACGAAAGTCAATAAAAAAGCCATTTAAAAACCAAACACGCGCGTTCTAAAAAATCTATAATGCAAACTAAAACAAAACTAAAAATAAAAAAATAAAAAGAAAAAATTATTCTTCCTTTATTTTTATGTACCCGAGTTTTCGTAAATATTCTTTGAAATGCTTTTCCCTTTCTTTGGGAATTATAACGATTTGCCTCAGCTCATAAATCACGAAAGGGTGTGGAACAACTTCCTCAGGCATTGCAATTTGATGTCGCCTGTCAAACTTAATTCCTTTATTAAGACCTTTTATCGTTACCATGTAGCCGTCGTCTTCTATTATGTATTCCTCTTTTCCTCTTCCCCAAACTTCTCTCTGCATTTTGCTTTCCACCTATTGTACCCTATAATGTGACATTCCTTTAAAAACCAAAAAGCCTCGTTCTTTTGCAAAAATCAGCGCGGTTTTGTCGTGTACCTCGCAAGCTCCTCTTCAAGCACGTAGTTATAGAAAGGAACTTTTCCTTCAGGAGTGCTTATTATCCCGTAGCCCGGTTTCGCGGAAAGGATGAATTTCGATTCGTCCTCCGAAAGGTTCAGCATCGTGTTCAACTTTTCAAGCGACGCGGAATCCTGCCTCAGAATGATCTTAGTAGCCGAGTTCTCTATCAAAATTCGCCCAGGACCGCTCGCAAAGTCCGAAACGAGCTGTGACGCAAGAATGAAAGAAACCCCGTAGTGCCTCCCAGTCCTCGCGATTTCTGGTATGTATTCGACAGCCATCGGAAAGAAAGGTTTGCCAGTCCTCGGGTTAGTTTCCACGAAAGCCCACCCTTCGTCCACTACAATGAATTTCCTCCGAGAACGTATTTTTTCTTCTTTTACAGTACTCCACACAAGCGCTAATAACAAGAACGCGACCCCGTCCCTCACGAAATTAGAAGGTATGTCCGAAAGAACGAAAACTGCCCTATCATAAAGTTCAAGTTCTTTTCCTGTAAAGAACCTCATGAAAGGCTCTAATTCGGTTTCAAGCCTTTTCCTCAAATTCCCGTCAGCCTTAGAAATCAAATCACGAACGTTTTTTGCCTCCTTTGAAAGTGCAAAAAGTTCTATCGCTTCTTCAGAGCCTTCTTCGATTTTTGCTATCGTTCTTATGAATTCGCCTGCGTCCCTTTTGCTTTCGAAAACGAGAAACGGGTCTAAAGGGAAATTGCCTTCTTCAAACCTAAAAACCTGAGCGCCTATGTCCTTTGCGAGCGAAGTTTCAAAAGTCCCGTCCGAGCCTAGAGCGTATTCGGGCTTCACTATCGAGTCAAAAATATACATGATAGCGCGGTCGTCCTTTTGTGCGAGTCTTGAAAGCCATACTTTGAGCAAAAGAGATTTCCCGTAACCCGTTAAACCTAAGATTGAAACGTTGTAGTTCTCTCTTTCAAATACATCGAAAATAACAGCGTTCCCCGTGAAAAGGTTTGTGCCTAAGAACACGCCTTCTGGGTCTATTAAATCCATTCCTGCGAAAGGGAAGAAAGGAGCGATGCCTGAAGAAGTTACGTAAAGCCACCGCCCTTGAGCCCACGAAGGTCCTTTCAAATAATAAAGCGCGTCCTGAACGTAATTAGGTCCCTCTAAAAAATCCATCGCTTTCAAAAGCTCTATTGACTTATCGTGAAGCTCTTTCATGTTTGCACCTTTAACCGTAATGACGAGGCGAATTTTGAACAACTTTTCAAGCCCCGAAGCGATGTTATACCTTGCCTTTTCAAGCGATTGTAAGTAAAGTTGAAGCGAAGGGTCTGCCCTGTCCCCGAGCATTTTAACCTTTTCGTTTAGAGAGTGATACTGCTTTTCAATTATTCTCGCGTTTGAAGTAGGTTGAATGTCCAAGCGTATTTCGTGAGAAACGTCGTAAACGCGAGTAAGAAAGCCGTAGGGCAACACTTTTGGGAGCGCGTATGCATTGAAAGATCTCGCAAAACCTTCTTTTAGAATCATGAAGTTACGCACGACGCCTTTGATTTCTAAGCGAGGGATTCCGCTCACTTTAACGAAACGAAAGCCCGAAGACGCAAGAACGCTGTCGATGTTCTCTTCGCTCGCAATGAAATACCTCTTGTAAGGTTGCCGAATAATAAGATCACGCACGGGAACCTCGTTTATTGCGGTCGTGATAAAGAACGAAGCTGGAGCTGTAAGCGAGTTCACGAGGCGAACAAAGTCCGAAATAACGGCTTGTTGTTCTTCTTCTCTTAGATTGAAAAAATTCACAGGCTTAAGCTCGTAGAAATCAACCATTCTCGCTCCCTTCAGGCTTTATCATAAATGGAAAACCGTGAAGTTCTAACAAAACGTGCTTATTCTTTTTGTCCTTCACTGTTATTATGTTATCTAGAATTTCTATGTCAAATTTTTTGCTATGAAACTCTAAAAATACCTTTCCGTCCCCTGTGTAAACGATTACTTCAAATTCGCTCATTTTTATCTCGAGTTTAGATACAAAGTTGCCTTAAAAAGCGCGAAAAATCTTATCATTCTTCGTTTGTCTGCTTTGTTTTCCGAACCACGAAAACAAACCCGTGATATTCTTCAATCATTTCCTTTGTTTTCACCGTAACAACATCCCCTACAATTTCTATTTCGTAAGTGCTGTTATCGTAACTAGTGAACGGGCTTCCGTCGGGGAAAAATAACGAAACCGACAAATCCGCTTTTTTGCTCATGCCGTTAGATACAAAAGTGCTTTAAAAAGCAGAAAAACAAAAGGTGACGCGGAAATATTCATGTGTTTAATATAATTCATTACGAAAGCATAAAGCAGAATTCCTAAGATGATAGTGAGTATTATTTCTAACAAAGTCCAGAACCACGAACGTTCTTTTTTCTTTTCACGATAATAGGGGTATGCCACAGCTTGTTTACCTCTCAATTTCTTTCGCGCTTAACAGAAGCTTGTCGTTCTCTTCTCTCATTTTTCTTCATCCTTTTTAGACCCACACAAAGGGCACTTCAACGTTTTTCACTCCAAAAGCGCTTCGTAAAACTTAGTCACGAGCGAATTCCTCACTTCAGGATAGTTTTTGTTTTTGTAAACATATTCCGCAGGAAAAGTCCACACGTACCCGTGCCTCGCGAAATAAAACCCAGCTTCCCTCACTTCAGGAAAAGAACCATGTTCGCGCGAAATCTGAGCAAGCACTAAGTAACCCACAATCTGCCCCCAATAATACTTCGTAATTTCGCACTCGTGAACCGTCTTAATGTCTATAAGAGCATCGCCCCGCAATAAGTCAGCATCAGCACGGTCTTGGAATAGCGCTTTCACTTTCGGGTCTTCAATGTATTTCGAAAAGTCAACGTCGAGAATCCAGCGCTTTGGATACTGAAAATAAAACCTGGGAATCGCTTGAAACAAATTGTAAAGGTCTATAACTTCTTCTTCGGGAACGGGCGCGCGAGGGTCGTAATAAGTTCCTGCCCTGTAAACAGTGTCAAGCCTCGAAAAACGTATAAGGTCTTCAAAGAAAAACAGGTCTAACTCGCCTGTCCTAATGAATTCTTCACGCTCTTTTAACACTTTCCCTACGAAACCCTCCAAATACTGAATAGTCCTTTCGTCGATCGTTCTTCCAGCGAATTTACATGCCCCGTTCTTCACGCAATTTTTCAGGATCTCAAGAGAACGAACTCCTACTAAAACGTCTTCTTGAGCGTCAGGATGAAAAAGCTTAATGTAAGCCCTCAAAAGGTAATCAAAAGCCGTGCCTACGATAGATAAATGATCGTTCTGAGGAGGCGCGAGCAACGGAATGTTTTTCGGGCAATCACGAGGAGGCGGGATCAGTTCATAGATCTTATTTCCTAAACCGTTTCGCAGGAAAGTCGTTAAGCTCATGAAAAATGATTCAAAAGAGCTTTATAAACCAAAACTTTATCACGCGATCTTTATGTTTGAAACAAACCAGCTTTCGAATTCAGGCTTATTATTTTCAAGAAGAACCCCGTTCTGTCTAAAATACTTCGTAGCGTCGTCACTTACAAAAATCCTTATCCGAGAACCGTCGAAATAAACATCGACAGCACCTCTTTTAGGAAAAGCAAGAAGGCTCTGTTGCGAAAGTTTAGGAAACGAAACAGCTTCGAGAATCTTATTAGACGCTTCTTCCTCAACACCCCACGGCTGTATCGCTTCAACCCTTTCACCTAAGAAGTTCAAAGTCCTGCCTGTGGAAGGAAGGGATAAGAAAGACGGAAGCGTGCGCGGAGTTGCAAAAAAGAACGGAGGTTCAACGCGTGTCCCGAAGTAGTTAGGATAAGCAAAAGGAGGTCTTTCATGTTTCACAAGCCAATAGAAAAGCGCGGGGTTTTGCGTTTCAAACACGACAATGTGATCTAACTCATCCGAAGCCGTCGCATGAATTTCGTAAGGATCGCCTTCGACAATCCCGAATATAGAAATCGCGAACACGTTCGAAGCCAAAAGCTCGTTCACTTTCTTTATCCGATCATCCAAAGTCGAAGCCCACACAAGGGGCAAAGGCTTATACTGAAGCATACCCTTTTCATTCAAAAGCTTCCACTTCAAAAGTTCAAGGTATTGTTGCGGATGAACCTCTTGAAAGTAGATTTGTACAAAGACGCGCTCGTTCGAAGATTCGGCAAAAGAAATGAGCTGATCTATAAAGGACGTCTTCGTTTCGGGCAAAGACATAATGTGAACATCTTTTAACCCGAAGTAAAACATTCTAAACAAAGGCTCCACAGGGGTCGGAGATGCGCTCGTTTGTTCTGAAACAGTTTGCAAAACGGACGAAGGAGGAATACACGCATGACCTTTGCGTGGATAAGGCAGAACGTGAAGGCGCGAAGAAGAAGCGGGAATGCCCAAGCACGCGGGCAAAGAAAGGACAACCGCTAGAGAACCGACTAACTGTAAGATAAGACTTTCGTAAAGCCCGAAAAAGAGCGCAATAATGCTAAGCACTAAACCGGAAATAGCAATAAAAAGCCACGCGCGATTAGAATGCTCGTTCTTAGAGAGAACGTAATTCATTCCTAACGCGCGAAATATTTCATTCCACGACGCTTGCTTGCACAAATGAAAAGGGCGCGAAAGGTCAAAACGGTAGAGTAAGAAATAACTTCCAGCAATAATGAGAACAAATATAGGGAATTGCATAAAAAGAAGTACGATTAAAACTTAAAAATCAAAAATGTCATAACACAAAAAATATAAAATGTAATAAGACAGAATTGACAGCGCTTTGTTTTGCACAGGCCTTTGGCACAACCTATTCAACCTTAACAGGTAGCCACGTAGGAATTCTGTCCCACAGCCGAGAGAAAGGCTCAGGCTTTATCTGTCATTTCAATATATTTTACTTTTTCTTTGCTACTCCAAAAAGAAGATAGAAAAGAATTCTTCGCTATCTGTTTTATTTCAGAAAAATTAAGGTTTAAAGCCTCTGCTATAGCTTCATAATTTTCATTTATATAACCTCCAAAGTATGCAGGATCATCTGAGTTTATTGAGACTATAATTCCAA
>Ga0081473_134271_pt1 | contig 11033 bp, 16 predicted proteins | sample CisSprmetagenome_FD_70977 | JGI IMG/M metagenome (GOLD analysis project Ga0081473, IMG submission 70977) | Hypoxic/sulfidic aquatic microbial communities from Cistern Spring, Yellowstone National Park, USA v2 (version 2) | ecosystem: Environmental > Aquatic > Thermal springs > Hot (42-90C) >... | reverse complement strand
CAACAACTACGCCGTAGTTGTCGTCGTACAGCTCGTTTTCACCGTTCAACCTTCCCAATTCATAAACGTCACCAATTTGCTTAACGCAATGACGTACTTCGCTTCAAACCAATGTCAGACACCACCTCCTCCACAGATAACGTACAGCGGTCAGGGGTTCGTCACACTGTTCGAGTTCACGAATTTGTCAAATAATGCATTGAACGCAGTATTGGTAGCACAGAACACCTCAGCTGACCCGTCTAACATAACTATAAACATGTCGTTAGTCGGGATTACTGTGGCTACGGCGACGGTATCTGTACCCCCTAACGAGTACGCATATTTCTTATTTGCGTTAACGGCTGAGCTGACGGGTGGGTAAAATGGAGGTGAAACTAAGAGGAGGTATAAAAGTATACCGCAACGGTAAGTTGATAGCGTCGACGCATAACGACGTAACTGCGTCATTCGTTCTGTCACTGATTAAGTCACTGTTCGGTGCGTCGTCGTTCTACGGTGGCTATTTCGGTATACCTAAGACGGCAGTAGTAAAGCTGTCATACGAAGACACACCTGTAACGTCAGCCGTACTGTCACACGTAACGTTCACAGAAGAGACTATAGCCGGCTATGAACACACCCGAGTCATATATTCGTTCAGCGACTCGTCTAGGACTAAGTACAAGTTCGACAGGTTACAATTATGGACGTCTCTTACTAATTCGTTATTGCTACACGTAAGCGACGCCAGCTTGGACTCACCGCTGACTAAGAACCCTGAAGACGTAGTACAGGTGGACTGGTGGGTCGAGTTAGTTACGGGTCAGCCGTTCACTTTCATATTGCAATACCTACAGCAACAGCAGGCTACTTACTGCAGTTCTACGTGTACGATACCGCCTTTTGCGTACAACATGCAAAACAACTTCGGTGCGTTCAATATGATGTTCGCCTTGCTGACGCTACCGAATATACTTAGCGTCGCACGCAGTATAAAGTCAAACCTGACAAACGCATTAACTCAAATATTGCCGTCTGACGAGAACGTTACGCCGTTAGGTATAACTAAAATAGCATGCGTAGACTTATGCCAATGCGGTACAATAGCACCGAGTGTAGTAAGCAACACCGTATATCCGGTAAACGGCTATGTAAGTGAGACGGTCGGTTCTCAATACGTATACGTCGCATTTAACTTCAACAACCCGTGTCCTGCAGGACAGTATGTAGTACCGATATCGTCGCTCCAGTTGGGTTCGTCTAACGGTGTTGACTTAGCTGTTGTAGCACTCCCGTCTGGCGTGACTGGTAATTCTGCGTTGATAATTAAAATACCTTACGGGAGTGCTACGCTTGTGAAACTAACGACTCACCAGGGTGAGTGACGTGTCGTCTCCGCCAAGCGTAGTACATCCGGCGTTCACGGAAGCGTTCATGACTGCTATAGCCACTGCCGTCACCGGAGTTAACATAGCTAACTACCCACAGCCTACTGGGTATCACGTATATGCGTATTCCCAAAACGGTATAGAAGACAACACCACAAGCGTATACCTTGACGAATACAATGACGTGCTACAAAACGGTAATGAGGAGACGTCTGTCAGCTTCGTTGCGGTCTTCAACAACCTTAACGAGTACTCATTTAATCAGCTATTGTTCTACGTACAGTCAAACGGTCAGGACATACTACAAGTCGCAGATTTCGTCCTATCATACCCTATAACGAAGTCGTCGAACAGTGTACTTATCGTTACGTTCACATTTTCAATAACTACACCTATGTACGTGTTCCAGCCGGTATTAGACGTCGAACATGAGTGCAACCAGCACTGTTTCCTGACCAACTGTTATGCCGTCGCCGGCAACATAGAGACGAAATTCATACCGTTCTCGCCGTTCAACCTGACGTTCATATACTTGCTCGGACTCACCGTAGAACAAATCACCAGCAACCAAGTAGTACAACAGCAGGCACAGCAGTACTACGGCTGTATGGCTAACTGTGCTACGTCATGCCTCGAGGGAAACCTGATCGGCTGTATAATATGCTTAATAGGTTGTCAGCTTTATTTGTTCAACAACCCCATAGCTACTTACGTAAAATCTAATAATATACAAAGCCTACAGCAACTGCTCCCCACGGGCATAGGCAACATATACGGTATCAACGTGTGCTACGGTAAGGTAGCTACTTTTCAACCGCAAAACGTACAGACGACGTTAGACGTCATATCCCAATCCGAAATACAATACGTGGTTCAGTTAGACCTGCCCGGGACTAATAGCTTCTTCAACGCTTTACAGATAATGCTTACTACTTCGTCTAACAACAATTATAGCTTAGGTGTGCTGTATTTCTTGGGGATACCTCTACCTACCGGTAACACGTACAACCTGACGGTGACCGTGAATGAGAGTTAGGATAAACAGTAAGTTCACGGTTACGTTGTACAATAAAGACGGCGTAGTGTATGACGTTACTGAACACAACACTCTGTCGGCTGAGTATAAGATATTGCTTCGGGACTTACTGACTACGGGTTCGTCGATCAAGTCGTACTACTATTCGTACAGCTTTACTTACTACCCGCCGTCAAACATATACGTAGTGCTTGTGAACAATGGCATAGCAGTAGCACGTATACCGGTAAAGTTGGATAAGTTCCACGAAGACGTTAACACAATGAGTACTACGGGGTGTAAGAACAACCTGACGTCGTGTAACTTGAGCGGGCTGTCGTTCAGTATTAAATATACTGCGTCTGACGAAACTAATGACACGTATACGTTTGACGAGATACAAATATGGGCTGACAACGAGTACATGATAGCGTATGCGGTGATCGGTACTGTAACTAAACAGAGCAACAGCTTCATAAGCGTGACGTGGGACGCTGAAGTTACAATAGAGTCGAACGGCATATTGTACATGCCCGGTTGTACGGACTTGTCGTTCACGTACAACTACAACCTCAACCTGGCGGGCTACCAACCCTTCCTTTGCGTCAACCTACCCTACATCATAGTGGCGTTGACGCTTATACCGTATAGCCTTATACCGCAGAACACGTTCTTATATCAGCAAGTCAGCAACTTACTGCAAGTATTGGGCATATCGGCTTCGGGGAGTGCTTCGCCAGTCAAAAACCTCATCTTCCAGGGCGTTACGTATTACGTAATAAACAATACCGCATACCCGATATACCAGCCGTACATAATTTACAACACACAACAAAGTAATACCGTTACTTTATTCCTGCTGTACGGCATAAACAACAACTACTTTATATACACGACTACGCTTACGTCGACGCTACAGTATTTTAAACCATATATCCCGACACTCATAATTAACGTGATAGAGGAGTAAATATGTCGTTCCTGCTGGGGTTCGGTCAGTCGTTCTTATCGGGACTGTCGTCTATTTCGTCCGGTCTGACGTCTGCCGTAAGCGGTATAGTCAACGAATTAAACGGTGCGTTCGCCAACTTCAGCAACTTCTTTCAGCAATTACCGTCTAACATCCAGTCGTTCTTTCAGACCGTAGCCGGTGCCTTAATTGCGTTCGGTCACACGTTCGGGAGCTACATATTGAGCGGGCTTCAGTGGATAGGAAACGCAATAAGCTCCGCAATGGTGCCGATTGAGAGAGGACTAAATGCGTTAGGTTCAATGATATTGAACGCTCTAACTACGCTGTGGAACGACATAAAGGCGTTTGCGTCATACGTATATAATGCAATGACGTCATCACTATCAGGTGTAATCGGCGTCGTACAGGAGTTGATAAACGACATTAAGGACACAGCCGTGACCATGTACAACTTCTTAGTCAACGTATTGAACGACGCATATAGTGCGTTCACTTACATCTTCAACGCGTTCTTCAACTTACCTCAGTTCTTCAGCAACGTTTCCGAGTTCTTCAACTCGTTATTCGGCGGTAGCGGTGGCTCTAATTTACTGAACGTAGTGCCTAACATAATCGCCAGCGAAGCCTCACGTATAGCGTCAGCCTTACCCGATGTCGTCGCATACAACACTTTCATGGAAATGATGCCGAAAATAGTATCTGGAATAGCTAACTCGCCCTACTTCGGAAACGGCATACAAGGGGCAATAAGTAAGTCGCTCGTTATGATGGCGTCACCTGTGATAAGTGCGTTCGTCGCCATGTTCACTAGGAGCTTCATGGAGAACTTATTCACACCGGCACGTACGACGCAGACCGTAAGCAGACCGTCGACTCCGCAGGTACAGCCGTTCACGGCATCTCCGTCAGCTCAATTACCACAGCGTAGTGCGACGACTACTAGTGTCAGTGACGTTGGACAGCTACAGGTGCCTAGTCTGACGGCTGAGCAAATCGAGCTTGAGATAGAACGTCCTAACGTGACAGGTGTGTTCGTCGAGGACGTCATAGGGTTAGGTACACCGGGCGGAGGTACGGCACAGTTAGTCACCGGCTTCATCAACTTCCAGAACGCAATCCAGCAGTTCGAGGACTCGTTTGAAATCGTACCCGGCTTCTTCATGAAACTTATGCCGTCTCTGCAGAGCGAGTTCGGTCAGAACATGACCGTCAATATTGCGTTGACTATCCTGGAGAACATATACCAGGCTACGGCTACCGTAGGAGTATTAGCGTCGGTCGACGCCGTATCCGTAGTCCTGCCATACGGTATATCTTTCTGTAACCCGGGGATAGCACCACAGCCGGGCGAATACTACTCGGTGATGTCAAACCAAGCCACAGTAGATGCGTCAGTACCTATTGTTGAAGAAATGTGTATTCCGCCTTACAACTTGCTGTCTGACAGTATATCCGTAGCTTACGGTATAGGTAATACTTTACAAACTAACATTGTCGACGCAATTTCGGCTAGTGTCAACATTACCGATGGCATACCGTTCCCGCAGACGCTGTCGGATTACGTCACGGCGTCCATGTCAATTCAGGCTGTCCTACCGTCAAACCAGACTATAACGTACTACATCCCCATAGACGTAGCTATTACCTACGCCATAGAAGTACAACAAATAAGTTATAGCGGTCAGCTGAGTTACAGTGTGAGTGGGTCGTAATGAGTTCGAACTTGGCTTACATCGTCTATCAGGCGATGACGTCGAACATTAATAGTATATCTTTGTATATTTTAGACACTAACAACAATTCGCACGGCGTAAGCGTGGCTATTGCCGAGCCTAACACTTTAGTTTACGTCGACGACTCCAACGCCGGCTATACGGCAGTGTCGTTCAACTTAAGCATTAACGGCAACACGGTCGTGACTATTCCTCTTAACAGCGTCACTAAGACGCCCGGTGACGTCCTCGTAGTTATACTCAATTTGCAGATATCCGTCAACCTGCCCGGTCAATTAGGTGAGATGATAGCACAGGCGGTTCAGGGGATATTTGCGGGGCTGAAAATGAACCTGGGCTGTAGAGCCGTAGCGAGCTATACAATTTATAACGTCAGCACGGGTTCGTCAACGTCCGGTTCTGCGAATATGGGGTTCAGCTTGGTCAACAACAACCAGTTCAACGCTTCGGCTTCGATATCGTACTCACAGGGATATGCTGTCGAGGTCACGAATATAGTGATACAATGCTCTTTCGGCAACATTAACCAATCAATATACAGCAGTCCTCTACAAAGCCCCGTATGCACGTCGTCGTCCGGCTGTACGTTCACCGTGACCGTGACCTTCACGTCGTGAAAAAGATATAAGCCCGTCTTCCGAGTCAATAATGTGAACAGGAAGCTTAATGCGAAAATTAAGGCTGACGTTAAAGTCTACCTGATCCCGAAAGACGAGCTTAAGATAGAGAACGGTAAGCCGGTGCTGAGCGACAAGTACTTAGTCTATGAGAAGCGGGAGTGAGACATGTCCGTCAAGGAAGTAGCGGTTAACGGTCAAATCGTCAGGATTAAGGGCAGGGTCAAGGCGATTACAGTACCTAAGGAGAAGACCCAGGAAATCCTGAAGCGTACGGAACTCTCAATACTTGATAAGAAGTACGAAGCCTTATTGCCACCGCTGGACGACATGGAACATAATACAATAGACGTACAGGGGTTGGCGTCTCTTGTCCAACAATATTTGCGGTTTGCGTTTCAAGGAGCTACAAACTGGTATCAACCGTCGCCGTTATCTAAAATGGTCATATATACTAATTCCGGCAATACTATTCAGTTGAATTTCGCAAATTCTATTTCGAACAACTCGCAGGGCATGCTGGTGCTGAACCAAACTTTCACGAGTAATGATTTAATGAATATCCAATACTATTTCGTGGGGTTCGACACTACGGACAACACCTATCAGGGTTCGTCGCTGGAGCTATATGTGACTGCGACATTCGGTAACACCTACACACTTAATAGCTTTACAAATATAGTTAGGATTGCGTATGCGAGCTTATCTGTCAATAAACCGTCGGACAGTAACCTGTTTATAGTGTGGCTGATAGAATATCAAAACATACCGTATTATTTACTTCCATTTATCCCTCTCTTTGCCAGTAACCCCGGTATATATGTCATCGCAGTGTCGTTTAAGACGTATGTGAGCAACGGGAGCTGTAATTTAGCCTGCAACGGCAACTGCCCGGCGTATAGCCCGTACGGCTTCCTTGTTACTGTCCAGAACAACACAGTCCTTGTCCAAATACCCGCTACCGTACCGGTCGGCGGTGGCGTTTCGTCGGCACAGGCGTTAATATGCGGAGGTGTAACTGTTGCCATCGGTAATATGAAATATACTTCAACGATTGCAAATGCGAACACGTATTCGGGATATGCCGTTAATGTGAGTGCGACGTATAACTTCGGCTCGTCCTACTCGACTACAATGGCACTTTCGCCGAGCGGTGGGTCGTTCTACGTTTTCTTTATGACGGTAGCCGTGACGTATCAGGTGTCCTGATGTGGTCTACCTGGATAAGTTAATGTACGTCGCATATTCGGTTCTCACCGGTGCCGTCACGTCATATAACGCTACCGCAATAGTTAACGGTCAGACGATTACGTTAACGGCGTCGTACAGCTCAAACACGGTTACGCTGACGGGTTCCTTTTCTCTACAGTCGCCGGCAAGCGGGTTGCAAATCGTCGTCTATTTCGGTAACATAAAAGTTGACGTCATACAAATACCTCAATCCGTCCCCGCCGGGAGTTACACTCTGGTCTATACCCTTACTATCCTGGACGGCACGAATATAGTAAGCAATGCGGTAGGGTATTCGGTCACCTCTCAGCTCAGTAGCGTCTCAATATCGACGAATGCGAATTCGTATAACCTCGCACTGTACGGCTTCATGATGACGTTCTTCTTAGTCTACACTTCGTATCCGTCCAGTGTGACAATAACGGTGACTTTCAACCTGAAAAACAACACCCAAGCCACCGGCAGTTACAGTGCAAGCATGTCATCACTACCGAGCGGGTATTCGGAATATGTAGCCACCATCCCGGTCACGTTCTATTAAAAAACTTTTTAAACCGATCTTCTTATACTATATCGTATGAGGATAGACTTCGACTTCCTGGACTTGAGCAGGTGGGACAACTTCTACCGCTTTTTTAAAGCCGTATATGAGCTTAGGTTGGTAGGTGACGTAAGGGTAACGAAAACGTTCAAGGGATATCATATATATTCGTCATACAATACTGACCCTGAGAAAGAGCTGACGTTGAGAGAGTATTTCGGTGACGACCAAATAAGAGTGATGTATGACGAGGAAAGGGCTAAGAAAATACCCCACCTGTTCGACGTATTGTACAACTATAAAGTCGCCGGCACCTTCAAGGTAGTTAAAGGTAAGACGGTACTGGTCAAGACCGAGGAGTACGAGGAGGAGGAGGTCTACGTCTGACAGGACTCAAATTAGACTGAAAGTCGACGTCACATATGAAGACGTCTTACGCATGTTCAACGAAGTTGAACGGAAAATCAGAGAAGAGGTTGTCAAATTCTTACCTTACCCCGACGTCAAACTCATTCTAACAAGCTTCTGTCTGCACAGGACTATAGACGACATGTACGTCGTCATCATCAAGTATAAAGCTGACGTAAGGTATTATGACCTGAGAGACATAAAGAACATAGACGTCGTCATACGGAGCGACGGTATCTATGCCGTACTTTAAGTATTTGGACTGGGTAAACGAATTCTTACCCAACGTCGACTCGGAGCTTCAGGCTACCGTATTCCTGGCTTACAGGCAGATGTTAGCCGGTACAGCTTTATCGTCTATGTTCAGCGGTAGACGCTACAAAGTCGTCAGACAGGTAATGGTAAGTCATGACGTAGCACGTCTGACTAACGACTACGTCCCACTAACGGCACCGGCACCGTCGTACAGGGTCTTACCGGTTGGTGAACGCATAGTATTTGACATCTACAGCAGGAAAAGGTACGTCAGACGCAATAAGGAATATACAATCCAGATAAGGTTTGACGTATGGTTCCCGTTAGGCGTCATACGCAAAAAGAAATACGGTGAACAGCTTTTGGCTTTGTTCTTCCCTATAGCTGACGCATTGTTCAGGAGGATAAACGTAGGGGCGTCAATTGAGGACATGATTGAGTCGCAGGAACTGGACTTTACCGTAGGCGTCGTCAAGAGAGAGAAAGACGTCATACGCAACCTGTCGACATGGTCAATAATCATAACTAAATATGAGACGTCAAAAGTGACGTCATACCCGTATGATTTCATAGTCAAATACAGGTGGACGTTCGACGACCTAGGCGGTGGCACGTATAACGCCGACATGTGTTATTTACAAATTATCATAGCTAGGAGCTGTACGACGAATATCAACCTATATGAGTCATACAACAGGACTTACACCGAGTACACCGGTCAGCCGTTTCCGTATGAGCGATATCATATAATATTCAATACGTGCGACTTCACCTTCAACTACTTGCGTCCTACAAAGTTGCCTCTGTGCCGTGCGACAATAGACGCAAAAATATTTAGACCACAACGGTCAGGTGAGGTGAGCGGAGGATGAGGACGGTAACGGTAAAGCTACCTGAAGAACTACTAGAATTACTCGACCGATATGCGATAAAACATAAGACGAGCAGGAGCGAAGCGATAAGAGAGGCGATTAAAAGGCTTTTAGAAAAGGAAAACTTAAATGCTGAAGAGGAATAGCGTAATACGGGGGCGGGTCTAGGCAGAGCGGGTTTACCCGTTTCATGTGTTGACCGGTTCAGCATTCCCCAGCTCTCTTCCCCGCAGACCCGCCCCCTGCGTCTTTAAGTTTTAATTTCTTTATTAGAATGAACTTGAATAGACAATGCCGTACCTAGTTACATCAGATCTGAGGTTATTAGACCTGATAGATTCAAATAGGATGTTCGCATTCTTACATTTCTTCCGTGGCATAACCCCCAGATGGGTATATGACGCATTACTTAACCCTGTAGTCATACAAATTCAGTTTAAGAAATCATATGACGCAACCGATTATATCAATGTCGACGGCATTGAGCTGATAGGTAAGACGAAATATATATACCACATGGCTAAGCGAAATGTAATCATTTATAAGGCATACAAAGACCCCACCTACCTCATCTTACTCGACTTCGTAAAATACTCGTCATACAAAAACGTCAAAGAGTGGATAGACGACTTTTGCAGTAAAATAGCCAACAACCAATACTATAGCATAACGTACCTATGCAAAAGCTACGGCAAAAGGAGACCTCACCGAAATAGGAAACGGCACGTCTTCCTATTTGTAGGTGAAAAGATTTAATACTCAATTACTAATTTTGATTCTCTAAATGCTATTGTTACATCTTTAGGAACTGCAATTTCCTTTACCCTGTCGGGTGTTCTTAATATTATAAGATAATAATGGTCAGCTTCCATTATAACGAATTCTCTATCCGCTTGTTTCACCGAAATATAGAAATTTCTGCTTGTATTACATCCTGCGTCCACGACTTTTCCCTTTATCGTAATTGTTTTGTATTTTCGTATATGTCTAAATTGAAACCCGAATTCGTTCAATATGTCTAAAAATTGTTTCAAATCTTCGTCGACGAATGGGTTCAAGCATTTTGTCAACATTTCCCCTCACTCTCTTATTGCATGGGCTGATATAAAAGCCTTTTGTATTAGCTTAGTGTAAGAAAATCTTTATAACCTCAAGGACAATAGGTACAGCCGACTGGAAATGCTTGAACCTCAGAGTGTACAGGTCTTAAAGAAAGTTAACCTAAACTTTTTTATTCAATATGTTGTAGAAGTAGATGCTACAGGGAATAAACGTCCCGAATTAAGAATAAAAATAAAAGATGACAAAGGTAAGGAAATCAATCATAATTTCGTATACCCTGAAGACTATGAAACATTTGAGGCACTGAAGAATATACGGAAGCTATTAGAATACTATAAATTCACTCAGAGCAACAAATTAGAGGAAGCAATGAGAGAGGAAATCTTAATATGGATAGCTCTACTGCTCGCTAGAGTCGCATAAGCGGTGATTCAAAATGGCGGAACCTCAGAATCAAAAAGTAGAGGAAAAAGTCTTAAAGGACATAAACATATGCTTCTCCATTCAGGACATAGCCGTCATAAAGGGGGGAATAATAGATTATCATAAATACAAAATAAAAATAAAGAACAAAGACGGCAAAGAAATTGAACCAACGGATATCAACCTCGACTACTATTCTACCAATGGTGCCATAAATGAAATTCGGGAATTATTGAAGGTATACGGTTTAACGTCAAACGAAAAATTAATTGAAGGTGTTAGGGAAGAAATCCTAAAGAGAATAGCCGTTCTAATCTTCTATTCGCATTAAGCCGAAACCTTAACAAAATTTTTTAATACCCTTTTTAGAACCTGAACATGTGAAGAGCGGAAAAGACGGGGAATACTATTACATCGAAATTGAAAGTAAAGAAGAATTAGAGAAGTTAAAGGAATTAGTGCTTGAAAAAATCAAGGAGAAATATCACACTTAACTATTTGTTCAAACTCTTTTTTAAGATCAGCTAATTCATT
>Ga0081473_135775_pt1 | contig 11034 bp, 12 predicted proteins | sample CisSprmetagenome_FD_70977 | JGI IMG/M metagenome (GOLD analysis project Ga0081473, IMG submission 70977) | Hypoxic/sulfidic aquatic microbial communities from Cistern Spring, Yellowstone National Park, USA v2 (version 2) | ecosystem: Environmental > Aquatic > Thermal springs > Hot (42-90C) >... | reverse complement strand
GGAGGCTACCCGACTACTCAAGGTTAAGCCTACCCGTGACTGAGGATGCATGCAGGAGGGTGATTTGGATACCCCAGCACGTACTGCTCAGCGAGGAGGAAACCAGAAGAACCGCTGAGGCATTGATCAAGACCGCTAAGGAACTTAGCTAACACCACATCACCACCCCCAACATCCCCTTAGGACAGCTACTCTTCTGTATAAGTATCAATCATAATCACTAACGGCTCTACTAATATGGCCTATTGAGCCACACTATACGTTAAACCTGGCCGCACTGAGGCGCAAAGTACACGTCAGATTAGGGTTCACCGTATATTCCCTTGAGGGGTAATGTAGGTTACTGTGGTGCAGCACCGCTGAACCACAGTGTTAGCGACACTGTAAAGGGTTACATTAGCCGAGTTAGCCATGATTGCTGTATCTTGTTCAGGAGGTTGATGTGCATGGTAAATAGGAATTGAACAGTGGGGATGTGGTGAGGTTCATTTTTGGAGCCCCGGCCGGGATTTGAACCCGGGACCTACGGGTCTGCAGACCACAGGTATGTAACGGGCATGGCTTGGTGGCTTACGGTGTCACCGTAACAAATGCTGTTGTTGCTGTAGCTAGTCATGTGGATTTCTGAAACAACCACTACACCTGTTACGGCTTTTTGCACAATTAAACTCAACATCATCACCTATTAAAAACACGCACCTTAAAAAGCATTCTGCTTAAAAACAGGAACAAACATTCTATATTTCAACAATTCATCATTTCGGTTTCGCAAAACAAACGAAAAAGCCATGTAAAGGAAAAGTTGAAAAAGTTGAAATTTTTTAAATTTTGTTTTTCATTTTTAAATCACACCAAGCTCCTACTTACCTTGTTGCACACCTTTGTTAAGATTGACTCCAGTGGGCCTGGGAGACTGGTTAGCGACCTGTCTTCTAGTTTATTTAAGTGGCTTCTTATGTTTGCTAAGTCTAACCCGACGTTATGCAACACCTCGCGGTAGTGCCTTGGTTCGAGGTCCTTAACCTCCTCTCCCAGTAACGCTTTGAGTGTTACGAGACTTAGCTCCTCTACTTCACTATTTTTTGATAAAAATTGAATTATTACTGAGAGCCATAGCCTATTCATGAGTGCGAAGTACCTGGCGAGGTGCATTAGGCAGAAGAGCATACTCGTGGGTAATCCATCCATTGACTCCCCAAACGCGGACTTTAAGCTTAGGTAGATGCCTGTGTTAACCACGCCTTCTAGAGTTGGTACGTGCTTACTGCCATACTTACCCTCGACGATTTTCAGATACCCTAGACAATACGCAGAGTTGAGACCCCTCCTGACCTGCTCGGGGTGCACCCTGCCGTACCTCTCACCCATGCACCTCTGAATTGCCGTGAAGCCCACGGGCTTACCTGTCTCTGCATAGAGGTCGATTAAGCAATCCATCACTGGAAACAGGTTCTCGCTGTACCTACATGCACTCATTACCGCAGCAATACGTTCATTATTTATATACTTTTCACCTCAGCGAACTCACCTTACGCTTAATTTAGCGTGAGTACTCACGTCAACTTTACGAACAAAATTCATTTAAATACGTGAGTAGTGGGTGTAGTCATGAGCCAAGTAGTGCGTCAAATCAAGGTTCCGGTTCATGTGAGACTGTGGAAATCGAGGAGGAATTACATTGCCGTTGTCACCGATGAAGCAGCGAAGAAGGTGCTTGAGCAGTACCTGGATAGGGAAGTTGAAATCGAAATAGCGGGTGTGTTGATTGAGGCTAGGCTGGTGAAGGTTTGGCAGAGGAGCATGTGGCACATCGGTGTCTTCTTGCCTAGAAGGCTCATGCCTACGTGGGAGAAATTGCGTGAGAAGGCTGAGGAGCACAACGCAACAATAGTCATAACTGAGGAGGGTGGTTCACCATGAGCCTCAACCTGACTGTAACGGCAACCATCCTGGGCCTGGCCAAGCGCCCAGGCTTAACCAGAGACGGCAGAGTCGTTGTAAGCCTCAACGTAACCATTGGAAGCAACCAATATGAGGTTAACATAGTAACCAAGCCTGGGCAGGGCATTGAGGACGCCCTTAACTACCTGGCCAACGCAGGCTTCTTAGTGAAGGATGGGGACGAATTCACACTGAAGATTCCAACCTGGGCAATGTCGAAGGCTAAGGGCAACATCATCTGGGTGCATGTTGAGGACTTCGAAAGGCTAAGAGGCACAACAACCTGAAGCCAAGGCTCAAACCAAACCCAACCCCATCAAAACCACCCCCTGGTGGTGATGGGGATGATTCCCCACGCCACCAGGGAGAGGTGGGCAATGCGATGACCGAGGAACCAAACGCAAAACAGGCAAATAAACCTAACGCCGCATCAAAAGAACAACAGGCAGTACAAGGACTACTCATGCAACTAGGACTACATGCAACACCAACACAACCACCCAACCAACCCACTGCGCCTAATGCTACTACTACTGCCGCCACCACTGAGACAAAAGGTCATCCTGCGAATGAGGGTTTGTCTCACTCGGCTGCAGTCTCTGAGACAGAGGCTCATGCTGGGCACGTGGGTTTGTCTCAGTTGCCACCAGAAGTAGAGGTGGCATTGGCGGCTGTTAGGCGTGGGGTTTCTGTTGAGGTTAATGTTAGTGGTTGCCCTGGTGTTTGTGGTGGGAGGCGTCGTGGTTTGAGGGTTAGTCCTGTGGAGTATCTTGCTCTTGTTCACCTGAGGGATGTTTTGGGTTATGGGTCTTTTTGTGATGTTCTTCGTGACCCTAGGTTCAGTGGTTTGTTTTGTGGTAATAGGCGTGGGCGGGTTATTGGTGGTGTTGATGTTAAGTGGGTGCTTAAGGTGGCTAAGGTGTTGAAGGAGTTGCTTAGGGTTGGGAGTAGGGAGGGGCCTTATGCTGCTAGTTACTTGTTGAAGAGGATTTATGATGGTGTGCCTTATTATGATGTTGTTGATGGTTTGGTTAAGAAGCTTGCTGGTTCAATTGTTAATTCAATGCTTACGTACTATCTAAGGCGTGGTGTGTTGCCTCGTGGTGTATTTGATGATGTTGGTGAGTTGCTTGGGGCGGCTGAGGCTATGTTGAATGGCTTTGCTTGGGAGCTTGGTTTCTCTAACCTCGCTGAATTTGCCCAGTACATTCAGTTGATTGTCCTTAACCTTGCTGAGCCGAAGTATACCAATCGGCATGCTGGGTATAGGGATATTCTTGGTGTCTCGTGTAGGCTTTGCGGGGTTGAATTCAACACGACTAAGCCTGTGCTTAGGGTGTTGTGGGATTTGACTTGGCATTTTAAGCATGTTCATGACCTTAAGTCCATTGAGGATGTTGAGGAGAAGGTTAAGGCACGTAGTAGGACTAGCATTGGTATTGCCATCCCGCTGAGGTACAGGGGACTGTTCCACAGGGGTGAGGTAGTCGAGGTCAGGTTAAGGCCAATTGAAGGTGATGAGCATGGTGGCTTTGCATAAGACCAATGGTTTATGGATTCAGATAACTCATAATGTAACCGCAGGAGAGGGGGGTGGGGCGCTTTTACACGTTCTGAGCACATCAGGGCGCCTGGGGTTGAATGAAGTTCAGAATGTGTTCATAATGTGGGGGTTCAGATTGGTGTTTGCCTATCTGAATCCATTGGGGGTTTTGCAAGTGACCAATAGTGCCTTTACAGGGGTGGTGAACCATGGGTGAGCCTAAACCAGGCGAAAAGCCTGAGGGGGGTGGGGTTCCAGAGTTTCATATTGAGATGGAGTGCCTTGGTGGTTGGGAAGATGAGAATGGTGAGGGGGGTTGTTCACTATATCTTAAAACTGCGCCTAATGATGATGGCACGGTTACCGTACGTGAAGTTAAAGTTCATAGTGAGAAGGGTGAGGAGTATGAGACCTACAATATTCTTGATATTTTACCACCGAAGATGGCCTATGCCATTGACCCATTGTCTGGTGATAGGAAGTACATCGCCCTTGATGAGAATGATGCTATTGTAGCCGATGCCCCTGACTACGATGGCCTCATTGGTAAGCTTAGGCAACTTCCAAAATATGTAATTGTTAGTAATAGGGTGCAGTATTATAAGAGGTACCTGCCAACGGTCTACTACCCACTCTACCCAGGCGTCTACGATGATGGCTTCCATGACCCCTATGGCCTGCTTGACGAGGCTGATTATGGTGTTGAACCATTGGTCAAGGCTGTTGAGTGGGCTAGGGAATTCTTCGGTGAGCCGAATGACAGGCATGCGGTTTTTCTAATACTAGCAGCCGTTGGGAAGGTTCTAACACCCATTGTGCGTTACCATAATGGGACTTTTGTAGACCAGGTGGTCTGGGTTCATGGGCGTGGTGGTGTTGGTAAGACTACTGTTGTGAATTATGCCAACAGGCCACTCCTTGGGGTACCCCTGGGTATTAATGAGGTTGCAAACCTCAGGTACCACATTGTCTTGACACTAACCAACTTCTCAACCTCAAACCAGCCAAGGAACCTTCTTGATGAGAACTACCTACCATTAATCATAGATGAACACCAGGGGTTGAAGACTTCTGAACTTTTGCCACCCATTATCGCTGGTACTATTGGAATTGGCCTAACAGGTGTTCATGCATCAAGGTATGGGCAGGGGATTGGAGCCCAGTTCACTGCCAAGAGGGGTTGGGTTCTTGTGACTAACATATCATTCAATGACTATGTTAGGCGGGTCTTAAACCTCAATGCCACTGATGAGATGGCTGTTAGGAGGAGGGTTGTTGCAGATGAGTGGGCTCCCATTATCCTAACCACCGATGAATGGATTGAGAGGGCTAAAAGGAACCCAATCCCAACCCTAACGTCCATTTACGGCTTCATGGGTAGGCTTTGGGTTAAGCATAAGAAGATGCTCATGGATTCTGGGACGTTTCTAATACTCCTTCGCAACATCCTTAATGCAATTAGTATGGAGTATGCGTATGATGCGAGGGTGAAGGGGGTTGTTGATTACCTTCACGATGTTGTTGATAAGGTTGAGGGTGAGGTCAAGGTAACCCTGGTTGTTGAGACTCCTGAGGAGGCTTTTATCAGGATGGCGATTGAGTTTGCCAGGAGGCACGGGTTCACGCCCGCCAATCGTATTACTGCATTATATGCAATTCTAACAGTACCAGGTGCAGTCTTCCCACATGCGCCTAGGGGTGATAGGTTGCTTGAACTCAGGGAGGGGGCCTCTAAGGCGATTGATGAGTTGAGGCAGGTTGCCCCAAATAGTGACCCTAATGTTGGGAAGATTTTTGAGATAGTGGAGGGCCTTATTAGCGAGGGTAAGCCTGTTGTTATTGTCCCGAAGGATGGGCCTGTGGGCGTTATCCATGGTTCAAAGTTCCTTGGTGAGAGGGCTAATACCTACATGGTGAATGGTAAGAGGATAACGGGCTACCCAGTCCCAATCCACCACCTCGTTGAATTATTCCTAGAGTCACCAACTGCAGAGCCTGAGGAGTCTAAGTCCAGTGAAGGGGGTGGCGAGTCAGGTTCAGGTGAGGCCAACGCTAGTGAAGCCAAGCCTAGTGAGGAGCCTAAGTCAAGTGAGGTAGGGCAAAGTGAGGCTAGCGAGGGTGGTGTTGAGTCTAGCACTGGTGAAGTCAAGCCAAGTGATGAGGGTTCACAGGCAAGTGAAGTGAAGGGTGGTAAGGCTCAGGAAGGTGTGCAAGTAGCGCCTCAAGAAGGTATTAAGGATTTTGTTGAGGGTATTGTTGAGGAGGTTAAGGCTAGGTTGTGGGCTAGGTGGCCTGGGGTTGAGCTTGGTGAGGTGGTTGAGTCTATTGCAAGTTATATTGCTGAATCTGAGGGTGAGGTTAGTTTGATTGATATTGAGAGGAGGTTTTACGATGATATTGCGGTTTTGGTGAAGGGTGCTGGGGTTAGGGAGGATGAGGTGCCTAAGTTGGTTAGTGATGTTGTTGTGGCTACTATTGAAGTCTTAAGGGAAAGGGGGTTGGTGTATGGTTAGGCCGAGCCCTGCTCTTAAGTGCCTGAGGCTGTTTGAGAGGATTGGAGACCCCATGTTGAGTTACAGGGATGCTGCTTGTCTTATTAATAGTATTATAAACTACCTTAAAATGTATCATAGTGTTGGTGAGTTGAGGCTTGTTATCGACTTGGTTAGGCTTGCTGGGGGTGGGTCACTGGTGGGTGGCTTCAAGTGCCTAAGTGGTGTTGTGGCAAAGTTTGGTATTGGTGACCTTAATCTCAATGACCATGGCTTCTCAAGGTTCATGAGGGCAATCCACAGGGTGCTTAAGGTGTTAGAGGGTTTTGGCATTATCCACTACACGTCTTGTGGTGCGTATTGTGGTACAGTGTCTTTGATGGTGAGGGGCGTGCTGTTCGAGTGCCCTGTGGATTTGGTTGTCAAATGACTTGTATTTCCATATGTTTGTAAGGATTCAGATAGGTAAGTGTCCATCTGAACCCCCACATTATGAACACATTCTGAACCCTTTCAACTCCTTACGGTTCTCTAAGGTGCCTGGATGGCCTCAGATTGAGTTAATGGAGTGGGTGGGGGGTACTCTTGGCTACATTATGAGTTATCTGAGCCATCCCCGTGTCAAGGTAACATTTGGCAAACTTTGTGATATGCCGATAGCCACTGCAGAGTCTTATAAACACCCTGGTGGTTAGCCAAGTATGCCCAGTGCAATGCCTCAACCTAAACCGCAGGGTAATAAGCCGCAGCAGGGTAGGCTTAGGCAGGTTAAGCATAGTGACTTTAGTGAGTTGTATGTGGGTAGGCTTGTTACGATTACGCTTGCCAATGGGGCAGTCCTCAAGGGTGTTGTTAATGAGGCTAGGAGGTTTTGGATTCAGGTAACGGTTGATGGGAGGGTGCATTACGTGAATAAGGCATTCATAATTGAGATTGTGCCAGCCTAGGAGTACCCAATGCAGGCACCAACCACGGGTTAAGCTTATTAAACATTAATGCGTTTTAATCACCATGACTAGTAGGGGTACTGCCGTGGTTAGGAGGGCTAGGGGAGGCGTCTACATTTACGTGAGTAGGCGTGGTGATGGTGGGCTTCCCGCAAGGCATAATGGTGCTGGGGTTCAGGTGAGGCGAAGGGTAATGGGTTATGGTGTACCTTAACAGGTACATTGCCTCATGGGTGGTGTTGGGCATAGTGATTGGCATTGGTTTAGGTGCTGTAGTAGGCTACCTCACGCCAATACCAGGCTTAACCCACCTCAGGACTGTGACAATAGTGAACAGTACCACGGTGACAGTACCAGTCACTGTGACTAGGACTGTGGCGTCAACCGCGACTGTGAGTGGGAGGGTTGAGACAGTAACCTACACAACAACATACACGACCACCACGACAGCCATCATAAACCACACGACCACGGTAACACTACCGCCAACGACAACCACAGTAAACCACACTGTCACCACAACAAGCATGAGCACCACGACACTACCCTACACTCTAACCGTGACAACAACGGTCATTGAGAATGTTAGCCAGCCACCACCCCTCAACCTCACTGACTTGAATGAGACAATAACCTGGATGAAGACTGATTACACCCTAAGCATGCTCGGCATGGTGAATCTGTCGCTACCGCTAGGCTACTGTGAGGCAACAATCTGGGTATTTCCAAATGCCAGTGCGGCAATTGTAGGAGTCTGGATGACACCAGTGAGGAATGTTGAACAATACTTTAACAGCGATAACCTACTTATTACCTTCTCAACGGGAATCGGTGAGTACATATCTTTAATGCCAGCTATTGTCTGGGTTAATCCAGTGAACGACTTCACCTACACCATAGGCTTCGGCGAAGCCTGGGCACTGGGCATTACCAACTACCCATACCCCAACTACACTGTGGTAGTCGGGGAATGGTTCCACCACCAGAGTGCCACATGGACATACCAGTACCTGAACAACGGAACCTACCTCATGATTCTAGCATGGCCCCAGCAGATACCACCAGGCTACCCAATAAGCCTAATCCAAAACCCACCAGGACTATGCCTAGTACAAGTCATCCGTGTTAAACCAGGCACACCAAGCAACTACATCCTCAACATGACCTTCCTAGGAGCACAGTACTGGGCTTGGGTTAGGAGCATTGCGCAGTACGGGAAGCCAGCACCATGCTACATACCTTGGTCTTGGACTTACGGCTACGCCCTTTGGCACATTAATATCACTGAACCAATTGGTGATAACTGGGCATACTACTGCTCACCAAGTAAGGGTATCTGGTACCCACTCAAACCTTAAGCCTAAATAAAAAGATAATTTGAATAAAGAATTATTTTTGAGTGAGATTGGGTTAGACTAGCCTAAGCCTCCTCGTGGCTGGCCTCACGAGTATCGGCATTATTAAGGCTAGTAGTATCAACAGGTCTAGCATTGGCCCATTCTCATACAACCATGCACTAACATACTCATTCCAAGCCTTGATGTACAACGGCTCCAGTGGCGCTAGTGTATTTGTACCACCTCTCAATAGCCAGGTTAGCGGTAGTTCAGGTGGCTCCCACTCCCACCTAGTGAAGAAGGCGAACCAGGCTCCCTGTGGTTGGCAGTATGCATCTATTGTAACCCACCATGTTGTTGTTAATGCTGTTGCTGCACCGTTCCAGTTAATGTTCCCGCCTGACACTGAGATAACCTCAACCCATTTGTTTGGGCACTGCCCGACTATGTCCCAACGCTGTGGGAAGTTCGCACCGGCATTCGGTGTACCAAGGACTACTATTGTCTCACTTGCATAGTTCACTGCGGTGGCGGCTGAAGCCCATAATGTCGTAATGGTTGCGCTTACGTTCCATGCCGCCCAGCATTCAAACACACCTTCCTGGCCAAGTTGTACATTCCCACCAACGCATCCTAGGTTAATCTGGTTGGTTGCTATTACAGTTGATGTACTTGATGTGAATGTTGATGTTGGCTTAGTTGGCGGTTGGCTTGATGTAGTACTCGTTGGGGTACTGGTGGGTGATGGTGGTGGGGTACTTGTCGGCGTGCTTGTAGGTGTAGGTGTACTCGTTGGCGTAGGCGTACTCGTGGATGTTGATGTACTCGTTGAGGTGGGTGTGCTAGTGCTTGTGGTTGTGGTGCTTGAACTGCAGGTTACTGTGAAGCTGACATAAACATTATTACCACTACTTGGCACGCTTACCGTAGTGCTTGATGGGCTTATTGTGCATGATTCACCAGGGCTGGTGAACTGTATGCTTGCGTAGAGTATATCGCCTAGTACATTGCTTGAGTTGAAGGTTGCGAATAGGATGTTGCTTAGTGAGACTGATGCCTGTAGGCTGTTACCGTAACTGTCGGTGATGATGTAGCCTGCACCGTAGTTGTCTGTTACACTCACGTAGATGTTCCATAGCTTACTTGGTGGTGGAGTACTTGTCGTCGTCGTACTAGTTGTTGTGCTGGTTGATGTACTAGTTGGTGTTGGTGATGAACCTCCACTACCGCCACTGCCTCCACTGCTTGGTGATGTGCAGTCTATGTTGAATACTGCCGTCTGCCCTGGGTTCACGGTCTGCTGGCTTGGTGAGGTTACCCGGCAGGATATTGAACCCCACTTGAGTATTGAAATGCTCAACGTGTCTGCGCCATTAACACTGAAGCTACCTGAAGCACTACTCATGCCGACTGCCTCATGCCCATAGGAGTCCGTTAGTATCCACTCTCCATTGTAGTTGAAGCTACCCTGCACATTCACAACCCAGTAAACAACACCACTACCTGGCGTGCAGTGGATGTATAGTTCTATCACCGAGCCGTTGCTCACTGGGTACTCTGGTGGGTTGCTTCCAATGCTTGGTAGGTTCTGGTTCTCAAGGTAGCACACGGCGTATTGAGACTGTATAGGCCCTGATACTGTACCCCACACGTAACCGTTCTGCTCAGGTAGTGGAAGCACGTATGAGCCACTGATTTGGCCGCTTGTCTTGTAGTAGGTTTGGTAGTTGGCTTCACCGCTGTACACGGTGTAGCCAGCGTAAACCCACCCATTACCAATACTCTCATTACCAATAACATGAACGTAAACCCAGTATGGCTGTGGGCAAAGCACATTATACGTCACAGTCTGCCCAAGCTCATCAACCTGTGTTGAACCTGGATTCACTGTACACGTCCAGGTCAGTGTTTGGCCGCTAACCACCTTAGTTACCCCACTTGACGGTAGGGTTAGCGTCATTGTATCGTAAAGTGGGATGTATGTATTACCGGCACTTGAGCCACCACTGCACCATGGTGCCCAGGGTGGGTAGCATGGCTGTGGGCTACCTGGGCTTGTTGTTACAGCTGGGAAGTAACCGCTCATGCTCATGTTCCCGCTGATACTATGCCCAAGTGAGTCACTGAGCACCCATTTGACTGTGTTGCCTATTAGGTTGATGACCCAGTAGTAGGCTAGGCTCAGGGTATTATTAGCAATGTAGGATGTGGTAGTGTTCACGGCAATTGGCACTATCCTGGTGCCGAATGCGTAATTCCATCCCCATTCTAATATTGGTACGTAGAATTCGCCTGGTTGCCCCTGGGTGATTGGCTTGAAGGTGAGGAAGTGAGCCAGCCAGTGGAAGCCACTGGCAATGGTGTTGATGATGATTAATAGTATCTTCACTATTGTATTCCCGTTGGTACTGTTCACTGTGGTTGCCGTTGCCGTGGTTGTAATCGTGGTGGTGCTTGTTGAGGCGTTGATGATTCCTGCCACTATGACTGCGATTAACACTGCCCCAGTGATAAGTGCCTCAATCCTCCTCATCGTGGTCGGGTTTCAATCCCCCAGTTGGCTAATTAGCCCAGTGAGCCAATGCCAAGCGCACCCGCAAGTTCATTGTAAACTACCTTGGGTTCGCCTAGGAGGGTTAGGAGCCTTACGACATCTGGGTCTTCTAGCGCTAGTTCAGGTTTCGGGAGTATTAGGCTGATGATGCGCATTACGAATGCCTCACTAACCCCATACCTTGACGCCAATGCCTCAACGGCATTCAAATCAACTAACG
>Ga0081473_148738_pt1 | contig 11040 bp, 21 predicted proteins | sample CisSprmetagenome_FD_70977 | JGI IMG/M metagenome (GOLD analysis project Ga0081473, IMG submission 70977) | Hypoxic/sulfidic aquatic microbial communities from Cistern Spring, Yellowstone National Park, USA v2 (version 2) | ecosystem: Environmental > Aquatic > Thermal springs > Hot (42-90C) >... | reverse complement strand
AACCTCAATAGACTTGCACGATTGCTTTTTCTTTGCTTAGGCATGTTACGCAAAATGTGTTTTTCAAGGTGTCTCCCTCGATGCGTATGCCGAAGTCCTCAATGATTGAGTTGGGTATTTTCTCCATCCTGCCGTGGAGGAAGTAGTAGCAGGAGGTTTTGCCGAGGTCAATCGGCACGAGGAAGTCGTGTATGGCGTCACTGCAGTGATAGACAAACTCCATGAGGCCGCCCGGCCTCACCTTGACCCTAATGAGCCTACAGCCCCACAGCCTCTTCCTCTTACGGATTAACCTGTCCAGCTCAACCGTGTCTATGTACTCACTCATTGAGTAAGTAGGGAATGAGGGTTATAAACCAGGCACGCTTGAGACGTAAACGTATTACTGAATTACTCAATCATGCACCCTAGCTGGCATGATCCGTAATCAATGTAATCATCAATCCTCGGTTGCTTCCTGAACCTCTCGTACCACTCGGATAACGTAAGTTTTCTTTGATACAGTGGGGCTGGGTAGCTCGGGGTTTTACTCCTCCTGTTGGCTTGGACTTTCCTGTCTATCTCAACGAGCTTCTCCATGACGCTGGGGTAATGGATAGCAATACGTATCAGCTTCTGTTCAGTTGTTCCCGCGAGACACAGGCAGTCACCACTGATACCTACCCTCCGCCAAACGGGGTTTTCTGGGATGCCAAATCTCTTGATCAATTGCTCAACCTCGATATCGGTTAGGTGCAAGATAGGGTACCAGGCATGGACGCATAGCCCATCGCCGTAGCACTTATTCGTGAATACTTTATTGTAGTTCAACAACCTAAAGAGCGACTCGCTACCCCTAATGCCCATCACTACCAAGTCGCCTCTTCTGTAGTTTCTCTCCAAGTAGTCAATTGTTGGTTTTCGCTTAAGCTCGTAGTAGCACCAACGATTATGCCATAGCAAAGGCCACGAGTACTTTGTAGCAAGCTCCTCAAACGTATGCCTCGGTCTTAATTCGATTAATTCAGCGCCCAGCCAATCGGCATATTTACGTACATACTCAATTGTGTCGGGTATGGCGATTGTGGTGTTTATGAACACGAGCCTAAACCCCCAACCCCTCACTTGGCTAGCGCGGTGGGCTATGTAACACGCGAGTGCCGAGTCCCTACCACCACTAAAGAAGCAATGCAACACCCTCATGCTCTCACCTCGATCCCCCATCGAGGGATAAGCAACGCTTTTTACTAAAAACCTTATTGTTAGTGGTGGTTAGTTTGGGCTTGGTGCTTGTTTTTGTTTGAGTTCGTAGTCGAGGTTGATGAGTAGTTCCCAAAGCCCGTCGAATGCCTCGTTCTTTGTTTTGACGTCCCTCGCAGACCTGCCCCTCAGCACCAGGTCCAACGCCTTCTCGAGTAACTTTCTAGTCCCCATACAATTAGGGATAGAACACTCAGTCTTATAAGCCTTTCTGCCCCTCAATAGACCTGTACTATCGCGGTTTTCTTGTTTAAACACGTGATACAGAACGTGTTTTTCAGTGCGTCCCCCTCGATGGCTATGCCGCCCTGCTCAATCATGGTGTTTGGTATCTTCTCGACTTTGCCGTGCAGGATGTAAAAGCAGGACGTGCTCTCGATGTCGATCGGCAGCAGGACGGCGTGCTTACCATCCCTGCACTCGTAAAGGAACACCATTAAGTCACGCGGCACAACCTCGATCATAACCAACCTACACCCATACGACTTACACGCCTTTTTCGCACGCACCCCACGGCACAAGCCGAACCACTCACGGACGTGCATGTCCAACTCAACCGTGTCTACGTACCCACCCATCAAGGAAATACAGCCACAGGCCTTAAAAACGACTTTCGCACAAAACGTCTACATAATATAAGTAGCATAGCCAGCTCCACAACGTCCATGCCCTACTAATCCGAGCATTTGGCGAGTAAATCCCGAGACAACCCTATAAGGCAGCTTCGGATCGTGACCCACGATAAAGGTCGTGGCACGATATTCCTGGGCTTAACCCGAGTATTTGGCGTGTTAATTCCGAAGTAGCCCTAAAGGGCTGCCTCGGATCATAGCTATACACCTTTTTTCACATTGCTGAAGTAGGCGCAATGCCCACGTATTGGGCATTCCCCACACCTGGGCTTCCTCGCTGTGCAGACCTGCGCGGCGAAGTCCACGACTGCCAGGAGCGACTCCCTGCGCCACTTAACCATCGAGGATAAGTCCCAAAGCGTTTTGTCATGCATGTACTTCTTAGGTGGTTCTTTACCGAGTACGGCACGAGAAAGTACCTTGGCGATGTTTGTGTCGAGTATCGGCGCAGAGCACTTGCAGGCCAGTATGCACACCGCCGCGGCTATGTAATCCCCAACGCCGGGCATTGCCTTTAGCTCCTCGTAGTTGCACGGTATTGAGCATGAGTGCTTGTCCCTAACGTACTCGGCGAGCTTAATGAGCCTATCAGCCCTCTGCCTATAAAGGCCGAGGGGCTTGAGCAAGCCCTCCAACACCTGCTTATCAACCTTAAGTAGCGAGCACGGCTCGGGGAAGAGCTCGATGAAGCGCGGGTAGACCATGGAGGCCTTAGCCGCATCGGTCTGGAGGAGGAGTATTTCGGCAATTAACACGTGCCATGGGTTTTCCGTATTCCTCCAGGGGAACTCCCGCCTAAACAAGTGCCAATTATTCACGATCACCTCTATCAATGAGCCCACACCATGCATGCCCCTCACCGAGGCAAAACCCTCAGCAGGGCTTCGGCGAGCTTCCTGCCGAACTTCGGTGGGACGGAGTCCGTGATCGCCTCGTACATCTCATCAATATTCATTTTCAACAGCACGAAGTCGTCCGGGAACGTGTACAGCCTGGCCAACTCCCTAACGGTGATTAGCCTGTCGAGGGTTGGGTGCAGGAGCATTGACCTGCGCGGGTTCGGCACTGTGGGCAGCGGCTCGTCCGGGTGCACCCTATACAACCAATAACTGTGCTTATTATCAACATTAACCACGTACTTAGACGCGTCAACAATGCCCGCCCTGTGCGCCTTAACGAGCGAGTAGCCCGGCGGTATTTTTTGCACTAGTTCCTTTATCCTAGGGTTGATTTCTACAGTGACGTGGTTGTAAATAATTGCTCCATTCCACCTGCATGGGTCTACATCGCACGGTTCTGGCGGTAAGCCAGCAAGCACGTCGGCAGGCCTCGGCGGTGCCTCCTTAGGGATTGCAATACTCCACATGGGGTCTTTAACTAAGCCACGCTCGATAGCAACCACAATCCACCTGCGGCGTCTCATGGGCACGCCGTAGCCGCTCATGTCGTAAATTTTAGCGTGGACGGCGTAGCCGAGTTTTCGTAATTCATTAATGACCGCGTCGGGCTTCCACGCAGGGACTTCCTCAATAACCACGAAACGCGGCTTAACCTGCCTAACGGCCCTAACAACCTCGAGGTCTAAGCCATAGAATGGGTGATTAACGCCCTTCCTGCTTTTCGGTGTTGCCCTCGAGTACGGCTCGCACGGCGGGCCCGCGATAATGCCGTCAACGCCAATATAGCGTGAAAAATCAACCCTCCTAACGTCGGCATTAATCACCTCCTTAGGGGCCACATTCCTCCTATACACTAACGCACGCTTGGCGTCCAACTCAACCGCAGCGACAATGTCGAAACCAGCCTGCCTGAAACCAAGCCCTAAACCACCAATGCCACTGAATAAATCAATCACCCGCATTTTGTACCACCACGTACTTCTCCAACTCGCCGAGCCACGCCTGTGCCCACATTTTCGGGCTGCACCTGTTTTCATCAATCATGAACCTACCGTCGCCCAGGCACTTCCTGCGTACCTCGTCGTTAGGCACCTCCCTATACGCGTCACTGTCGAATGAGTAAACAAAGCGTAGATAATCCCCTAGGCTCGTTAATGTGCGTTTATTCGCGCCCAGGAGGTGTATCGGCACGTCGCCGAGTTCCTGCCTCGCCCTGGCGGTAAATGCCTTAATGCTCGCACTGCACAGCGGTGACTTCCTGCTGCAATCAACAGCCTCGCTCCCCAAGTCCATCTTCCTCGACGGAATCGCAAACCCAGTGCTAACTACCTTGCTATAGTTAAAATAGAGTATTTTGTACTGAAGCCAGTAAGTGTTAAGCAAGCCACCGTGAACCACAATGAGCATTGCCAAGTTACTCGGCACTTGCCTTTTTCGCAGTTTCAGGTAGAACTCGGCAGCGAGCCATATGTTGCGTGGAGCATCGCCCCAGGCGTCGGGCACAATAGCCAGGACGCGTGCATTGGGGTTGGACTTCGCTACGAAAAGCACGTAGTTGAGGTAATCAACAACATCAACACCGTCACCCATTGCCTTCCCCAACCCAATATCCACGAAAATGAACGGCGAATTATACGCAACCCTGGAACTGGGGTACAGGATTTTAACACAACCGTGCGTGTTATCGCGGTTACAAAAGATCACCATATTAAGCCACCCACGTGCCTAATTGGTACATTCGCCTGTTGATGTACGACATAGATAAGCATATCATCATCCCTGCGCATTACGCACTTCATCATACCGCCGCGTGACTTCCTCGATCGCGTTTAAATAGCGGATCACGTCCTCGGCGTACCACTCCCAGGCAATCGCTTCGTCGTGGTAGAGCCCGGGGTTCCCCAGGCAATCCCTGACGCACTCCCTGAGCGCCCTGTCTGCATAGAAATTCTCCTGCTCATCCATGCAATACCACTTGCACAGTACCTCCCTTAGCTTCTTCATGTGCTTATTATCGCCGATCATGAGCTTCGGCAATTCATACCTCATTAACCACCACCTCGGTGGTTGTTGGTACCAACGTGCCGTTCTTAAGCGATTTGCAGTTCCACTTGTAGGCGCGTGCCGTCTCGCTGTTGCAGTTTAGGCATTTACAACCAAGGACGTCGTACTCATCGATTATTGCTACGTCGTATAAGTCACCAACCGTACTTAGCAGTGCGTCCTCGAGGTTTTCGAAACATGCATAATCAATGTCGGTACCGCTGTATCTGTAATGCCACGCGCCGCCCCTCCTGACCAAGCGCATGTGGTAGGCAGGTATTAACTCACTACCGCCGAAATCGCCATACTTGACGACCTCCACCGTCACCACCCCCTGCGGAGCCTTTTGTCCAATGCTTTTATGGCTACATCATACACTTCGGCGAAAAACTCAGGGTCTTCGCGGCACTTCTCCACGCATTCATGAAGGCACTTGTTGAAGTCGCTACGGTTAGTCTCGAAGCAATATACAACGCACGTCCCCTTGACTATGCCCATGTAGTCATAACACTTTGTGGTTTCCATCATCACCCACCTCCACGATTGCCTTGAGCATTGCGCCAGTATCGTGTAGCTTCTTCCACGTTGGGTCGAGCGATGTAGGCAGGAATACCACGGCACCGTACTGCGGGTTATTGCTTATTGTGACCTCCATCTCGTAAACATTGGAGTCGTGAATAAGCGCCATCTTCACGCGCTTATTCACAAGTGCCGCTAATAAATGCCTGCTTTCCTTGACGGGGACGAGTGCGTACTTGTTAGCCCACCTCACGATGTATGCCTCGAACTCCACCCTCACCCTCATACATACCAATAGTTACATAGTGACTTAAAAAACTTATGTTTAACCTACGGAGGGGGTAACGCTTAAAAACCCGTAAATACCAATAGGTATGTATGAAGCAAGGCCTGGACATGGGCCCCACGCCCGTTAGGGGCGTGGGGGCGGGCACGCCTAAACTCAAACTCATGCCGGGCGTCGAGCTCGACACAACAAGCCGCGTATTGCACATAAACTATCCAGTTGAGTATAAAAGCTTGCTGCTCCTGGTGGCGAGGGGGCTAAAGAGCCTTGTCACGCACAATAGGGGCAACACAACGTACCTCAAGTCCATCAAGATCCTCAAGGCAGCGTTCTACGACGAGTACGGCCAAGCAAAGAGCGTACACACGCCAGCGGTCATAATTACGCAGGTTAATTACATCCTGCGTAAACTAAAGGAGGCAGGCCTTATCGACAAGCTGGACGGCGTCTACGCACTACCGAAGACGTCGCCGCTGTGGGACATAGCGAAAAACTCAACACCTGGGGAACTCGCGGAGTTCCTATTCGAGACGATAATGTCGTTGGAGGGGTGATGGGGGTGCCGAGGACGAAGGCTAAGGAAAAGATGGTTTTGATAAGCATCCACGTACCGAAGCAAATGCTGGAGGAAATAAATGACCTAGTCGCGAGCGGTAAGTACACGAGCGTGAGCGAGTTTATCAGGTACGCAATACGCGATTTGCTAAACAACATGCGCAGCATCATTAACCAGGTGGCCGCAACCACGAACCCACAACCACAGGGGACACATCAAGCACAGCAGCAACAACATGTGCACGCGGTCTTGGACACCGTAGTTTTGAACACGGATATGAAGCCTGTAGCAAATGGGCCATCCAACGGAGCCATCGAGTACGTAATTGAGAAGTCAATTGAGAAGTCAATCGCGCGGGCCGAGGTGGAGCGTAAGAGCAAGAAGGCGGCTAAGCGCTACAGGGAGTGCGTTACAAAGCTAGTCAACGCAATACTCAACGACCTGAGCCACCTGAGGTTCAACATTAAGCAAGAAGACGGTACGTACAAGATTAGCAAGAAGGTGATCCGCGAATTCCTCGAGGTGGATTGGGGATTGCCGAAGGGGATGGTCGCCGCGGCGTACGGCACAATGGCTGAGGAGTTCGACAAAAGGGGCTTCATAATGAGGAGGACGCCGACAGCCATAATCCTAAAGAAAAGGCAGGCGGCGGAGCAGGAGGTGGTGTGAAATGTGCAGTGAGGTAAAGGAAAAACTGGTCTTGATAAGCCTTCGCATACCGAAGCAGATGTACAATGAGCTTGAGAACCTCGTGGCACGGGGCCTGTTCCCAAGCAGGAGCGAGGCCATCCGCACCGCAATAAGGAACCTGCTACTTAAGGAGCGTGAGCAAGCCAATCAATACACCGAGGAAGAGGGCAAGCTCGTGGTGGGCAGGTGATACCCCATGAGCGTGGGCAACGTGGTCGCTAGGAACGTGAGGGTTACGGTAACCGAGGAGGGCGTGGTTGTTTCATTAGATATTGATATCAATACTAACGCATACACAGCATTCGCCAAAGCACACAGTAAAATCATGATTTACATGTGCGACCCTGCCTCTAATAAGAAGTTAAAGTGTAAATTAATCAAGGATTGGGGCGTGTGGGAAAACACCCAATTATTGTCGTTTTACCACGAGTTTGAAACCGGCTCCATACGTGCAACGCTAACTATTGTGCTTCCAAACGCTGTCGTGAACAGGGTAATACCGTTAGTGAGTGGGCATGTGATGGGTATCAAGCTTGCCGTGAACCTCACGGCGTATGTGCTGCATGGTGGCGACAAAACATGGGATGAAATACACGCGAGGCTCAAAAAGAGGGTACTCGTTACTGAAAAAACCGTGAAGAAAGGGGCACAGGGGTGATGGGGCATGCCCATAATCATTAGGTGCCGCTCCTGCGGTTTTATTCTATACCAAGGCAATGAATTGAAGAGTATCGACGAGGTGCTTAGGGTGTGGGGCTACAGGTGCCCAGTGTGTCTATCGCCGCTAAGCACACAGCCCCTGGGCATGAAAGTCGCCGCACGCGTCACCCCTAAGTACCTAGTGAGCGAAGATGCGAAAAACAGGGGTGGGCCGTCATGACTGAGCAGCCAATCATTATTGTGGGCAGGGACGAAATCATGAACCGATACGGACTAAAGCTGCTGCGTACGAGGTCTGTTATTCGCTATGCGGAGGAAATGCAGTTACGCGGGTACATACCAATTATTAGGAAGAGTAGGTGTAGGGTTACGCAGGTCGTGTTTGTAAGGGCCGACCTGTACAGGGCAGCGGCCAGCGGCGACGAGTACGCAATAGCCAGGTTGCTGTATCACTGGTTTAGGCTGAACATGGGGAGGTATAGGGTGAATAATAACGGGACGTATAAATTCACGTACATGGAAATGCGCAGGGTACTGCGTGGCGTGTTTAGGATTGACTTATCACGCTATGGGCGAGGCAGTGGGGCGAAGTTCGCAAGGGTCGTGGGGCACTTAATACACTTCATCGAGAATGGCGTGAAAAACTCCAGCGTGGTTAGGAGGAGGAACGGCGACAACGGTGTATTAATCATATATGTAAACCACAACCACGGGGGTGGTGGGGATGGCATGTAAGGCCCCGATCTTTGACTTCACAATACCGCGCGTACCTGGCAAACTAACCATCGTGAGGGAGGAATTACTCGGTGGCTCAATAATAATCAACATGTGCCTGTCACTGAGGAGTAAGGACGCCGTGTTAGCAGCGGTGAGCTTTAACTACAATGTGGATGTGTACAAATGCAGGAAGGTAGATGGTGGCTTTAGGTGCACGAAAATCGCCAACCTAATCGATGATGACGACCTGCACTTAATACTCGAAACAACGTACCCATACTTCGACGAGATTTGCCACAACCTGGGCGGGATGTTCGGCGTAGGCATACCGCTTAGGCGCATCATCCACTACCTGGCAGGCATGGGCGAGAGCGATGCGTTAGGCATCAAGGTGAGCGTGAGCATCAACAGGGCCGTTGCGATGTATAACGACGGGTCGTGGAGCGACGTGTTCATTGAGTTCAGGAAACCGTACGTAACCACCACATACACGCTGAAGTCCATAATGGATGGATTGGGTTGGCGCGATAAATTACACATAATGGCTATGAAAGCTGTTAGGAAACTCACGAGGTGGTTGGCATGAGTGAACAAATCAGCATAAGGGACACCAGGGGGGTGACGTGGATGGGGTTAGACCGCGCCTTTAGGGTGTTAGCCAGTTTGTATAGGGAGGGCCGCGTCGAACTACCGAGGTTCCAGGCACTGTTGGCGAGCGTGGACGATGAAACGGCGAGGATTGTTTGGAGCTTTATCAAAATAACTAAGGAAGGCGGCGTGGAGTATGTGGAACTCGAGGAAGGAGCACGCGAAACAATTGAAATACTTAGGAGGGCTAGCATGGGGTGACGCCACGTGGGCTGCCTGTCCAAGTACTTTTGGGAGTTAAGGAGGGCACATAAGGAGTACAGGTGCTCACGATGTGGCGCTGTTATTAAGCCGGGCGAGCTATACGTCTATTACTTCGGCGTTGGGATGGGCACTAACTGCCGCGTGGAAAGGGCGCGTTATTGCCTGCCCTGTGCCGAGGATGAGGTTAAGGAAATGCTCACGCACAACGTCAGGAAGCTGGTTGGCATGAGCCAATACCCCGCAAAGGACGAAAGGTGGCGGTTGCCTAAGTCCTGGCGTGAGGAAATCCTTAGGCGATTACCAAACCTCATGGATGAATTGAAACCACAACAACCACGGGTACGCTATGGCCTGAAGTACGAGGAAAAGGACGGCGTGGTTAGGGTCTCATACAGCAGGCCGGGGCTTTACCAGGCAATTGCCTGCACACCCAATCAATGCGCTGGTTATTACATCACCGTGGACGGCGAGTACAGCTATGTATCGCTTAGTAACCCCGGCATAGTCCAGGAGGTACGCGGTAAATTAATGGAGATTGGCCGCGTGGGCGATAACGAGCAGTCACGCGGGGAATTCACCAAGTTATTCAATACCTACTTTAACTTCGGCGGCTTAGTTAAGGAAAAGCTGGGGTGGGGCTAGGTGTACCCGATCATACTCATAGCTAAGCTGCAGTGCCTCGAGTATGACGACGCCACGGGTGACTGCCTGAGGAGCGAGGTTAGGGGTGCCGAGTTGATAAACGTGGGTAGGCACAGGTGGTACGCATTTGTTGCAAACCTACCGCGGGCAAGTTTGTACAGTGATTTGCCCAACCTCGAGGTTGAGCTTGGTCTAAAAAACGCAATACCCATCGACTCATTGATCGTCGGCGTCGAGAATTACATACACAGGAGGCCCGTGATTTTCATCCACAGTGCAGCGGGCAGTGAGGATAATGAAAGGGCTAGGTTCCTAATCTCCGTGGACGACGCCGAGAGGGACTACGAAATAGTGGAGCCGGCGTACAGCGACTGGTTGATCCGCATATACCTGTCACTACGCGCGGTTTCCGTAATCATGGAAACAAGCGACATGGAGATGTTCCACGTTGAAGTAACAACCACGAGGAAAATCAGGAAAAAACTCGAGGAGCTAATAAACAACGCAAAAACAATCGAGGTGTGACACATGGCTTTAATAAAGGTCGTGTTCGGTAGTTCGGAGGACATGCGTGAGTTGCGGGATGGCAGTATTGCCTTGGTTGTTACCTCACCGCCGTACTATAATGCGCCGTTTGACTTCCCCAACCTCTTCAAGTCCTATGATGACTTCCTTAATTTATTGAGGAGGGTTGGTAGGGAGTTGTTGAGGGTTCTACAGCCAGGTAGGGTTGCTGTGTTTGTGACGCAGGATGTTAGGATTGACGGTAGGCTCTACCCAATCGTTGCTGATTTAATAAGCGTCATGGTTCACGAGGTTGGTTTTGAGTATCAGGAAAAAATCATTTGGCGTAAGCCTGAGGGTTACATAAGGATTAGCAGGAGGAGCGGTGTCGTGATACAGCACCCATACCCAATGTATTACTACCCTGACAACATATACGAGGAGGTTGTCATCTTCAAGAAGCCCGGCGAGTTCGATAGGGCAAGCGTCCCCGAGCAGGTTAGGGAGAGGAGCAGGATTGATGTGAGTAGGTTCCAGGGCGAGAAGTGGTACTTATCGGTTTGGGACATAAAGAACGTGCTACCGCACGAGAAGTGGAGCAAGTACACAGCCGCGTTCCCCGAGGAACTCGTTGAGCGTTTAATTAGGCTATACAGCTACTGGGGAGAGACCGTGCTCGACCCATTCCTGGGCACGGGCACGACATGCGCAGTGGCGAGGAGGCTGGGCAGGAACTGCATAGGCTACGAGATAGACCTGGAGCTCAGGGAGGCGATAGAGGAGAGGTTAGGAATAAGGCTT
>Ga0081473_135409_pt1 | contig 11119 bp, 10 predicted proteins | sample CisSprmetagenome_FD_70977 | JGI IMG/M metagenome (GOLD analysis project Ga0081473, IMG submission 70977) | Hypoxic/sulfidic aquatic microbial communities from Cistern Spring, Yellowstone National Park, USA v2 (version 2) | ecosystem: Environmental > Aquatic > Thermal springs > Hot (42-90C) >... | reverse complement strand
CTAGGTTTACGATCCCCAAATCCACACCAGCCCTCAGGTTGCCCTTGGCTTCGGCTACAACCTCAACCTCCACTGGGATGTGGGCATACCAACTCCTCCTAGCCTCATTGTAAATCACCTCTAACCTACCCTGCCTCCCATGCCACTTTAGTCTCCCCTTAAACCTCAGGGTTAGGTCGAAGTCCCTCAGGTAAATAATCCTCTTATCCTCATCCACCACATAACGGTCATTCCTAATGACGATCATTAATTTATATTTTCCACTCTTATCCTTCCAGTAGCCCGGAGGCCTTGGCTTAAACCACTTTGGCAACTTCCTCTCCCTCTTCTCCCTAATTAGGGAGAAGAAGCTCCTCCAATCCTCGGCATTCTTCCTAGCAACTTGCTGCGCATTAACCTTCAACACGTGCTTATACTTCTCATACACCTCCTTTTCCGTCTCGGCAAAATCAACCCTTTCCCCTCTCTTAAACTGCTGCATCCTCAACCAGTTAACTTCATTCCAGCACTTAGCCGTAACTACAGCTAGATCCCTCAGCTTCTCATGCGTCTCCTTATCCACTACTAGTTTAACCACGTTAGTCCTTCTCATGCCTACACCTCCTATACTCCTCAATGAGCCTCTTAATCACATCGTCATAGGTTTCCCTAGGGTGGGTTTTCAACCTCTTCAACTCCTCCTTAGTATCCCTTCCAATCCTAATCGGTTCAGTAGCAGGCATACTACAGAAGTAGCAAACAGTAGCTTAAAAACCTTACCCCGCCCTGAAGAGGCGAGACTTGTTGTTCTTTTCGTCAGGGTACTCGTAGGGTGGTCTTGGTTTACCAATATCAATACCCACAAGCGACATTGCGTACCTATAACCACCGCTTAACCCACCAGCCTTAAGCACGCTCCTAACCCTGACAATGAACTCCTGCGTCTTTCTCGCACTGGCATAATCACCGCTCCTAACCTCATTAACAATCTTAACGATTAACTCGGGAAATGGGTTTATGATCAGCGATACCACACCAACACCGCCAGCCATCATTATGTCGTAGATCAAACCATCACTACCAGCCAAAACCCCAACCTCAGGGTGTGCAGAAATTATTGTATGCAACCCAATCATGTCGTGAGAACTATCCTTGAAGTACTTAATGTTTAGGCATTTATCCAACACCTTAATCACCATGGAGGGGCTTAAGCCATTACCGACGGCAGGTTCATTATAGAACATGACATCACCACCAAAGGCCTTGGATATGGAACACACGTAATCAAGAATACCACCCTCACCAAACTGTTGAGGATACGGTTGCGAGACAGCCAAAACATCAACACCAATCCTTGAGGCCTCCCTAACAACCTCAAGAGCCCTCCTAAGGCTAACCTCACCAACTAGGAAGGCTACGGGAACTCTATCACCAATGTACCTAACAATAGCCTCAAGAGCCCTAAGCCTCTCCTCAACCGTAAAAGCAAAGGCCTCAGCACCAAAACCACCAACGTAGATACCCTCAACACCACGCCTAATCAAGAAATCAAGCATAGGACCAAAACCACCCTCATCAATCTCACCATCACTACGCAACGGAATAAAAACCTCAGCAACAGCACCACCAAAACCCATACAACAAAGCAAGGATAAAACAAAAATAAAAACATAACCTCCCTCATGAATGCAAAACATAAAACACAAAGCCATACCGCCAAACACGTTATTAATACCATTCTATCTCCAGCAAGGTAGAATTAACCCATAACAAAACTAGCGGCCCCGCCGGGACTTGAACGTGGGTCCTCCCGTGGTGGGTTGTTTTATAGTGGTTGTGCTTTGGGTTTGTTTGGGTGGTTTGTTGGTCCTTATGTCAGTGCTACTCTTAGTAGTTTTTCTATCATTGTTTTCGGTGCGTGTTGTTGTGTTGGGTGTTTGTTGTGATTGCCATTATTACGTGTGTAGTTGGTGTTGTTTTTGTGCCTGCGTTCGTAGTGCCTTATAAATCTAATAGATAAAATAACTGTTGGGTGTGGGGTGGTGTGGCCGCTGGCTTGGCTCATGACGTATCGAGGAGTTGATTGCCAACTGTGGAGTTTCGTTTATAATAAGTGCTTGGAGTCCGAGTTATGCAGTGAAGCGGCAAAAATACTCATGGAAGAACTTGAGAAGCATAGGTGCTTCGGCTATGCACCTAATTGAGTGCATTGCCGTGGGTGGGTTCAAAATCATTAATGGGCCGTCCACAAAGGACAAAGGCCCGATGAGTAGCAAGGAGGATCAGGAGTTAAGCAACAAGGCCTCCCTGCCTAAACCCACCCAGGTGGGGAGGATAAAGCCATGCACAGAATTAATAAGACAAGCAAAAAAGTGCCTAGAGAACAACGATAAGGACTGCGTCACGAGGAAGATCGAAGAGGCAATAAAGGCAAACTGCCACAACGGCAACGCAGTTGGCAAGGAGCTTGCGGACAAGGTTAAGGATGTAGTTCACGAGTTATGGTTAAGGAGTGATTATGAGTTGAGGTGTAAGCTGTTAAGGCTTGTGGTTGAGCTTGGGGTGTCGAGGAGCTGGCTTAGGTCCGTCTTTAACACGAATACGAAAATGCTGAACAAATGGTTGGGGAGGTGCGGCATCGCCAGAGAAACGAGGAATATTACCAGAGAGACGAGAAACAACGTTGTTAAGCAGCTCGAGGATTTACTAAGGAGGATGGGTTGGAATGAAATCAAGATGTGTGAGGAGTTGTGGCGGTTCGTCGGTGTCGATGTTAATGTGTCTAGGAAATATGGCATAGAGCCGTGCGTTTGGCTTGAGGGCTTGGAGTCACTGCGTGACTTGAGGAGACCCTATTGGCTTGGATTAAGGGCTAGCGACTTAGCGACTGGGAAACTCAATGATAAAATCGCGTTGGAAATTGGCACTACAAATAGTATTGATGCCGTATTCTTTCCGGTGCTGTTAGGCATGGTCAAGACGCCAAGCCCAAAGATTTGGCGGAAAAGGAAGGTGCCGCCGACGGCAAAATACGTATCTAGACCAATCGCTTTGACATACTACGTATACCTAAGCGCTGACGCATGGCCTTGGCCAATCGAGCTTGACATCAATGAACTCGAGAGAATACTTAACAGTCTCAGTAATGAGGAGCTGGCAATGTTCATAGCGGGGTTGTTAGACGGGGATGGAGCGGTGTGGTATGATGGTAAGTACGCTTTTACGGCAATTACGGCTTGTAAGGATTGCCCGAAGAGGTTTATCCTCGATGTGTTGAAGAAGGTAATCGCTAAGAAGTTCGGCATCGTTGGAAGCATTAAATCATACGAAACAAAGGATGCATTAGTGTTCCGCGGCGAGGATGCTGTTAAATTGCTTAGGTTGATTAGACCATTTGTTCATCACCCGCTCAGACGCTTAAGAATCGAGCTGATCCTGGCGCTTTACGACGGGAGGATAAGCCCTGAGGAGTTCGAAGAGCTCTACGAAACGACAGAGTATGAGCGCGGAGCACCAGACATCAAGAGGAACCACGCCCTGGAAGCCCTCGCCCAAGCGGCCCCACAAACCCACACCCACGGAGAACAAACAACCCATAAAAAGGAATTGAAAGCTGGAGCCGGGGCCGGGATTCGAACCCGGGAAAAACGGGTCTGCAGCCCGCTTCAGGTCCCCACGGTTAGTCCCGTGGGGATCGCCTTAGACCTCTCGGCCACCCCGGCGAGTTGATTTTAATTTTTAATTGTTTTAATTGTTTTCTCCCCGTGGGTATGGGTTTGAGGGACCACCTGAGTTAGGGTTTTTAAGGCATTGTTTCTCTTCACGTCTGGTTCTTCGCGTCTATATTTCATCGTTCCATAAAGTTCTATGAATGTTTCGTAGCTTATTTTGTCGTTGTAGTACACCAGTACTGGTTCGGCCTTAAGTGGCGGAATGGGTGAGTATATATCTCACAACGCGTTTGAGTAATTTAATGGCGTTTTCATCACTGAACATTAAAGTATCGGTTGCTTTATGTGTGTATTGAATGCTTTCTCTATAGTTACATAAGCTATTGTATTGAACTGCATTGCTCCATCACCATTGATTATGCCTGCTATAAATATTGTCGATTCTCATCACTGAGACTATCGAGTATCCTTATTAACTCATGCCATTTAATTTGATAGAGTATGGACATGCTGGCATTTAAGTTTACGTTGTATGATGATGATGATATCGTCTCGCCTACGTAATTAGCGGTTGGTGCTTTCATCTTCCATGTTAGTTTCTAAACCTGGTGTCTTAATAGTCCTCCAATATTAGGAAGAGCATGGCAAGCCTATGAACACGAAAATCGTTACTTACAATGTATTTTTCGTAATCGATCTCTCCCATAATTATTATGATGCACAAAAGACTTTTAATGATATGAGTCTATCATTCATGAGTATGGATAGTAGGTCATTATTTTTAATATTTATTGGTGTCCTCATTCCATTCCTAATGAGCGCATTCTGCGTTTTCTCTATTGTGTACCTATTCCCTAAATTGGTCATTGCTTTCCACACGAGCGTTGGCTCCCTATCTCTCCTCGTAACCCTATCCTTCATCGGGGGCGCCGTTGGTGGTGTTTTCCTCGGCATGGTCGCTGATGCGTATGGTCGGCGCGTAGGGTTACTACTCTCCACAGCAATATTTTCCCTATTCACCCTAGCGGCTGGTTTCGCTAAAAGCCTATGGGAGCTGTACGTGTTCTGGTTTCTCGTGGGTTTCGGCGTCAACGCTGAGAATGGTATCACGTATGCGGTCGTAACTGAAAATTGGAGGAGTAAGCGTGGGTTAATGGGTGGTGTACTTCAGGGCATATACTTCATAGGCATCGTACTTGATGCCCTAGTGAGTGGTGTGATTAGGGATTGGAGGCTTGTCCTAATCTCAATAGGTGCCACATCCCTCGCCCTATCACTACCCCTAATCATGCTTGTTCCTGAGACGGCAGGTAGGATTGGTTTGAGGAGTGTTGGTTATGGTGAGTTGTTTAGGGGTTCCTTGCTCATTATTACTGTGCTTAGCACGGTATTGGTGTCCTCGGCATTTCTGTACACGATACCACTTGTTAGTCTGGCACCCACGTATCTTAGTGCTATTAAACCACCAGGGCTTGGTTACTGGCTTATTGCGCTACCGCTCGTTGGTGCCGCATCCTACGTAATCGCTGGCTACGCATCCGATATCTACGGTAGGGCTAAAACCCTAACTGTGCTTAGCACAATAGCCCTCGTATCATCAGTAGCCCTTCTTTTGATGGCTAGGTCCTACCCAGGTTACGTAACTATACCGGTAGTCCTGGCTTATTTCTCATCCTCAATCTTCGCATACCTAGGGGTGTGGATTAGTGAGTTGTATCCAATGAGGGTTAGGGCCACGGCGTCAAACTTCGCGTTCTTCCTGGGCAGGTTATTGGGTGGTGTTGGTCCACCCATAGTTGCTGCGTTCTTTAGTTATGACTTAGGTGTTGGGTTGGGCTACGTATTAACTATAAGTGCGGCGTTGGCCTTAGCATCAACCCTAATGCTGGGTAGGTTCGCCTCGATAGACTAGGCAACGTTGATGCCGAGCGTCCTAAGTATTGTCTTCATTATCTCAACCGCCCTTTTAGCCATGCCCAGTGCGTTTTCTGCATCACCCTGGGTGTAGATATCCCACGGCGTTAGCCCCATGCTGGGCTCGCCATAGGTGCTCCTACCATGCTCCGGCGCCAGTCTCTTGGCTATGTTTGCTAACTCAATCACTAAATCAGCAAGCTCTCTTGGCATTCTATCGACCAATTCCTGCAATTCGCCGGATGGGTCGTGTGACCAGCTCGGCACTCTATACACGGCAATTACGGCCTTCGCCGCATTCTCCGCGGAAAGCTGCGCATTAGCCACCGTACCCCTCCAATCACCCCTGTTAAAGGCTTCGTTAGCATCCCTGAGGTAGTTAATGGCCAATTTATACCTGTACCTAACCTCATCCATTGGGTCGAACATGGTCTCTCACGGTATGTATGAGGGGTTTACCATCAGCCCTCTCCCAACCGTACTTCCCATCCCTCGTCCTATACCTAACCAGGTTCTCCCTCCTGACAAACTCCACAACCGCCTCCTTAAACCACCTCAGCTCACCCTGCCTATCGCAAATTATCACACCATCCCAGGCAATGTTTATTGCTAGCGAGGACCACCTACCGTGAATATCCCCCCTCCTCATGATCACCAGCGTGACATCGCGATTAACGTACTTCCTAATTAACCCGTAAACCCTAGCCCTAACATCCAAGTTGCCGACTAGGTTCTTGAAGAGCACGAGCACATCCACATCGCTATCCTCCCTAGCCTCACCACGAACCCAACTACCAAAGAGCATCAGGCCTAGGAACTCATCGCCAAACTCCCTCTCGAGATCCACGCACGACCTACTTAATGAAGCAATGATCTCGGCCAGATCCATTAAATCAAGTCTTGGGTAAGGAATACTTATACCTATCGGCGTGGGGATGGTTTAGAAATTATTCATATGCCTTGCCTAGGGTTGAACCAGGGCAAAATTTTGCCATGGGTTGATAAATTAAATATTTTTCAAAACATCTTACTTAACTATTTTATTAACTAATTCGTTCCTTATTTCCTTACCTAGCCTGGTTAGTATTCCCCATGCAGCCAGTACTCCCGTGGCTGCCGCCACGTTTATTCCCCTGGATAGCCCTGCGCCGTCACCTGCTGCGAATATTCCATCGACCGTGGTCTCCATGAGTTTGTTCACCACAGCCCTCATGCTGTAGTACTTGATCTCGGGTGCGTAGAGTAGTGTGTATTTGCTTGCTAGCCCCGGTATTACGCTATCAACCTTATTTAGGAACTCGAGTATGTTGTCCAGGGCCCTGGCTGGTAGCGCCATGCCTATGTCGCCAGGTGTTACGTACTTGAGCGTCGGCTCTATCACGTTTCTCCTAATCCTATCCCAGGTCGACCTCCTACCATCCTCTAGGTCACCGAGCCTCTGTATTATTGGTTTACCACCGCCCAGTTTCGTGGCTAGCCTGGCTATTGATTTGCCATACTCTATTGTGTCCTCCATGGGGTCTGTGAGCCTTATCGAGGTTAGTAGGGCGAAGTTCGTGTTGTTGCTCTTCCTATCCACGTAGGTCTCCCCATTAACACCAACTGTTCCGTCGTCGTACCTCTCCAGCACCACGAAACCGCCTGGGTTTGTGCAGAATGTCCTGACCTTGTCATCGTGGGATTTCGTGTACATTATTATCTTTGGGTCCATGTATAGGTCCGTTATTGGGTTCATCACGTACCTGGGTATCTCAACCCTAACACCCACATCCAATGGGTTTGGTATTAACTCAATACCGAGCCTCCTAGCCTCATCCCTAAACCACTCGGCGCCAGCCCTACCGGGTGCCATGAGGATTGTCCTAGCCTCAATATTGCCCCTCCTGGTCCTGAGCATGAACACGCCATTGCCACGCTCGACATGCTCCACGTTCGTCCCAACAACTAGCTTAACGCCTGCCTCCGTTAGGTAGTTGGTGAAGTTTTCAATGACCCTGGTTGATCCGTCAGTACCAATATGCCTCTGCCTAATCGGCACTAATTGGGCACCAACGCGTGCCAGGGATCTCTGGTACTCCTCGAAGGCAGGTCCCTTAGGTTCAAAGACCCTATCCGTGGGTGCTCCAAATTTCACGAATACCTTATCGATGTAATCAATGAGTAGGTTCGCGGAGTCCCAACTATTGAGTATTTCCTGGAGATCACCGCCTATGTCGGGTCTCAGGTTTATTATGCCACTACTGAACAACCCAGCACCACCAATGCCATGAGTTATATGGCACGGAACGCAGACGCATTTACCAATCCTTGACAATGGGCAATGCCTTTGTCTCGGCATGTAGCCCTTATCAATGAGCACCACGCTTACGTCCCTGGCATTCTCAATGAGCTCGTAGGCAGCAAAGAGACTTGCAGGTCCCCCGCCAATGATGGCTACGTCATAAATCATGGACCAACCACCTCCCTCCTCAGGTCTATCATGTCCATGGAATCCTCGCCAGTGCCAATCAGGGTTATTGGAACCTTCAACGCCTCACTGACCTCCTCAACCCACTTCCTAGCCTCAACGGGTAGGTCGACCCACCTCCTCTTACCGCGCACGCCTGGGAATAGGGCGTCGAACTTGGTTATGGCTAATTGCGTCGGTCTATTGAGCATGATAGCGCGCCTGGCAAGTTCCAGGTTAAATGGTGCTGCGCGCCTCGGTCTACCGGTGACGGTACCCCTCTCAACCCAGCCCCTAGCAACCAACTCATCCTGGCTCAACTCCCCAGGTAATTCGCCAGCGCCAACCCTGGTTACGTAGGACTTGAAGACAAGTATTACGTCGCTAACAAGCCTCGGGCTAACACCAACCTCACTAATTATTCCAGAGGCTGTGGTGTCCCTGGATGTAACGAATGGGTACGTGCCGTGATAGAGGCTTAGGAATGTTCCCTGTGTACCCTCAACAACAACTAAACCACCCCTATCTAACTCCTCATTGACTTCCCTAACCACGTCGGTGATGAATCCCCTAAGCTCTGGAAAGTCCTTGGCAGTCTTCAAAACCCTCAGTACTCTATCAACCATTGCCGCCCCAACACCCTGCCCCGTGGATCCGATGGTCTTCATTAGGTACTCATTACTTCTCTCGTTCTCCACATGCCTATCCTCAATAATGCCGGAATTCGCATCAACCCAAACCCTACCTCGTGTGTTCGTCTCCTCAACCTCCCTGAGGAAGACATCGATCTTGAACAGGGCCCCTGGCGCAATCATGAGTCTCGTGTTCTCGTTCACAAAGCATGATGGAATTATCCTGAGCTTCCAGGATTTACCACCGTAACTGACAGTATGCCCTGCATTTATTGAACCTGTCCTAACACAAATGCTAGGTTTATCGGTAAGCCCTAGGTAGGACACGACCTTACCCTTACCCTCATCACCAAAGAATCCCCCCACCACGACTGTTAGCGGCACTTTTTAATTAAGCATTCCAACATATATTTAAACATTGCTTCAGCACATACACGTAATATTCAATAATGAATTATTATAATGATTAATAAAGGCTTTTAAATCAACGATCCAGTACTGGGTGTGGAGGCAATTTCGCCATTAGATGACAGGTACTATGAGGAGTTAAGGGATTATGCGAGCTCCGTCTCGGAAAGAGCCTTCGTTGGTTACAGGTTTCGTGTTGAGGTTTTATACCTTGACTTCCTCATCGACCTATTGAGCAAGGTTGGGATTACGGAACCATTAACACAGAGGGAGAGGGAGGCATTACTTTCGTTGAGATTCAACGATAGTGACTATGCGAGGTTTAAGGAACTTGAGGGTGAGCTTGGGCATGACGTTAAGGCCCTCGAGTACCTAATCAGGGAGAAATTGGGCAATGTGGGGCTTGGTAGGGTTGCCCATTTAACGCACCTGGGCTTGACTTCGGAGGATGTTAATAACTTAGCCCTGGGCGTCCTTGTGAGGGTGGCTGTTTATGGGCACCTAGTTCCGGAGTTGATGGGTCTATTGAATTCATTAATACGGCTGATTAATAATTACTCATCCACACCAATTCTAGGTAGGACTCATGGGCAACCAGCAACACCAACAACCTTCGGCAAAGAGATTGCGTACCACGCATACAGGGTTTGTTACTGGCTGAGGGATTTGGTTAGTGTTAAGTTGCAGGGTAAGGTTTCGGGGGCTACTGGGTCGATGGCCAGCTTTTCAATGATTAGTAGGGATGTTGATTGGATTGATGAATTGAACAGTTTCGTCGCAAGGCTGGGCTTCGAACCAGCCGTAACCACAACGCAAATACTACCACCAGACTCTCTAACGCGCATACTCACCTCCATAGGGCTTATGGCACAGGCACTCATTAACCTTGCCCAGGACATGTGGATTTACAACATGCTCGGTTACGTACATGTACGCGGTAGACCAATAGGCTCATCAACAATGCCCCATAAGGTGAACCCAGTGGATCTCGAGAACGCAGAGGGTAACCTGAAGCTTGGCTCATCGATACTCATGGAGATTAGTAGGCACTTACAGGTTAGTAGGTTGCAGAGGGATTTGAGTGATTCCACGATAAAGAGGAATATAGGTCTCGGTATTGGACACACCATACTTGGTGTAAGGAGGTTAAATAACGTATTGGGTAGTATTGAGGTTGATGTTGAATCTATGGGTAAGGACCTCAATAATCACTGGGAGGTTTTGAGCGAGGCAGTCCAGGTTAGGCTTAGGGTTTTGGGTATGGTTGACGCCTACGAGAGAACCTTGAAGGAGTTCAGGGGCTCGAGGATGAGTAGGGATGATTACCTTAGGGTGCTTAAAGAGCTCGGTGTTAATGATAACCTCCTCATTGAATTAAGCCCCAGTAACTACACAGGGTACGCCGCACAAATAGCCCTAAACTGCATTAAGTATTGCAGCGATGCAATAAGCCTAGCCAGATCCAGGTACCAGGAAGAATTAGATACCCTCAAATCACTCGGCTTTCTCTAAATCAATTAAATGATAATACTCCAGTAATGCGCATCATAATCCTAAACGAAGGCAACTGAGCCTTTAATAAATCGTTTAATCTTCATAAGGAATTGTGGAAGCAGGGATTCGTTCAGTAAGCAAGGGGATGAAGCCAACAAACTTTATCATTGATGAGATGAACATGGCATTTAAACACAATGGAGTTAGGTATAGATTATTGATTAGGCATGATGATTGCACGAGGCTAATTCTAATTAATGAGGATGAGGGGGATTTCGTAGAGAGCGAATGTGCGAATTCGATAGGTCTAGATTTAGTAATGAGGTTCATTAGGGCAAAGCTCGCCGATTAAATAATCCACCTAACGATGAGGACCAGAATGAAGCCTATCATTACTGCAGCCACAAGCGACGGCAATGCCTCGAGAGCCCTCCTTATTCTCGCCAACAACCTCCTACTGCTGCTCGGTCGTCTATAGATTATGAACTCTATCGATAATGCACCAAAGCCCCTCCTCACGTAATAAGCCCTAATAATACCCCTAAAACCCGAATCAGCTAAATCCCCAGCAAGCC
>Ga0081473_127424_pt1 | contig 11130 bp, 6 predicted proteins | sample CisSprmetagenome_FD_70977 | JGI IMG/M metagenome (GOLD analysis project Ga0081473, IMG submission 70977) | Hypoxic/sulfidic aquatic microbial communities from Cistern Spring, Yellowstone National Park, USA v2 (version 2) | ecosystem: Environmental > Aquatic > Thermal springs > Hot (42-90C) >... | reverse complement strand
GTTTCAGAACTTGCATTCATTGAGAATATCAAGGTTAGAGAGTTATCACTAGTTATGACTACCTGAGGCTTCATTCCACTAATGATCGCTGTATCAATGTTTTGCTGTAATTCTCTCAAAAATGACATTAATTGTTGATCGCCTGAGGCTGCAGCTTCCTCGATTAGCCCCGAGATCTTGCTTCTCAGAGTATTAAGATCAACAAAATCTTTCTCAGAGATCCCTAGTCTCTCGAGAAACGTCTTTACATCCAGGCTTATCTTAGGCCTAATCTCTAACACTTGAAAGCTCTTAGACTCATAACGAGATGGTATTATGTTGAATAATCCAGGTTTCGCTTCTGTCTTTGAGAACAATATTGAAAATATTTCGCTCTTTTCCAAATCGATATTCTGTAATGCGAAAGTGATTTTTTCGCCTTTCCAGTTTTGAACACTATAAGTTATTTGCCCCGCCTTCTTAAGATCGCTAAGCATTTTAGACAGTTCTTCATCAAGTGTCTTAATAAATGGAGAATCCAGGCTTAAACGTATAACTTCCTCAACTATGCCCTCAGGCAGTCCTGATTCTCTAAACCTCTCCCTTGATAAGAATAGCATGAGAAGATCTCTAGGTGATGCCTCAAATGTTCTGAGTGGAGTCATTATAACTATTTTATTGTCACGTGTTGATAGAAATGCTATTGGGATCCTTCTTCCTTCTACAGACGTCTCTGAGAATTTCACATATGACACTCCTCTCAAAGCCTTAGAAACAAGATCCTCTATTTCACCTGGCTTCATAAAGCCTCTTAACATATTATATACGTTAAAGAGATCCTCTCCATATCCTGGCTTCTCGAGATCAAGCTCTATCGGGATCTCCTTATCACCATACTTGATTATGATGAAGCCGTGTAGATCTCCAGAGCCTATCAATGCTTTGGTATTGCCTACAGCCGTGAATTCTACGCTTCTGATCCCTTTCTTATCGATCATCTCAGCAATACGAGAGAGAACGACCTTTCCCTCAGCAGTCTTAACAAGGTCTCCAAAGAACTTAAATGTGTCTATGCTTACAGAATCAACCTTCTTTACAATTCCTTTCTCAACATTCTTTATGATCATCATGAAGCTCCCGTCTTCTCGAGGCACAAAATATGCAAAACGTTCTTGTTCAAGCGGGATAACGTAAGCGTCTGAGATCCTAAGATCTATCAAAGTCGAGACTGCCTTGTAAAGTGGCGAATCAACTGGAAGACGTCTCTGTAAGCTCTCTAAAATCTGCAACTTTAGGCTTGATGATAATGCTGATAAAGATCTTCCAGCGACTATGCCCGTAAGAACACCAGAGGCAATAGCTGATCCTATCTGAGCTATGATGTCTCTCAATAAAGAGGGATCCTTTGAAACCGCCTGGACAAATTGATCACGCAGGACAGGGTCGAGAAACTGAGATCCCATATACCCTAAAGATGCAATTGCTATTGAAGCTGCCAATATCTGTCCGCCTGGGAGTAGTATGGAAGCTGCAAATAATCCGCCTGAGATAAGACCTGGAATAATAACATTGTTGATCGTCCATTTCATCTGAGGATCAATAGGTAGAGAGTTCACTCTATCATTAAGCCATTGAGTAAGAGTTATAAGACCTATATTCTTCATGACATCATCCAATACCCCTTTTGAAATAGCGATAGGAGATAATGATGGAGCCTGTCCATTGATCAGAGAGCTCATAGATGCGTTATACTGAGTAAGTAGTAATGGATTTCGAGATGCCTCTGTATTAAGTATACTCATAATTCTATCAATACTAGATTTATTAGTTGCATACCATGACACTAGCTCATTGAACTCTTCCTTAGTAAGATCCTCTCCTCTACGCATCTTAAGAACAATGTTTAGAATATTTGATGGAAGGATCGAGCTGAAGGTGTCTCTAGAGATCACGCCTGAGTTGTAGGCTGCAAAAGTTAAGGCGATATAATTCAACAATATGGACTTCTGAGGATCTATATATATCTTAGAGACGTCTGATAACGAATATGTGTATGATTGTGCAAATGTTTTGGCATCCTCATCTTTAAAACCTAGCTGTTTTAAAACATCTTTAATATTGTTCTCAATCTGAGACCTGATATTATCATTCATAAATGCTAACATATTGAAAAACATCTCTTTATATCTCAAAATGTTCTGAGTAATAGTATAGAAAGATGATATGACGCTGGGATCAATATTGTCTTTAGACATTGAAAGGATCCTCTGATAATACTCATTAAATAATGACAAGATGAAATCACGATAAGGATAATTCTGCAACAACCTGGCAATCTCTCTATAATTCTGATTGTAGGAGAAGTTAGCAAAACGCTTGATGCTGTCTAGAAGCATGTTATAATAGTTATCAAGATCTCTCAGAGCCTGATCAAAATCTTTAACTTGTTCTGGAGAAGGCGGAAGACTTGATAACGGAAACATATAGGCTTTAACATTATTATAAATATTCATAAACTTCTGATATTCTTTTTCATATTCGCTTTTTCTAGTAGAAACATAACTCTTAACAATATTATCAAGCTCTGAGATGAAAGAGTTTACTTCCTGAGAAAGCTTTACGATGTCTATAGAGGGATCCTTCAAAGCTTGTTCTAGTTTATTCTTCAACTCGTTATATCTACCCAAAAGTCTTCTAAACTCAGGATCCTTAAGATAAGGACTAGTCCTATTCCAAGCCTCATCAAGTCTAGACATTAACTGTCTAATGTTCTCCTCTCGAGCCTTAGACATGCTTTCTTTATACGATCTCAGGTCATTCTCAAATTTGTTTATCTCATCTTCAATCTTTGAGAGATCTACAGAGGGATCCTTAAGAGCCTGATCTAACATCTGTTTAATCTTGCTATATCTTTCGCTCCAAGGCTTTCGTTCTGCAGGATCCATGAATAGGTCCTGATATCTACTCCATATATCATCAAGCTTTTTCGATAGCTCATCAATCTTTTTTCTCCTCTCAGATGCCTCTCTACTCTTCTTAACAATCTCATTAAGCTTGGCCAATAAATCACTTATGCTATAATTCTTCTGAGAGATCCTTCTATTAGCCTCTTCAACAAGTGATTTCACATCCTGAGATCCCTTAACATCATCACTCAAAGAATTGTAGAGATCTATGAAGCCTGAGAGATCCTTACTGAAGTTATATAACGTCTCGAGAGAGTGGATGATACTTTGAATAATAGATATATCACTTGTCTCCTCGAGTCTTTTAGAAAGATCCTCAACATCTTTTAATAGATTATCAAGATTGAAAAGAGAGGTTGCTTTTCCTAAGAAGCTTTTGATATCACCAATCAGCTTTCTTCCATATCTCTTTTGTTCATCCAGAGATGCCTGAGATTGCTTAACATAAGCATCATATAATGCTTTTATCTCATAATAATAACTCTCGACCTGAGACTGCAGCCTCTTAAGATCATCCTCAGAGGCCTGAGACACCTGTCCTCTAAGTCTTCTACCTTGCATCCTCTTCTCTAATAATTCGTCTTCACTAATGATCCCAGGCAGAGGCTGGATCTTACCTAGAAGATCCAGAGCCTCGTCTAACATAGAAAGAAGCTTACTCCTAAGATCCTCCTTCTTTTCACTCTCGACCTCAGATGTCTGAGGAATTTCTTCAGTAGTTTCTTCACTTCTATATGTCTTTATAACTATATACTCCTCAGACATGAATCGATCACCATCAATAAAATATAAAGGATTAGAAAAAATATATTAAAGCTTTTCATCAATCTTTTACTCTGATTTTTGCCTCTATGACTGGAGTAATGTATTTATTCAACAATAATCTATTGTTTTTCACATCTTTTTCAAGATATCCATATTTCAACTCAACTTCTATCTTATTTTTCGTTAAACGTCTCAAAAGCTCGATAAGAACAAGAAGCTTCTCTATCTGCTTACCTCTTGCCTCAATAATGATTTCATCAAAGTTATTCAAGTTGATAAGTGCATACATCACAAGTCTCTTCAGCGATAAATTTCCTGCATACATACGCTGCTTAATCATGTTTTCACGCTTGAGGCCATAGCTCTTTTTAATGTAGAGATCCTTCTTATTGATCTTTTGATCATCTCCTTTTTATGAGCCATATCCTCCTCGTAGATCTTCTGAGGCATTCTCATAATTGGATAGACGAAAGCATCAACAATATCTTCAATATGTTTAAATTGATCAACCGATTTTCTATCGTCTCGATACAATAACATAAATCCAGACGCTTTAACAAATGTCTCAGGGACATCAAAAAAGATCGCTGTGAGACGTTTCTCAATGAGACGTCTAACAAATGATGAGAGATCCTCAGGTCCATTACTAACAATAATGTATACACCTACATTTGCACGACCGTAGATCAATAGGTCTCTGACCTCCTCATACATCGACCGCTTCCGAGACCAGGACCAATAGGGCGTTAGCCAGTCGCTCGAGTCGTCTAAAATCAAGATCGGAAATCTAATGTTCTTTTTATATGATATTTTCAGTATTTGATGAAAAGACTCTAAATCATTAATCCTAAACAAATCCAGGTCCTCATCCTGCAGACCTAACTCATTTTTGAAGCCTATGAGACTGAGAAATATATCTAGACTGTTTAAAGAATATGTAGTTTTTCCATGACCCACGAAACTCTCAACTGAGATATATGCTGACCGTGTGGAGAACATTCTTCCAGAGAGATATATTTCAACTATTTCACGAGCTAACCATGAGAACTGCTTATCTCGATCGTTTCTAAGTTTTTCAATTGCTATCATAAGATCTAATGTTCTGTTATTTAAAATAGCATGATGAGTAATATAAGAAAATAACAGGCCTAAAAGAGAGATGCTTGTGAAAAACATTATGTGGTTATAAGGATGTCTATAATATTTATGAAGATCATTAGGCAGATACTCGTAAGGAAGCCCTGAGAGAATTTTATCAATCATAGTTTTATAATCGATTCCAGAGGGTTTTTCACCAAATCTCTGATAATATAAAAACTGAAGATCTGAAACAAGATCTCTCCAAAAAGATCCTATTCGCTGAAGAGGAATATCATGAAAAGTTTTGTAAAGAACCTCAATAAATTCAGGTCTCATAGAAGAGATTATTCGATAGCCAATAAGAAAATGGTTAATAATGTATCGCAAATCGTTTTGATAAATAATTCTTCCTCTTTTATAACCGTGATATATAGCCGTGAGAGATTTACTGAATAAATTATAATAAGCTGAATAACGACTAAGCCATTCTCTTATATGTTCTTTCTTCTTAGGGTTCTGCAGATACTCATTCAACTGTCTCGAAATCTCTACAAGTTCAAGAACTTTATCTCTTTTCTTCCCCAAGATCCCGATTCCTCATTTGAAATCGTAAGAATAGAGTTTTTAAATTTTACAGAAAAATACATGTCTCTTAAGAGACATCATATAGATCATTTACATAAAGGCAAAATAAAAATGAGAACTTCAATGAACAAGATCATTCGGATTGGAGTAAAAATTGAGATCTGGGGTTCTGCAGGATGAAATCATACATACAGATTAATCTGATTAATCATATTAATCTGATTATAGGATTATATGACCCTTAGATTTATGGGTCTGGAAAAACAAAGCTGCTTTTTCTCAGAGGTCGAGACGGCTGTATCGATCGTCACATTCTTTCACTATAAGTTTATCTCCGTCTCTCTGGATGAGAATTAGAAGAGAGTTTTGGAGAAGATCTTTTGGAGGACTGTCTATGTCTCTGATATTGATATTCAATTGTTTAAAGACGTTTCTAGGAGAAGCATCTATATTATTTGTTAGACGAATATATAGGCTAAACAAATGAGATGATATGAAATTTTTAACATAGGACCTGAGTTTTCGAGATTTTATGTTTAAAATTATGTTATCAAAATCCTGAGAGTATAATGCCAATATTTTCTCATTTATTCTCTCAGTCCTGCCTTTACAATTCTCATAGAAGAAAACATGATCATCTGTGATGAAAAGAGACTTGTAAACAATTATGCTTGGACGCTCCTCAATAAAATCCAGGTCTTCACTCATGAACATCACCTAACCTAAAGATTGAATTGATAAAGTCTCTCTTTAAGCTGCAGATATTTCTCAATATAGGACCTTAAGGCCTCTTCTTTCATAATTTTATAACTTTTTTCAAGACCTGTCCTCTCAATCTCCTCTTCAAAAACCTTCAACATTCTGAGGATCTCAATGGCCTGAGAATTATCAGGATAATCTCTTCTTAAAACTTCTGCAGAAGCCTTTATATCACTAATCATTGTCTGAATAATCTTCTCGAGACGCTCCTCAACTTCATTATTAATCTTTTTCAGAAGAGACCTTATTCTAATTACATTCTCAAAATCTCTCTTAAACTCCTCAGGATCAGTTGAGATAGATTCTTCAGAACCTAACAGATTTAAGATCTCCTCAAGATATGTTATATAACGATCCTCTTTCGTCATCCCATAGAAACTTAGATCATGAGTTTTCGAGACATATTCATAAGAGTCTGCAGGGCCTAGATAACATTTTCTCCTCTTCTTCTTACCTTCAACAATCTCTTCATGAACTGCATATAGATAAGTTCTCCCAGCGATCTTTTCTTGATAGATCCATCGGTAAGATTGTCCACATCGAGGACATATGCCTTTTTTGAGAAGAGCTTCGCGAGACATTTTTCTCAGTCCATAAATTTATGGACTATCAAAGCTTATAAACCTGACCCCGATGAAATGATCGAGGTTTAAAAAGGGGTTTAATGTGAATTCCCGCCGTCCATAAATCTATGGACAGCCGAAAAATATCGCTGGACAGGATCCCTAAAATTCACAGCTGTGGAGTCTGTGATGTTCATCCGATAGTCCATAAATCTATGGACAACCGATATCACGACTACCTGAGGGATCCTTTTCCAGCGATCAATGGTGAATAAGGTGAATAAAGTTTTCAACAAGTTTTTAGAAAATGTTGAAAATTTGATTAACCTGATTAACCCATGATCTATTGTAGTAATGTAGTAATGAATTTTTCGATTCAGAAAAATCTTTTCACAGCGATCAGGCCTATGAAGATTTTATTTATTTTATTGATTAATTTTTGTATGTAATATTGTAATATTGGTAATATTTGTCATATTGTAATATTAGTAATATTATTTTTACCCGATCATTTATAAAAATTTGGGATATATTCTGTAACAATATTACAATATTACAGGCGAAAATTTTCGCCTGTAATATTTGTAAGAAGATTCATTTGATCTGTTTTTGATTCACTCTTGATCTATTTTCGGTAGCAAAAATTCTAAGAAATCATTCAATTCTATTCTCATAATATTAGTAGTTTTAACTTTTTCTCTCTTTTCTCCTATTCTATAAGAGTATCTAGGTTTGTATTCCCATCCTAACAATTCTGCAACTGATTTTAGTCCTCCTATATCTCCTATTAATGGTGTCAGCTCTTTCATTATTCCTGTCGTTATTATTATATCAATTTTTCCTTCTTTATCTTGTCTAAACATCATCCAAGGTATAAGATTATACTGCAGAACTATCATTAATCTATCTTTCAAATCAGCTTCTTTTCTATCTTTATATTCATATCTATAGCTTAACCCCTCAGGCTTCTCAACTATTATTCTCCCTACGAATTTATTGAATTCCTCGTTTATCTTTTTTATGAAATAGTTTCTTATAATCTCTCTAATATCTTCATAAACAATTTCTTCTGAGGCTCTATACTCTTCATCTTGAGACGGATATAACCATTGAGGCATTTTCATATCTGCATATCTATATGCTTCTTCTAAAACTTCTACAGCCATTTTCCAAGGATCTTCTTTCAATCCATTGTTTAATATATGCCATGCGATGAAATCTCCCAGAGCTTTCAACTTTTTCAATCTTGGTCTTATCTCATTTTCAAATATCTTTTCTTTCTCAAGATCTATTTTTTCTCCATATGTGAATCTCTCTACATCAAGTTTTCTAAGCAATGCATCATCTTGAGGAAGTGTTCTGTTAGATGTGAATAGTAATGGTGATAGCGACGGGATCTCTATGTAGTTTCCTTTGTAATATTTTCCTCTTGCAGTTGTAGACTCTATTCCTGATTTTATCATATCAACAAGTTCTTCTTTCATAAATACTCCTCCAGGCTCGTTTATTAATGTTGGAAATGTTGATTGGCTCAACACATGTCCTAATCTTGCGACTGTATCTATTGATGACCCAGGCTTCTTATGTTTAGTCTCGTCAAGACCCCATAGATATATGACAGCTATTTCTCCCAGCGTGGTCTTCCCTGTTTTAGACGCTCCATAAAGATATTTCCATTTAACCCATCTTCCCATCTGCTTGTATGCATAAATGAACGGTGAAATAACTCCCCATCTGAATATTCTTGAAAATCTATCTTGTGCATGTGAAAACCATTTTTCTCCAAGCTCGTTTAATATCTCTAACGCTTGTTTAACATCTTCTTTATCAGGCTTCTCAACATTTATATTTGTAGCTATAAGCTTCCCATCAATAATAAAGAAGCCTGGAGCCTCAATCTCTTCTTTTAATAATGCTTTTCCTCTTCTTATAAAACCTTCGACTATTGCAGCCATAACGTCATATGCTAATCTTGATGATGTCACAAGTCCTTCAGCTTTTAATCTATCAACAATTTCGTCTAACAATGCAGGGCCTATCGTTAATGGTCTTGGTCTTGTAGATGTCTCCCATTTTACTTTATATTTTGTTATTCCCCCGATAGGATTTATATATACTGTTACTTCTGTAGGTGCTCCTATAAACACTCTCTCTTTATAAACTAGTTTATCACTCTCTCTTTTTCCTCTTACTGTAGTAAGTTTTCTAAGATTAGCTATTGCATAAAGCTGCTTCTCATAATCAAGGATCTCTATTATGCTGTCTCTAAATGGTGATGCTTTTTGAAATATTTTGTTGAGTTCATCAATAATTGCTAAAGCCTTCTCTTCTCCAAGCGTCTCTTCTAAAATCTCTTGTATTCCAGTTCTTCCTTTAACCCATTCCTCGTTAATCTCTTTCTCTAATCCATAAGGTTTTACGCCAAAAAGATTCTCGAAATCGCTCTCATATTCATCAAGATCTATCCCAGCCTTCTTATATGAATATACTATTGCAGAAGCTCTAGTCTTTATATTATCGCTGTCACCAGTCTTCTCATAAAGCATTTTCAAAACTTCTCCAATATCTACAGGATCTATTTTAGCTATGGCTCCCCATCCTGAGAGGAAGAGCCATATGAATTGTCTATATCCTTGTTTATACGCTTCTTTTAATAAATCAAATATTTTAAGCTTTTCATCACTACTTAATCTTCTCAATCTGTCTCTAGGCTTCTCAATTTTCTTTTCAACTGTTTTTTCAGAAGCTTCTCTCCTCTCGATTTTTTCTTCAACAATTTCTTTCTCTTTTAAATATCCAATCTCTTTTAGCAATGTCTCGAGCTCAATGTCTGAAAGTGAATATATTCCGTGATTAGGTTGTTCAAAATTTATCTCGTTAATCCATTCATAATATATTCCTGTTTTATGTCTTGAAGGCGGGATCAACTGATAATTGTTTATAAGAAGCTCTACAGATCCCTGTCTCAAAGATCCTTTCAATCTATATTTCTCTAATAATGTTTTATCAACTGAAACAAGGATCCCTACTCCTCTAGGTGATTCATTAATATTAAACTCGACACCGCATTTAGGACATCTGAATCTTTTTCCAGACTCTATGACATCAATATGTTTGTTAAAACATTTAGGACATCTAGGTCCTGTCTTGTATGAGACGCTTTTTTCAACAAGATTTTTCAGTAGAAATGATTTATCAAGAATTCTTGGGTCATCAACATCTATAAGCATTAGATAAGTGATATCCAGAGGATCTCCGTTTTTATCTATATCAAAAGGATTTACAGGGCCTCCTATTATTGCTAATCCACATGCCCTAGGATCTTTAAGAAGCTTCCTAAGATCCTTCTCAGAAACTCTTTTTTCACTACTCCAAGATGTTAAAGGCTTTTTATCACAATCAACAATAGCAATGTTATATCCAGCTTTATACAGTTTTAAAGCTGTCTCTCGTAAAAGTTTTAAACTTTCTATAGTAATATTATTACTTGGGGGTGTCTTAGGGGCCTCAGAGGGGCCTGATCCGTTATCGGGCCTCTCTGGGGTCTCCGAGGTCATTAAAATCACCTTTTAACATTTTATGATCCTCTTTTCGAATCATTCACGCATATTCAACTTCTTTCTTCTCTTTCTTCTTGTTTTCAATGCTTATGAGATACTCAAGATCTTTTTTTATCTTTTCTTTCTCAATTTGATATAACCCGAACGCTACTCTTTTCAAATATCCTTCCCTAGTGAGGACTTTTACCCATTGATCCGCTGAGTCATGTGTGAATCCTTTTCCAATCAAATATAAAATTAGCTCGATATTTCGATACATTTTTGATTCGTCAAGATCCAATAGATGCTTCATTACCTCGATCCTTTTCGCTCCTCTAGGTTTCGCCTGAGGAGTCATGTTACCCATATGCAGACCCCCAGGTACCATATATCTTACGGAGCTTATAAATACCCCCCCATCCAAGGCATATGACTTTTCACGCCCGAGACCGATCAAGGAAAAAAGATCCTATGGGGATCCCGTGATGATCCTATGATCATTAGGATCCCCCCAGCGATCCTTCCAGATCAAAATGTGTTCGCCTAACCTTGATCTGAATAAAACCAAAAAATTAGTTGGAATTTGAGTGGTATCTAATTTATTGCCATCAGATCTTTTCTCGGATCTTGGATCAAATATACACAGTTGTTTCCACTCCTATGATCCTCATGATCATCCTAGATCAAGCCAGATCTTCAAGGATCAAAGATTGATCCGAAAGAAAGATCCCCTTGGCGATCAATAGGGTAACCCTATCGATCGCCGAGAGGATCTTTTCCAGCGATCATTCTTTATGGTCAGGGGATCTTCTGTAATAGATCTTCTGTCTTCAGGACTAGTCATTATGGACTAGTCCCGAATGATCTTATGATCCCTCTCTCTAAGTCCTTCTC
>Ga0081473_113944_pt1 | contig 11182 bp, 8 predicted proteins | sample CisSprmetagenome_FD_70977 | JGI IMG/M metagenome (GOLD analysis project Ga0081473, IMG submission 70977) | Hypoxic/sulfidic aquatic microbial communities from Cistern Spring, Yellowstone National Park, USA v2 (version 2) | ecosystem: Environmental > Aquatic > Thermal springs > Hot (42-90C) >... | reverse complement strand
CTCGAAGAGGGAATTCTCATCAAACTCCTTATTAATGAGCCTACCAACATCGCCTATCAACTCATAGAGCTCATCGACAAGTCCAGGCATTTCACCCCTAATAGTCTCGTCATTAGATAGGCAGAGATCACGAACCCAATTACAAAAGCCCTCATTAGTTTGTGCATCCACATATTAGAAATGCAGGAGGAGCTTATTAAACACATTAATCAATAAGCAACACGAAACCCAACCCAGACCAAAGCCCCTCATGATTTACCCTCAACCCATCAACAGAGATCAAGAACACTCATACACCTATACCCAACTCCTCACCCAATACCCTCCATATCGCCTTCAGTACCTCCCGCCCGAACTCGTCGGCGTGCTTCCTGGCCACCTCCTCGGCTCGCTCCCTATCCTCACCTGGCTCGTGAATGATCAGGTTCCTGACCTTATTGACCCTCATGCCCTCGAACTTACACGTTAAGCCGTAATCGTTACAAAACTTCTCGACCCACGGATCACCATGACATTTCCCTTTGTTCTTCTCTTTGTATCTCATCAACGAGGCGAGCATCTCGAAGGCTATGAAGAACTTCAGGAACCTATCCAGTGGATCCTCATCGAGACCCCCAGAAACCCACCACTTAACAACCCTCAACAACTCCTCAGCCCTCTTACTGGTACTGGGGTTTCGTAAGGCATCCCCGAGCTTGCTCATTAATTCAATCGTCTTTCTAATGTATGACTCATCAATGCTCTTCTCTTCCTTTATGATTAATGAGATACGCTCTGTTACATTGTATGAAAGCCTAATGGCTCCATCCTCATTCGTGGTTTGCGGAATCTTGAATGGCGGGGATATGACGAGATTGCATGTACTGAAGCCACTGCCCTGGATAAGGCTTATGGCATGGGCGAATAATTCGGACCTTACCCTGCCCAACTCGTTAACCACCTCCGGACTCTCACCAACCACCTCAAACTCTATCGTGACCGCACCATCGTTACACCTTACCCTGACACCATCAACCTCAAACTCGTTGGATACGCAGTTCAAATCTACGTATGGTGAACTCCTCAGGTTAAATCGAACTACGCTTCTATACACAAGACCTTGCCTCGTGCTTTAGTTTAAAAGTGCTTGGTCTTATTAGTTGAACTGTGGATGGTGATTGCTTCATCTACGGCTCTGTCCATGTGAAAATGCCTAGGAGGGATGTTGTTGAGCGTGTACTCGGCACTGTTGATTACGTACTCCTCGAGGGCCTCGGTGTGAGGGATTGGAGGGAGTTGGTTAGGAGGGATTGGGGAACTATGATTGTGGTTGTTGGTTTATTAACATACTTCAAAATACTTCGCCTCCTAACTAAGGCCGCGAGCCTCTACTATAGGTCGAGGTACGGCATTGATTTTAAGGGCGACATGATGTACGTGGCAGGGCTGGCCAGGAGGGTGGGTAAGCGTGTCGAGAGGGTTGATGAGGATTTGCTCAGTATTTACGAGAAGGATAGAGAGGTGCTCACAATTACGGGTCTTGTAAGGAGGTCGCGCTTGGTCTTATTCCTCCTGGTTCTCCTGCCTTGCTTCGTGATGTATGGCCTCTGGGCTACTGCCGTTGGGTTCCTGACAGGGCATTACGCACAAGCTACCATATGGCTCACCTCAACACTGCTAACCATCGTAGTAATCCCTATGATTCTCACCGCCCCACTCATCAACGCCGCAACGACCATAAGGGATACGAAGCTTATCGATAGGGTGCAGGAACTCATCAACCAGGGACACAAGGTCCTGATAGTTAGGGGTAAGGGGCATGTTAAGTATAGTCAGTGAATTAAGGAGGCGTGGCGTTGAATGCGAGGTTTTAAGCTAAGCCTTACTTTACCGGTCTTCCACCACTATTGAGCGATTCGAGGCATTTGCTCAACACATTGCCCAGCCTCATCCTGACCCTGGTCCCATGGACATTCTCCGAAGCCGCCCGAACCTCGAGCATGAAGCTCTGGTTTACTCTGATATTGCATTGTGAAAATAGTCGTTGATACTGCGGATTCCTGACTAAGTAGTTGTTATAATCGAGGCATTGAAATGATACATATGGTAGCCAATCTCCTTCTTTTATTCTTGGTATAGGTAATATAATCAACGCTGGATCGCTTGAGTTATTTATTATGGGAAATACGTGAAAAAGAGTTAGCGACCCTTCGCCAACTATGTCCATGTTGGTCATGTATTTCCAATATTCCCGAGTCCCGATATAGTAATTCCAAGCCCAGATGCTTGGCGAGTTATGGACCCTATTGCCATTATCGTCATAAATAGCCAACCAACCCCTAGAGTTCCTCGTAACAAACCTCTCACCAAGTCTCCAGTGATAGGCAACCTCAAACCTAGCACTACACTGAAGCGCCCGGGGCGATATTATTGAGAATCGCGATGGGACCTGAAGTGAGTTGCCGACTATGCCTACATATTTAAGGTTTGGTTTAGACACAATATTAATGATGTAACCGGCTAGACCACCAACAAGACCACCCACAACAGCACTAACGATGTTAAGCCAACTCATTGAAACTTTGCTTATTATATTAACTTTAAGTATTAAGTATTACTTAATGAGGGCAACTTTTGATATAATAACTTTAAATTGATTATAGATTATAGATTTCTGTGCCCTGGATAATTTCTTAGTAGCCGATACTTTAATGGCGATTGCCAGAGCGCTGTATAATTGGCTTTTTATTTACAAACATTGGCTTCATGTAATTACCAAGAGGTAAATTAAGGAAGAGACCGAGGAAATTAAGAGACCTTAGGGTTGGGGAACTTCGCGATTTCATGACCAAGGTCTTTTGATTATTGCTTGTTTGCGATCGTGTTAATTATAGTGTACTAACCAGTGGTTCTAGCAGTAACGAGGTACTAATCTATCGATTGAGCCGTAGGCGCCACCAATCATTATAGAATTCACGTAGTCACATTCGCTGCCTATCCTTTACTCTCTCATGGACATAGACCAGCGGCGGTAACTGTTAAGTATATGACTGTAACTATCAGTGCATAAACGGTAATTATGCCCGGTGAGTACTTCGTCAAACTAGCCCTCGGTTTGCCCTTGGCAAGTATTGAGTAAGCTATTGTGGCTAGAGTCACATCGGTAATTACTGCGGTTAGATTCACGTAAATGTCATAGCCACCGATAATTAACGGCAAGCCTAAGCCTAGGGTTTTGTTGAAGATTGGCGAATCGCCAATACATGTTTGAATGTTTAAGGCTAAGTATGTGGCTAGTGCGAATAGTGCCGTTAATGGGATTACACGTGCTATGGCTTTTCGTGCTTGATCCATCACCTATTTTTAATTGATGTCTCAAAAATGCATTATGCGGTTTGCATTATTTATTACCCTGCAACCCGTACCTACTCCTTATCTCGTCATATACCTCCTCAATCCTCCTAATTGCATCCTCAATGCTTGCCCTGATTTTCGTAAGTTCTTCATTGCCCGCCCTCCTCACTATTGATTCCCCTGCGTGGATTAGCATGTCCATGGACAACCTGGTGAGTAATGCGTACAGGTGTATTGCGTCGAGTATTACTAAGTCGTCCTCCTCGCACTCGGCTGGCATTATGATTGTCCTCATTGGTGGGATGCCGGTTTTTGATCGTATGTGGTCGAGCATGGTTGTTATAAGGGCTCCGAGTACGTCACCGTTGCTCATTGCTATGGCGTGGATTGGTTTTGATAGTGAGTTGTAGGTTTCATATATGAAGTCCATTGGCTCAGCACCGATGTTATTACTCAACCAATCTCTCAACCAACTCAACGCCTCATTAACCTCCCTACCCAGGGTGCTGTATTGGCTGCATAATAAGCCATGACCATCCTCACTTTCATATTCCCCACACCTCTTGAACCTACCCATCTCGAAACCCCTAGCCAAAACCAACTTCTCCCCAGGCCAGGCATTGCCAAACCACCGATCAGCATAGAGCCCAACTGCTAGGGACTCGATTATGAGCCTCATCGAGAATAGGCCCGGGTACAACGAACACTCGAGCACCGAGTGCAGTACGTAATTTGTGAGTGGCTCCGCAACACTCTCCAGCGCGAACTCGAACAGTGAATTAGCATCATGATCGGTAGGCACCAAGCCGTAGGCATCGCTGATGAGGGCGTTGAGGTCGTTAATGAGGTTGGGCCTATGGCTCATTATGAACCCGGCATTAGCCTCACAAAACCTACACGAAAGCCCACACAAATCCCTCAACCCACCCACACAAGCCACCATAAAGAGGGCAGTAGAAATAGAAAATAAACCTAACTGTTGATAATTACTTTTTGGCTTTGAATTTTAATAAGAATAGGTAACGTTCTTTTTTGGCTCTGCGAGGTCCTAGGTTTATCAATGTTGCTTTTAATCCGAATTCCTCACCAAACTTTGCCAGGTACTCATGGACTGGTACGTATACACCGCCCAGTACTGAATCACCTATGGTGTACCAAGCCTCATCCTCAAGTCTCTCCGCCAGGAGCTCTATGTGTCGTCTCGTGTAGTAGAGGTATTGTGCGAGGAAGCGTTGGTAACCCTTTGCTCTCTTGCCGCCGGGTTGTATATTTATTGGTAAGGATTCTTTCCAAGCCCTGGTTGCTGCCTCGCATGCAGGTAATTGCATGTCCCTGGCCCTGGAGGGTTCAATACCGAGCCAGAGGAGTTCGATTTGTGTATGCCTAACGTAATCAACATTATTCGCGAATGGTGGGCTCGTTAATGCGCCACAAACCCTCCGTGGCATCCACACCGTGGAGTCCGCAAGAATAACATCACCCCTCATGTCACCTAACATATGTATATCATGCTTTGCAAGATCAAGTAGCGTATTAAAGTATGCCACAGGGTCGCCTAATGCGCCTTTCTTACCGAAGCGCGGGGCTGGCGAGTACCGGAACTTGGAAAAACGCCTTGCCGTGTTGAAGAATACGCCTGCCTCTAGGGCTGTCGTTATGTGTCGAGACAATTCTAGGAGGGATTCGTATATTACATCATTGTAATATTTCGATAATTGTGGAAGGGGCCTTAGCGTTACGGGCGTTTCAGGGTTAAGCTTAGCTAATGATGTAATCACAGCAGCGGGATTACTATCTGAGCCGATGAATGTGCGGCCCCTAAGGAGTGCCTCGACACCCACCGTTCCAGAACCAACAAATGGATCGAAGATACGTTCACAAGGAACTTCCTGGAAAAATGATTCCACGACCTCGGATGTAAGCCCATGCTCCGTATACACGAGGATCCTATGAATCGGTTTCGTAGCCCAATAGTTACTGTTTAATGCATTTTCTATTGTTGGTCTTAAAGCATTCATATATAGCCTCACCATTGTTTATCAAATCCATTAGTTTATTAGCAGTATTAGCTATTTTCTCATAACCTAACTTACTTCTCTCTGAGGCAAACTTCGATAAACAATCCACGCACCCGATCATGGTAAGTAGACCACTATGCCTACTTAGTTGCACATTCAGTAACTCCGGTTCTCTAGCATAAAGTGTGGTGTATTGCTCCGTTATATCCGAAATATACTCTTTCCCAAGCATGGTTACAATAAAACGCCTCTCACCACCAATCATTGACTGAACAGTTAACGTATCTATACTAGGCAAGCCCCTCCTACCTATCGCGTACCTCACGGATAGGGGCATGTCAGAATATATGGAAGTAACCGCCACATTATCTTTCGGATTCAACGATAGATCGCTCAACCAAACACTAAGTGCCAATGACGCATAAAATCCTAGCTTAGCTCGTTTAGGATCTAATGTATCCCCCTCATTAAACTTATCAGTATCAAGCACAATAATCGGACTTTTCGATGATATCGCATCCTCTATTGCATAAACAACCTTTTGTAAATCAGTTTTACTAACATCCTCGTATCTATTAAGTAACTCTAAAATCCTTCGAGAATCAAAATTAAAATCTCCCAGTCTGCTTACCCCATCAGCTATAGCGTTGAGTCTCCCATCATAATATCCATAACTTATAGGTTCATGCGAAGGTGCAGGTAACCTAAATGTCACATCAAGCATGTTGAAGTGATTCTCCATTTGTATTTCATCTAATTTTTTCTTCACGACATTCATTAGAAGGATATCACGCCCATACTCACTAATCGTTATGGCTTGCTGAGGGTCTCCTAGCACAACCAAAGCCACCGGATAGTCACTATAGTTAGATGAGGCAATACGACGCACAATTGGTATAAAGAACCTAAAGTACGGCGACTTACTTGCCTCATCAACTATGATCTTTATATCCCTCTTACCTTCCCCACCAGCCTTTTCCATACTATCTTTAATATATGGACGCTGGAATTCCGTAAGGAATACTAATTTCACATTTTCATCAATCTTTAAGTCAACCATTTTACTAACATTAATACCCTCACCACAAACTCCCCCAAGCACCATGCGTCGATTAGAAGTAATCTTGTAACCAAGAACCCTCACTAACTCAGGAATATCCCTAACCCACCTACACCTCTCCTCAATAGTAGGAGCCAGTTTCCTAAAAATCCTGGCCAAAACGCGAATACACGCTTGCATGACGAGTTCGTTCGTTGGTGCAACATAGAAAACCAGGTCTCTTGTGGATAAAAGTTCCTCAGCAATATAGTCCTCGGCAAGCAATTCCGTAATAAAAGTCTTACCGGAGCCCGGCGGCCCCTGTATAGCAGCTAGAGGAATATCAGAAATTGATAAATCCATTGCACTACGTGCTAACCTATAGCTCGTATTGTACGATTCGTACCGAATTGTTAAGTCTCTCGCATCACCCAAATAATCCGCTAACCTAAAAGCTCGTTCTACGCAATCTTCAACATATAGCACATTAATTAACAGGTCCAAACAACATATAAAGTTGTCGTTTTACTCTATAACCATTTTGAAACGCGACTCTCATTGCTTCATTTTCAGGGGCTTTCCATTCCTTCACTGCTTTCTTAGTAGCTCTTTGAAATGCGTCAATTGACGTGAGCTCTATGTGCGTAAGATCTACGTTACCCTCAATAACCACAACGCCCTGCTTGAGATTGGGCTCGCGCTCTACTAATTCCTTAAGAAGGAAATACTCAAGTCTTGTATACTTACCTTCAAATGAAACTACAACATTAACCTCATCCCCGCGAACACTAACGCTATCAACATTACCGGTGAAATTAGTGGAGTATATAATCTCATCAGCATCCCTAAGAAAGATAATTGCAGGTTTTCCCTCCCTCACAGTCAGTGGTATGCCCCTATTTTCCTCCTCTTCACGAATAGGTCTCCTTAATCTCACCTTAAGCCCATCACTATCAAACTCGAGGGATTCGAAATAATCCGCTCGAGAAGCCCCACCAAGCCTTATAAAGCTATTAATATATCCTTCCTTAGCCAATGCGTAAAACGGTTGAAGAGCATTCTCCCTCACGCCAAAAACCCTGTAGCGTGCACGCCACGCTAACTTATCGACTTCCTCCATGCCATGGCCAGAGAAGAGATAGAATTCGCACGCGTCCTTAAGCCCGCAGGATTTACAGGGATAGTCCTTGTTTTCCTTCGGATTAAGTAGATAATGTTTATCCTCAAAAAGTATTTTAGGTACGCGTCTATATTTAACTACCACCTTATCACCCTCTTTCACTCCACAGATCTTCCTCTCCTTATCACGATCCCAGGAATTATCTACTTTCCTTAGATCCAAAATGGAAAGTATAAGATGCGTAGCGGCGAACTTTATTTGATTAAGCAGATTTTTCTCATCGAAAACCCTATTTGCTGTCGGGTAACAATGCGATACCGAATAAGGATTAATCCTACCCCTATCTCTAATAATTACCGGAAAGACATTACATTCAAGTACTGCCTTAGTACCGTCAGGATAACCCAACCTATGGGCAATAAGTATAGCGTAGATATAGGCTTGCGCCAATTCATCCGAACTAGGTGTAGCCCCACCCTCAGCCCCTCTCGAGGTTTTCCACTCAATAACTACTCCACGCTTACTCTCAGGATTCTCAACCACCAAATCCGCAATCCCCCTAATGTGGAGCTTATAATCATACAACTGAAGCTCAGACCTAACACGCGCCTTAGAGAGATCAATAAGTTCACGATTATGAACATCACGCATAAGCTCAATAAACTTCCCCGCCATTAATCTGGCAGACGATAAAATTATATTTTTACGTGTGCCTCCCTCCTCTGCGATAGGCGGAACACCGGATGTGACAAGCTCGTCGAATGCCTCCTTAACGTAATCATCGATGCTCTTATAGGCACCCGTAAAATCTAAGTACTTCAAGAAATCATTAAAAAGCCTTGGCACAGCCACGGCCAATATCTGGTGTACCGACAATCCCTTACCAGGAAACACACTTGCAGACGCCATGAAATCACTAGCCCCCATCACCTCAATAAGCCTAGCCTCAAAGGGGCAACGTCCCACAGCCCTCGCGACCGACACAGCCTTTATCAAATGTGAAGTCCCCCTCAAACCCTCCATAAGAACGTTCTTACACGCCTTTAGGCCATTAACTATATCATCTAAAACCTCAATATTTAACCTACCAATATCATCAAGATCCATACGAAAAACTAAAAAATAAGCAGTTTATAAACCTAAATAAGTTACAAAAATTATGTGAGTAAGCTAATCGAGCATTGGCTACCAACGGATTACGTATCCATTGAGGCAATAAGAGAAAGAACTGCACGATATGGTGCTCCTCCACTATTTTGGATACACATATGGTGGGCAAGAAGACCACTAATCGGGATGCGCACGATAATAGCCGCATCCCTCGCAAACGCTGATGGCGTTGACGAGAAAAGAAGAGAAGAATTTTTACAAGCAATATGCCTAAAGGCAGACAATATTAATTGTAAAGAAAAAACGGAAGAACCTGACTATCCAGGACAACCAGAGAAACCAGCCTACAACTATAATCCAAACACCACAATTATTGGGAAACTGAACAACCAACCTCTCAAGAACATAAGGCTATTGGATGTTTTCGCGGGAGGCGGCTCAATACCGTTTGAGGCACTACGCCTAGGTATAGGAGAGGTGGTAGCCGTAGAATACAACCCCGTCGCTTACATAATATTAAAGGCCGTCCTTGAATACCCATTAAAGTACGGTCCTGATTTAGCCAAGGATGTTGAAAAATGGGCACGGTGGTTATTGGACGAAGCAAGAAAAAGACTTAAGGAATACTTCCCACGACACCCAAAGGGTAACCCCACTAATTATATATGGGTCCGTGTTTACAGATGCCCCAAGCATGGCATAGAAATACCGGCGATAGCATTTGAATACTTATCAGAGAAAGGAAGATGTGGGCTTAAAGTTGAGTATTATAACAACAGTTTCAAGATAAAGGTCGTTAAAGATAAAGGCGATAAAACTTACGAAGGCAAGGCAGGGTTACGGTGCCCTAAAGGGCACATAATCACCACAAAAGAATTAGCGGAGATCCATAAAAATGCAATGAGCGCCTGGGAAAGAGGAGATGTTGGGTACCAACCTGCTGTTCTCGCTGCCGTTAAGCTTGAAAATGGGGAGTACGTGGAACCAACACAGGAAATGCTGGATGCCTATGAGAAGGCACGAAAGGTCCTTAAGGAAAACTTCTATGAATGGTTAGGAAAGTTCATTCCAGAACAGGAAATTCCAAGAGGAGATGAAACTGAGAGGTTACTGTCACACAGGCTCGATCACTTTTACAAACTCTTTAATGCACGTCAACTTCTAGTCCATGCAACCATTATTCAATTAATAAGGGAGGTATATAACCGCGTTCTTCAGGAAAAAGGTGACCCAGATTATGCAAAGGCTGTTGTGACTTATTTGGCTTTGGCGCATGGAAAATTACTTGATTATAATTCAGTACTTACTCAATGGAATATTCGTCGAGATATTATAAGAAACACATTTGATCGTCACGATTTTCATATTGGACAGGACTTTGGGGAGGGAGATATGATTACTAAGGGGACAGGCCTTGAGTGGGCATTGTTTAGCAACACAGGCGTTGTTAAGGCCTTAAGGAAGATTACTGAGCTTTTGGATGAGGCTAGGAAAAGGGGTCAGTCGATTAAGGTGCTGTTTGGTGATGCTTCGGACCCTGCGCTTTATTCGGGTCTTGGTTCGTTTGATTTGGTTGTGACTGACCCGCCGTACTATGCCAATGTGAATTATGCCGAGCTTAGTGACTACTTCTATGTTTGGATGAAACTATCTATTGGTGACCTATATCCAGAGGCTTTTGCGATGGATTTGACACCTAAGGATCGTGAAATCGTGGTTAATAGAACGAGGGGTTGTGATGAGAGATGCTTTGAGGATAGGATGAGGTCGGTTTTCGAGAATATTCGTTATGTCCTTAATAAAGACGGTTTATTGGTGATGGTTTATGGGCATAGAAGTTTCGAGGGGCTTAAGGCCATGTTTAGGGCGGCTCTTGATGTTGGTTTTATGGTTACGTCATTGTGGAGCTTTGCCTCGGAAATGCTGAAAAGTCTCAATATTGTGGGGAAGGCTGCGGCTCGTTCGAATATGGTTATAGTCTTTAGGCCTAGAGCAGAAAGTGGGTGTTTCGTGAAGCCAGGTTTTGTGGATGAGGTTATGAGGGAGACGTCTAAGGCGTTTGCGGAGGTGTATTCTAACTTTAATTTATCCCTTGTTGATGCGCTTATGGCTGCTCATAGTGCGGCGTTTAAGGTTATTAGTAGGTGTTGGCCGCTTTACATGCCTGATGGTTTAGTATATGATTTGGATAAGCTAGAGAATCTCGTGGAGAAGTCCGTTGCCTTGGCATTTGCACATAATGTCTTGGGCGGCGAGGTTGATGGGTCGTCTCTGGCCTATCTTATTGCTAGGGGTGTTTATGATATGCCATCTTACGATGACTTAAGGCGACTCGGTGTTGGGTTGGGTTTCAATCATGAGGAGTTCATTAAGAATTATTGTGGTGAATCAAGGGAGTCTGAAGGCGAGAAGGTGTATCCAGTCTTAACGCTTTTTGAGATTAAAAGTTTGCGCAAGGGTAGGCTTGTTGATGCGTTAGCGTCTGTACTTAAGATGTTGAAGGATATGAGAGATAAGGGTGTTGACGAGGCTATAAGGAGATTAGAGGATTTTGGGTTTAGG
>Ga0081473_122553_pt1 | contig 11184 bp, 15 predicted proteins | sample CisSprmetagenome_FD_70977 | JGI IMG/M metagenome (GOLD analysis project Ga0081473, IMG submission 70977) | Hypoxic/sulfidic aquatic microbial communities from Cistern Spring, Yellowstone National Park, USA v2 (version 2) | ecosystem: Environmental > Aquatic > Thermal springs > Hot (42-90C) >... | reverse complement strand
GAGAGCAACGCCTTGAATTGAACCAGTTTCCTCCTCAAAATCCAGCCCTATCACTGCAGTGCTGGCTCGAGCACAAACTACACGGCACAGACTACAACGAGTGCACCTGCGAAAAAGACCCACTAGGATGCAACGACTACCCATACGGAAAATAAAAAACAATTTAAAATGAATTTTAAAGAAAGCTTTGCTAAAGATGCCCACTTAGCTCAAGCACACGCTCAAGCAAGAACCTCTTTTTCTTTCCTATACCTTGCCCGACCTCTATATGAATTTCACCACCATCCTCCTCCCTTGGTATAAGCTCCATGTAAATATACACATTCTCATGTGCATAACCTAAACCAACAACATAGACTCTATACGTACCATCCTGCCTCGGGTGGTTCTTGACAACATAAACATGCTTGAGTGGAGACCCAGCATCAACAAATAAGTCCACAACATCCAAACCAAGTCTTGCAGCCTCTTCAATTGCGTTTTTCGGGTTGTCAAGAAGTATGTATGTATTCTCAGGAATTCTTTCTATGAAGATTTTCTTTCTAGTAAGGTCGTGGATGTAGTAGCCCAACATAGCAACCTGAGGATCTGTACAGTTTATGTAATCAAAATCAAGTTTTGAGAAGATGTGTGCTAGAAGCTCCATAACATCCTTGAAATTGGATTGTGCACCAATGACTATCATGTTAATTACAAACTTATTCTTACGCACAGATATATCATTAATGATTACTCTCACCATGCTAACCACTCTTTTCACTCTTCTGTGTATTCTTCCTCTTCTTCGTTCTCCTCCTGCTTCCTGGCTGGCTTGGCAGACGGCTTACTGACGGGCTTCGCCGTGGGCTGCCTTTGCTTCTTCACCACGTCCTCGCTACTCACTGTGACGTCCTCAATCGGGAAGTGCCTAGGCCTTGTGTTGAACCTCGTCGAGTTAATACCCATGCGCTTGAACTTGAATGTCCTGCCCACGAACTCCGACAGCTTGTTTATGTTTAATTTCTTAGCAAAGGACTTGAAGGTGTTGAAGGTGCTGGGTGGGTACGTCAGGACGGTCTCCCTACCGTCATCAAGCAACACCCTGAACTTGATTATCTGCCTGCCGTACCTATCCGTCGTGTACTCCGCATTCGTCACCGTGCCAATTATCTCGTCAGCCAACTCACTACTTAGCACGATTGTGCTTTCAGGCAACTCGTCAATGCTTATGTCGCCCTCCCTACCAGCCTTCCCCCTAACTGGCCTGCTCATGCTCCACCACCCTCGCTCACTATCCTAATTGTAACCACAGCCACATCACCATTCCTCTCCACACTCTCGACCTTGTACACCAACGGCAACTTCCACTTAACCATGTGCTTCGGTATCCTAATCACACTGTCATTAGCCACACGGATAACCTTCCCCCTACCCCTGTTCTTCATTGTTTCCCCACTCATACAAACACCACTACACAAACTAACTTAAAAAGCTAGCGGATACAAAACTGCACAAACGCTACTGGCGTTTCACTCCAATGACGAGAAAAGAAAGACTTAAAAAGGGTTTATAAATCGTTATTTTATATAACCTATATCTATATATTTTATTTAAAAACCGTGCACGACTACACAGGTAACTACACAGGTGAATTTACGAACGTGCCCCCACGAAGCATCGTAATAAATAAATAAATAAATTTATTTTATTAAAATAAAAATTATTATTATTATTATGTATTACCTGTGTAGTGTACGTTCTATTCCTTCGTGAACTCACCTGTGTAGCGCACCTGTGTAGTCCACGTGTGTGTAGTCCCAGAAAAGCCCCCCAGTTTTTTTCTGCGCGCAGAAATTTTTTAGGGGGGTCTCTCTAGACTACACACTACACACGTGAAAATACACAGGTAAAGTTGTGTTCAGTTTTTAATGTTTTTGACGTTGCCGTGTGTAGCGCCTACACACATCCCCCTACACACGGTTTTGCTCGGTGCTTTCTTCGGTGTCTTCCTCATTCGCTTTCTCATTACTTGGCATATACACACCTATGGCGCTTGCAAACACGTACTTATCAACAACACAGCTATTCTTGTACTTGGCGTTCTTCGTCTTCCTCCAGTCAATGAATTCCCCACCCAACTCCGTACACAGCACCTTGGCGCTCACTCCTAGTTCCTTCTCTATTTCCTTTGTTATCCTGACCTTCGTGTCTTCATACGTCTTCATGAACGGTATGTAGTCATGCACAATCAAGTACTCAAGGCAGTCCCAGAAGTCCAGGGTGTCCTTAGCCTTTGTGCACACTGTTTGGTGTTCCCTAACGTAGGACTGAAGCAAGGACCTGAGCAGGTAGAGGTGGGTTGGTTCCTCCCTCTCCTCGACCTGTAGGCTTAGCGGTGGTAGCCCGAGGCTTTGCAGCACCGTGTTCATGTAGGTTATGGCTGCTGTTTCCCAGTCCTTCCCCATGATTATGTCCCTCACGTTTGCCCAGTTATCCGCTGCGTACTGCAAATAATACTTCCCGAAAAACACGAGTTTGTCCTTGATGGCACGAAGCTCGGGCGTCCCCATCAACTGGTTGTTCTTGGGTATCGCCTTTGCGAAGCTGATTGTGACCACCTTGTCCTCCAGGGCTGGGTCCGTTATGGCTAACTGGTTAGCTGTCAGGACGACACCGCTTGTGGCTGGCACCTTGATGCCTGTTGCAGTCACCCAGGAATAACGCTGCGTCACGTAGTTCTTAAGCACGTTGGCTGTGTTCCCCTCAAGCTTCACGACACCCCTCTCCACGGTTGTACCAGCCTCATCAAACACTATTGGTGTGGCGACCACGGCGTTCGTGAGCAACTCAATGCCCCTGCCAGCCCTGGCTGGCGACAACAAGACAGACGTGGGCAGCACAGCGTCTATCCTGGGGCTGAACGCCCAGTTCAGCACGAACCCAACCGTCGTCTTCCCACTGTCCTTAACCCCAACCAACGCCACCATCTTTGGTTTAAGCCCGTGCATCTTCCACGTGAGGTTGAAATTCGTGAAAGCCCCATAGGCAACGCCACGCAGGAAAGCCTCGGGTTCTGGGTGGTACTTCATAACCACGTTGATTAACTGCTCAATAGCCTCCCTAGCCAGGGAGGCGTTGTACTCTGCCCTAGCCAAGCCAACGTCGAAGTAATCCCTAACGCCGCAAGGCAAACCCAGGTCAGGCGGTGGGCACACGAAACCGCTCACAATAACATCCACAGCCTTGGGCTTCGTTGCCTGGAAAATCACGTTCCACCTGGGTTGCGGTCTCACGAGTGCGTTGTCCTCCTCCAACTCCCTGCGGAGCTTGTCTGTCCTGTACATCACGTAGTTCTTGGTCACGCCCTTATCGTTCACCACGACGGCGTTCGCATACGTAATGTCGAAGTACGGGTCGTAGTAAGTCTCCAACCTGCTGAACGACCACTTAAGCAACGCCGTGTCCGCAGTCACAATGCGGACACCACCCCCCTCGCCCTCCTCCTCATCATCGCTGTCCTCCTCAACGATTTTCTTCTTCCTGTACACAATCCCGAACGGAACCTCGTTGCATATGAACTCGGTGTAAGCCCACGTCTGCCTGCCTATCTCGTCAATGCTCACGCCCTCACCAACCCTCTCACCACCGACCTTCTTCACGGGTATGCAAATCACGGTGTCCAACTGAAGCCCGATTGCGTCGTAAACCAAGCTGAACCACTCGTTAGGCTCCAGGGTTATTGCGCCCTTGCTTCTCGCCTGCCTTATGAAGTCACCCACAGCCTGCTCAAACGCCTTCCTGCCCCAAAGCTTCGCTGTGGGCTTGGTATAGACGTAATCAACAGTCTCCTCGAAATGCCCCTCCTCATTCTTCATAATCCTCCTAAGCTCGTCAGGCGTTACCTTACCCTCAACCGCCTTAAGCGCCGTGTTTATGATGTCCTCAACAACCTTCCTTATGCTCTCGTGCTTGATGCCAGCACGCCTCGCCAGGCTCGATATGCCATAGAGGATTAGGTCATGCATGTGCTTACCCTCGTCAGTCTCCAACCACCACAGGGGCACCACGACACTCACCAATTGTTTAGCTTTGTCCTCGGGTATCTCGAGCGTCGGCTCGGGGAGGTTAAGCTCCACTGCAGTGGCTACGTCACCACCACCCAACTCCTCCACCGCATTCCCGCCACCGCCCTGGGAACCAACCAGGAGCGCCCTCAACGCACTCAACTCCTCACACGTGATAATCTCCCCAGGACCCAACGCCTCAACACCAACCCTAACCCAACTGTTACTGTTTTTCTTCCACTTAACGAACTCGTAAAACGCACCGCTTGGGTGCCTCCCGTACACAACCTCGTAATTATTAACCAACAACTCAATAGCCCCTCCCCTAATCGTTTGGTTAGGCAGGCACCTCTTTGGTATCCTAACGACGATGTACATTCCCCTAGGCAACTCGCTTAGCTTCTTGTGCTCGCCCGTGTCCTGCACAACACAATCGCAATCCTCGCCAGGGCCTTTGCAATCACACGTAACCTTCCCCTTAGGCCTAGGACCAGTCAAGCCACAGAAACTGTATGTCTGCCCGCAAAACCTCGCACGCCACTCCTCACTGAACACCTGCCTAAGCACCTCGTCTGCCTTGGCTGGGTCGTCAATATCGAGAATGCCTACCCCGTACTCCTCATCCCCAGCCAGGAACCTGCCAGTTATGGCGACACCCGATGCACCCCTCACCTTACCAACCAACACCTCAACACCCAACCTCCTATCCACACTCCACGACCCAATCGGCTTCTTATCGCTATCCACGGGTATGACATTAAGCCCCAAGTCCCTATACAACACCAAAGCCACGTCCTCCAGGTCGAGGACGCCCTTGTCCTTATCTTTGTTTTTGCTATCCATGCACTAACACCTTCATCACACATCGTCTTCCCCATATTTTTCCTTATACACATCCCTCACAATGTGTCTGATAGCCATGCTTCTATTCCCATCATACAACTCCACAGCAATCCTATCGAGCTTCTTCAACGTCTTCTCATCAAGCGTTATCGACAAAACCCTCATCTTCTCCCTCCTCTCCCTCGCACCCATCAGCCAGAAAAAGAACCCAACCAATATTTATACCTATTATTTAATAATAAAGTGTACCAACCAGCATTATTAAGCAATATACTTATAAGGTATGTTTCGCTTCAAAATAGCGATGCAGATAGAAAAACGTCCATGGCAAGATGAGGTTCTCAGTAATATACACGATGCTGATGAAGACACGACAATAGCAATAAACGCCCCAACAGGGAGCGGCAAGACACTTCTTTCATTGCGGATTGCGAAAAAGCTAGGGGCTGACGTGATTATTGTAGGAGTGAGGACGAGGACTGAACAATACAGATTTTGGGATGACATTCGCAAATTCAATATTCCTTACTACCCATTAGTCTTTTTTGCAAAAAACGACCAATGCCTTTTCAGGCATAATAAGAACAAAGATTCGCTGGAGGAAATAGAAAACGAAGCAGAAATCCTATGCAGCAATTGTAAATACACAAGTACCCCCGATGAGACAACCGAAATCTTTGAGGAAATTCGTGAAGAAACAAACAATAAACAAAAGAGGATAGAACACGCTGACGAGCTTCATGGCTTGATTATCAAGTTCAGAAAAACTGTTGTTGATTATCTCGATAGAATAACTGATGTTTTCCCTGACACAGATATCGAAAAATACAGAAAACTCATCGCAGAAAGGCTAAGAAACAATAACGTATGTACCTACGCCCTTACAAAAAATTTGTCGTACTATGCAACACTCGCTAAAATTCCAATTGCCCTTATAGGAACGTACCCCTATATTTTCAGTTTCCCCTCTATACTCTTCAAGCGATTGCTCACCAATAAGTTAAGGTTCGTAACTATCATTGACGAGGCACACAACCTGGACAACCTCGACTTTCTTGAAATCAAGATTAGCGCAAAAAGGCTTGAGAAAATCATTGACTATATAGCCGAGGCTTGTACAGGAGGAGAAATGATACCAGGTGTGTGTAATAAGGTAGATATTAAAAAGCTTAAGGAAATAGCGAAAAAGTTTAGCGAACGTTTAAATGAGCTTGCTAAGCAAAATGGGCTTTTGGATAAAAAGAATGTGGGTATTATGCACAAAAAGCTATGCGGACAAGACACTTGCGAGGTAAAAGTCATGGAGGAGTTATTAGGAATGCTTGACGAGTTTGTTGAAATTGTTGCTCCAGTTGTGGCGTTTGAAAATGGCCCCGACTATGTTGGAAAAAAGGTTGTTACTTCGTTTGCAAGGAATGTGAATATTGCAAAAACATTGTTTAGGCACTTGCAAGGACGCCCTGCACACCCAAGTGAACTTCCTGACTGGGTAGTGACACCCGACGTATGGTATTTCTACTTGGCGGTAGAGGACAATGTCTCATTGACAATCAAGCCGATTTCCCCCAAGCCAATAATAACAAAAGCAAGAAAGGTGTTTAGGGGACCGTGGATCATCATGTCAGGGACGCTTTTCGATAAGAAATATATCGAGAACGTGTGGGGTCTAAAAATAACTCAATATTTTGACTTAGCAAAAGGATATCAAGTAATAGGAGATGAAATAAAAAAGCTTCGAGAAAAGGCTGAAATAGGGCAGATGGTCGTGAAGATTGTGAGCGAGGTTAAAAAGGGCGAATACCTCACCTCTAAGTTTGAGGAGCGTAAGGATGAGAAGAAGTTCTATGAGATGAGCCAGAGATATGCAAAGAAGATAGGAGAGATAATTGCGAGCAATGGCGTCGGTGTTTTCTTAGTTGTCTATCCAAATTACAATATGATGAACGTAATTGCGGGCTACGTACAACACTTGGTAAACGGACAAGTCACTCAAATTCGTGAAGGCAAGGATGTGGATATGAAAAAGTTGTTGGATTTGGCGTTGCAAAACGAGAAGTTGGTTCTTCATGCTGTTGCTAAGGGAAGGTTTGCCGAGGGTGTTGAACTAACGCATAATAACAGGTCGTTAATCAAGCACATCATTGTGGTAGGTGTTCCTTTCCCCAATATTAGGGATGATTATGTGCAAGACCGTATAAGGGCGAGTGGTTATGGAGAACGGGAATGGTTGGAAGAGCATGCGAGAATAACCACACTACAAGCAATAGGGAGAGGTATTAGATACCCAGATGATTCAGTGACTGTGTGGTTGCTTGATTATCGATATGACCATGGTCCTAAATATGCTAAGAAATGGGAGATAAAGTCACGTCGTCGTAAAATCTTTTAATTACTATAATATGTAGTTATTGCCTGGGCGCTCGAGTATTCCTAGTTTCGCCTATCTGCAATAGTTCCTGTAGTGTTTTTGTTATTGGGTGGTCATAGTTTGGTTCGTAGATTGTGATTGTACTGCCGTACTTAATCACGATGCCGTTACTCACGAGCCAGTTTAAGTGCCTCCTCAGCACCTTGGTTTTTACCTTTAGCTCCCTCGCTAGTGCCGTCTGCGTCATGGGTCCATTCCTCAAAAGCACGAGGACAATCCTAACCCTCACCCCAAAGAACTCCTCAATATTCATCATAAAAAGAAAGAAACAAATTGGTATTTAAGGGGGTGGGGAAAGGCTCACTCCACCTTCCACCTTATTGGTGTTTTGCTCAGTGGTGACAGGCAGACAGGGCACCTGTAGCCCCACTGCCTCAGTAGAGTGTCGATGCTCGGCACGCCGTTTTGTGTTGCTTCCTTGCCTATCACGGCAAGCACGAAACCGCAACTGTGGCACCTAATGATTATGGGCATGTCACATCACCTCCCCATCATGAATACCTCGTCTGGGTAATCGTTAATCGTTTTCGTAACGCCCTCTTTTGCTAGTAGCTTCCTTATTGCGTACCTTATTGCCTCGCTCCTGCTTGGGAACACGCCCTGCTTCACCAACTCGTCGATTTCCTCCAACGTCTGCTTCTGTATGTGGACGCTGATTAACTCCATCGTGTTTGTGCCCTTCCTCCTAGGCATTTTGTATCACCTCGATTGGTGCTTTCATTATTATGAACGCATGTGGTGTTTCAGTCACGCTGAAGCCCGCATCCATGAAATGCCTAACCAACGCATTGTACGCAGGGATTACCACGCTCTTATGCATCCTGCAAACCTCCGTGAAGAACCCAACAATGATTTTCTTAGGTATCTTGTATGCCCCATCCTGCCTCACGTTGAACTTGAACTGGGACAGGTCAGAAAGCAACGTGTTGAGCAACCTCTCAACACAAGCCCTATAACGCATGCTCCTCTCCCTCTCCTCTTCTGCCTTTGTTTTAACCTCAACTGGTTGAGGACTTGGGTCCACAGGTGGGTCTGCTGGTGGGTCTTGTTGTTGCTGCTGTGGCTGTTGATAACGCATCTCATCCAGCATATCACGCACAGCAATCCTTATTAGCTCCGCCCTGCTAGGATACCTGCCTTTAAGCACCAACTCATCGATTTCCCTAACCACCTCCCTAGGTAGATGTATCGTTATTATCACCATGCTACCCTTGGGAGCCTTTGTCTTGGGCATGGTTTCACCCCTCCATAGTCAGCTCCCACAAGAAGTCCATAATCTCTTTAGGCGACGAGTTCTTCGCTATGCCCCACAGCACGGATTTCCTGCTCAATGCGTAGTAGTAACTATCGACCTTCTCCACCAAGCCTTCCTGACTTAACCTACGCAGTATGTATGAGGTTTGTGATAGCACTATCGGTAGCGTCCTCACCCTGAGCAAACCAAACTCATCAAAAAACGCAGACCTGAGAACCTTTGTGGATTTAAGATACGACGTGTTACCCCTGTTATACACGACCAAGTTTTTCACGCCCTTCGCAACCAACCAAAGTAGTGTTGCATAGTCTACATGGCTTATGTACAACACGTGCTTTGCTACGTTGATTTTAACACCAGGTACGGGCTCTATCTCTTCCACGCCCTCTACGGGCGTGGGTTCCACTTCCAGTCCCTTTTTCATACAAAATTCTTGTTTTGTATGGGTTTTTAAGCATTGCCTCCCACGTGTTTTGTGCATAAGTTTTATTAACTGATTAAAAAATTCCTTTTTTGTATGAGGATTGAGGTGAAGACACGAATTATAAGGTGGGGTGGGGTTTACGCACTCGTGCCTAGCGATGGTGATGCTTTGAGGGGGCTTGTTGATAAGACTGTGAGACTGACGCTCGTGGGTGACGTGGGTGTTTACATATTGAGTGTTAAGGTCAGGGCGAACCCGCAGTACGGTGTGGCTATTTACTTGCCCAGGAGGATGGCGCCAACCTGGGAGAGACTACACGAAAAACAACTGAAGGCAATCATTGAGGTGGGTGACGATGGAGGTTATTGAGTACGCACCGTTTGGCGGTAGGGAGTTAATTCCTGCGTACCACATGAGGCTTGTGCGGAAGTCACTGCAGTGGTGCTACACATACAGCGGTGTCGATACTGACTACAAGTGCTTCAACAACCTCGAGGACGCATTGCTAAGTACCGTCGGCGACCTGTACGACGTGGCAATAATCGACGAGTACGACGTAGTCGCATGCAAGTGCCTAAACTGCAACAGCGAGACGGCACGCAGGTTTAAGTGGAACTGCAAATCGCTTAAGAACGGCACGTTGGTACCAACAACCACCGAGGTGGTGGTCAATGAGGTATGAATTGCCGAAAATAATGATCGGCGATAACAAGCACATGGAGAAACTAAGGGAGGTACTGTGCAAGTGGTATTGCATGGACGAGCAGGAGAACTTCTATGCAGACAGGACGCTCAGGGAGTGCATTAGGGATTGCCTGAGGAACCCAGGGCCCTACCACGACGAAGTGATTGCCTGGGAGTGGTACGCCGAGGACGTGATCCGCTATTTAAACGCGATCGAGGAAGCCACGCGGCGGTATGAGGAAATACGTAATGCACAGAGGTGATGATATGCTCATCTACCCTGTCATTGAGTTTAAGGACTTAATATATGCTCACCAATACGGTTGGTTAAAAGCATTGGTAGAAACGACCGAGGGCGTTTTATTGAGACCAGAACCGGCATTATCAAAAGTATTCAAGACAAATACAACAATTAAGGAGTACCTGGTAAGGCAGGGATTGCCGCGGGATGTACTTAGCAGGCTAAGGATTATGATGGACCACGGGATAAGCACTAATAATTTCCGTGAGGTTCTCGGTCTCGATAAGGCACCGAAAAACCTAGTCCTTGTTTACAAAAGGCTTGGTGTTGATCTAGGCGTGGCGTATGACGTGCCCGTTAAGCTAACGCTACAGGCAGTGATTGAGTTAGTATTAAATGGTCGTTCAAGTATTGATGTGGATGATGGTGTTAAGGATGTGGTTAGGGAAATAGTGGAAGCATTGAGGTCTAAACTAGCAAGACCAACTAGGGAAAAAGCCGTGACGTTGCTAAAGAAAAATAACGGCATAGTCAAGGAGTTGTCAAGGATGGGGGTTGAGGTAACGCTCAACCGCTTAGCTGAAATGCTTGATCATGCGGCTAAGTTGGGCTTTAACGGTTTGGTTCCCGTGGTTCAGGGCTTGTTTAAGGACGATATTGAGTACAGCGTTAGGGAAACAATCATGTTAGTATCGCAAGTGGGGAGTGATTGGTTGATTGCGGTTGGGACGGGCGGCAGGGTTTTGAGCCACGACGACACTGCCAACGTTGTGTTTGCGATAAGGAAAATCAGGGAATACGCACGGAAATACAACGTGAACGTTAGGGTCCACGTTCTTGGTTGGTCTGACCCAGACACATTGCCGCCGTTCATTGTTGGTGAAATCTATAGCGCTGATTCTCTCACACCGAGGAAAAGGGCTATTGAGGGCAAAATCTATGTTGCCGCTAACGGTGGGTTGGTACTTAAGCACGTCAGTGAGGTGCGGGATTATTCATGTAACTGCCCTGCATGTAGCCGCCCAGAGCTTCGCAAATACGTCCTTGAACAAACGAGCAAAAGAAGGACTGACGTCAGGCTTGTACATAATGCGTTCATGTTAATGACGTACATCAACAGGCGAATGTACCAATTAGGCACATGGGTGGCTTAATATGGTAATATTCTGTAATCGTGACAACACGCACGGTTGTGTTAAAATCCTGTACCCCAGTTCCAGGGTTGCGTATAATTCGCCGTTCATTTTCGTGGATATTGGGTTAAGC
>Ga0081473_128598_pt1 | contig 11201 bp, 9 predicted proteins | sample CisSprmetagenome_FD_70977 | JGI IMG/M metagenome (GOLD analysis project Ga0081473, IMG submission 70977) | Hypoxic/sulfidic aquatic microbial communities from Cistern Spring, Yellowstone National Park, USA v2 (version 2) | ecosystem: Environmental > Aquatic > Thermal springs > Hot (42-90C) >... | reverse complement strand
CGCCCTCCACGGACCTCGTAAGTGACGGCTGGGTGCGGCCCACGTTAATAGTTGCCAATAAATAGGGCTCACACGCCCCCGAAACTTTCGGCTCAAAGGAAGGCGACCGCGAGGACTCGTTATCATATATGTGAGAAGTTCCTTTTTTAAGGATAATTAACGAATTAACTCGATGCAGGTCGACCCCGTCTGCGGGATGGAGGTGAGGGAGTCAACCGTTTGTCTCTACACTCTCATTATCAATCATTTTTATGATCGATCATGATCGAGTGTAGGGACTTAGCACTCAACCACCTACTTAAGCTAGGTGGGTCATAGGACTCCTTCGAGCCCAACGGCACGGAGCTCACATTTCCGACCCTTTTCCTCAAATTATAGAGGGCAACTACATCACTATGCCACCTCTCCTTCCCCTTCTCACAAACGCCGACCCTTGGGGCATCGCCCCCATCGGGTCGGTAAACGATCTTAGCCCCATGAACTGGCAAACGGAAGAAGTGTGAGACGGGTTAACCAAAATTACCGGAACGCCGAACTCCCTACGCTCCTTCCCTCAACGAGCTTGAATAGTTTGAGCAATCCTTTTCTTTGCGTGTTCAACCCGCTGGCAACATCTTTCAATACTTCAACTACCTTGTAACCCTTTGCCGTTGCGTAATTAGTTATTTTTTCAAGGCACTCTTAAGTAAACTACGAATTGCCCTATTTCTAGCATAGTCTAAGGGAATATGCCCCTTATTGTCGGCAATCCGCGGATCGGCGCCACGCTCAAGCAAAACCCTAACAACGTCAACATGACCTCTTTCTGCTGCCCAATGTAGTGGCGTCCAGCTGTAATTATCTTTAGCGTTTGGGTCGGCACCACGCTCGAGCAGCAGTTCGACGATCTCAACATGACCTTCTTGTGCTGCTATATGCAACGGCGTCCAGCCGTCATAATCTTTAGCGTTTGGGTCAGCACCACGCTCAAGCAAGATCTTAACAACGTCTAAATAACCACCATATGTTGCAAAATGTAGTGACGTCCAGCCGTCACGATCTTTAGCGTTTGGGTTTGCCCCATTTTCGAGTAACGTTCGTACTTTAATCAAGTCACCTTTCCCAGCCGCCTCGAGGAGTTCATCGTCCAAGCTCGTGGTTCTCGCCATCTTTTTAACAGTTTTTACTTAGCGAGTAATAAGGATAACGGAAACAAGACTAGATGCGATCAGCGCTGATAAGAATAGGACTTACGTTATTTTCGTTTGCGCCAGGGAGCTGAGGCCCAGCGACGTGGTGGCGCTTCGTTCCGGCGACACCGTGCCTGCTGACGGAGTGATCGACGAGGGTGAAGTATACGTGGACGAGTCGCCCCTCACCGGGGAGCCCACCCCGGTCCTGAAGGGCAAGGGAGACCCCCTGATAAGGGGGCTCGACAGTAGCATCGGGGTTCGCCAAGCTCTACGTGACCAGGTCAGGGGAGAGGACTTACCTGGCCCAAGTGGCCGAAGCCGTAAGGAGGGCGGAGGCGGTAAGATTACCGGTTCAGGACCTCGTGGACAAGGTCTCGGCCTACTTCGTCCCGACGGTCGTCGTCATCTCCGCGATCGTCTTCCTGACCTGGCGCTTCGCCCTGGGTTACCCCCTAGGCTTCGCCCTGACCCTCTCAATAGCGGTCCTGGCCTCAGCATGCCCCTCGGCTTCGGCCTCGCCACCCCCACCGCGATAGCCGTCGGGATCAGGAGGCTCCTCAAGAGAGGGATAATCGTGAGGGACGGGGAGGCGCTCCAGAGGCTGACCGAGGTGAGGACCTTCGTCATAGACAAGACGGGGACGCTGACCGAGGGGAAGATAAAAGTGGTCAAGTTCGAGGGAGAGGTCAAGCTGGCCTCCTGCCTGGAGAGGCTGAGCTCCCACCCGATAGCCAAGGCCATATCCGAGCTCAGCGAGGGGCAGTGCGAGGTGGGGGACTTCGCCGAGTTCCCCGGGAGGGGAGTTCACGGGGTCGTCGACGGCAGAGCCGTTCTGGTGGGGAGCAGGGACTTCGTGCTGGCCAACTGCAACGGCGAGGACAGGGGGGCGGACCTGTTGGTCTGCGTCGACGGGAGGGTGGAGGGCTGAGTCTGGCTCGACGACCCCTTGAGGCCTGAGGCTATTGACGCGGTGAGGAGGCTCAGGGCCATGGGCTACAGGGTGATTATAGCTACCGGCGACTCGAGCAGTAAAGCTGAATCCGTGGCGAGGGCCTTAGGGGTGGAGGTGAGGAAGGGCCTAAGCCCTGAGGACAAGGCCGAGCTGGTTCGGGAGTTGGGGAAGGTAGCCTTCGTGGGGGACGGGATCAACGACGCCCTCGCCCTGAAGGAGGCCTTCGTGGGGGTGGCCGTCTCGAGCGGCACGGACCTGACCAAGGTGGCCGGGGACGTGATGATCCCCTCAATAGGGGCCCTGCCGGGCCTGCTGGAGGGGAGCAGGAGGACCGTGAGGAAGGTGAAGGAGAACGTGGCCTGGGCCTTGGCGTACAACTCGGTACTAATCCCAATAGCCTCGGGAGTCCTCTACCCCTTCTACTTGCCTCCCGAGTGGGCGGCGTTGGCCATGTCGATGAACAGCGTCTCCGTGGTGCTGTGGAGCCCAGTCCAATGAGGGAGAAGGGGATTAAGGTATTGAAATAACTGGTAGAATGGGGCAAAAGACGAGGTCGCGACTACACGACTTGAGGCAAGTTTTAGGGCCGCTGAAGCGGTTACAAGTCCTTGTACGTTAACGTGCCCTCCTTGATCGGCTGGGATGAAGCCCTGTCAGGGCCGTCGTAATACGTCCTAGGATGGCGATGACCTCAATGTTCTTGAGGCCCGGCTGAAAACGCTTTAAAGCTAGGGCCCACAGACAGTGAAAGAGGCACGGCTTGGTCACGTGCCCTAACTGCGGCTATGAGGGGGAATCCGTGCTCCTAAAGACACGGAAGTTCGGGTTCTATGAGGTGGAGAGGCTGCGTGCCCTAAGTGCTGTGGAGTTTTTAACCACTATCAGGGGTTAGCCCTATGGGGGAGGAAATTCGAGTTCGTAATCAGGGTCAAATCGGGGGCTTGATCAATGGTTGGAGGGTGAGCAGGTTTGTCTTTTAAGCCGCACGAGAATGTCCGCGTCAAAGTTGTTAACCTCATTACTCAATCCCTGAAAACTGTTCTTGAGAGCAGGTGCAGGGTTTTACAGACCCAGGACTGTTACGTCTTGAGGAAACTGCTGGAGGAGCCCGAGGGCATCACGATACTGATGCCCCAGGAGGTGTATGTCGGTAGGGAAAAGTGGGCCGTCGACACGTTACTGGGCGACGTGGCGGTTATTGAATATAAGGGCCGTGAACAGGAGTTCGAGGAAGCTGAGAGGTCGGCGCGCGGCAAATACTGGGATACTGTATCAAGGAGGAATTACTACATTGTCACCACATGGGAGAAGTGGAGGATATACAGGGTAACGAAGAACAGCTTAGAGTTAGTGGTGGAAGGGGATAGGGACAAGGCCAAGGAGGTTCTCGAGACACAGATCCTACCAGGCCTCAAGGCATTAAAGATACCTCCCCTGCCCGAGAACATCGAGGCCCTCTACAAGCTCGACTACGAGAAGTACCTGGAGGATTTGAAGCAGGCTTTCAGGAAGGTGAAGGACGACCCAAGGATAAAGCCGCTCTACGAGGCCTACAGGAGCATGATACAGTCCTTGTATAGCGGAGCGGACGAGGGGTTCTACGAGGATTTATTCATAAGGCACACCTACATGCATATAGCTGTTATCGCCTCCCTATCCATAGCGCTGGGCAAAGGAGGGCCTCCCGAGGATATTGCCAGCGGCTCACAAATAGGTGTGGACGTCGCGCTCCCGTACTTGAACTGGTGGAAGACCGCTCTCTTGCGTGAAGATGCCAAGCCCTTGGTTGAAGGAGTGGTTAAGGATATAGTGGGTCGCGCAAGGCTCGTTGATTGGTCTCTCGACACAGCTGAGGACGTCTTCAGGACATTATACGAATTCCTCGTAGAGCCACCTGTGAGAAGGCAACTCGGCGAATATTACACACCTCTATGGCTTGTTGAAATGATGCTCAGCGAATTTGACCTACCTGGAAAAGTGGTTTTAGACCCCTTCTGCGGCTCAGGCACGTTCTTAATAAAGGCATTTCATGAGAAGGTCAAACGCGGAGAGGATCCTGAGAAAGCTCTGTCAGAAGTTGTGGGCTTCGATATCAATCCTCTGGCAATTGCTGTCGCCCGCGCCGAGCTGTTGATAGCATACAAGAGGGCTTCAGGAAAAGAGCCAGAAAACCCACCTCACGTATACCACGTGGATACGTTTGCTACGTGGTTTGGCGGGTATACAGCACCCGCGGTAGAGCCGGAGTTGGAGGAGCTGGCGAAGAAAGCCCGGGATTACTTGGGTGTGCTAATAAGTTTTAGACAGTTAGACTTGGGTAGCACCTCAGACGTCCTCGCAGTGCTTAGACTTATTGAGAAAAATCTTACATTCGCTAACAGGTTTTCTTATAATGATTGTAAGCTGAATGAGGAGTGCTTGGAGGAGAAAATAGAACACTATATGAGCGAGAACTTGAAGAACGCTGGGAACTCCTTCCTGCAACATTTCCTGGAGCACTTCAAGAAGAATAAGGTTGCTGGAACCATAGCAAAGCTAATAGTTAGACATGGGGGGAACGATGTTTGGGCTGTCGTCTTCACATCCATATACGCGCCAATCCTGTTGCACGTGTTTAAACCAGATATCATCGTAACAAATCCACCGTGGATACAGGTAACGGAGTACAAGGCCCCCTACTCCGAGGGAATTAGAAGCTACATGTTAAAGAGTATTAGAAAGTGTGTGGGCGATAAAGCAACACAGGTTCTCAATGGAGCCGACATAGCCTTAGCTGCTCTAGCCAAATCCATTGAGCTAGCCTCCAGTGGAGTAGGCTTTATAATGAACAGAGATCAGCTCTTCAATCACAGGTCCTCAGCTTCATCTGGCATAGTTGCATCATACTGTATGTTAGAACAAATACGCAAGAATACCGACGTTGCTCTCAAACTCTATGATTTCGACTTCGACGTCTTTCAACATGGAATCCCTCCCGCAGTGGTGATTGTGAAGAGGGTGGGAATGTGAGCTGGGAGAACGAGCTGTATGTAGTTAAGTTGAAGACATTAAGTGGTAGAGAGTATAGCAAGAAAATGAGCCTTGATGAAATCAAGGACTACTTGGAGATCACCGCGTATAACAGGACCTATAATGAATATGTAAAACCTGGGTTGCTCTACTTCACCGAGGATCCAAATGCCCTAGCAAGAGAACTGGGCGTCGATGGAATAGTGCGAATGGGTCTATATGTAAGGGGCGTTTATGGCGGTGAGAAGAAGAAGGGAGAAGAAGAGTATGCTGGCCTCGTACTATTAGAGCATGGTGTCGAAGGCGCCACGTTTAAATTTAGACTATATAATACAAAAGACACGCTCATTGTGCCTGTTGACTACCTAAAAAGGTACGGAGTAAAAGTGTATAGGATGATCTACGTTGGAGAGATAAACCCGTTTAGGATCAATAGATACCTCAACATAATTCTATCGGAGCAAGGAGAAGCCATGCTAAAGAAATTCCTAGAAGAAGCCCTCGAGCTGAAAGAACGTAGCATTTCAGCTGAGACGCTTAATAAAGTGAGAAAACTGATCGGGGAGTTACGGTATTCCTCCACGGTAAAGTCGTTAAGCACAGAGAGATACTATGTTATGTATAGGAGTGATAGAACTTTTACAGCATCCGCGTATATTCCTGTCGAAAACAGCATAGTGTACTCGAACGTGTCTTATGTTGAGACTAGGAGCGAAGATGTGGCATATTATTATGCCGCAATACTTAATTATCTCGCATACACGGTACTAAGGAGTGGAAGAACCTTTAACAGGCATCAATACGCCAAACCTCTCTTAGCCGTCTACATGGCCGATTTTTCGTGGAATGTTGTAGATGAGGAAACTAGGGGTAGAATCGTGGAGCTGTCCAAGACGCTTCACGAGAAGGCTCCCAGTAAGGAGTATTCTAACCAGAGAGTCGCTCTGCAGGAGTTGGCGGAGCTCCCCGAGTTCAAGGAGCTAGTTAAAATAGTGGACTCGAAGGTCGATAGGTCGAAGCTAGAGGAAGCCCTATCCCTGGTATCAGGCCTCGGTACTAAGAAGAGCGAAGAAGAACCCGAAGAATAGATGTTAACAGTGTAATGCTTGCAGCGGAGGTTTTGCATGTCACCGTTTCTTCTACACGTTGCTGTACTAAGCGTTACCGGTCTCGAATACTGCTAGGAAGTCTCTTCTCGCCTCCACGGCCTTACCAAAGTACTCGTAAAGTTTTCAAGCACTCGCTACAGGTCTTAACTCAACAACACCATCCTCGTATAGCGGGCCCAAGTGGGATAGCTTGTAGTGCTGGCTGCTCTAAGACCTTGTAGAACACGATCTTGTTCAAGAGGACATACGCCATCTCCCTGGCGAGTTGCTGAGGTGGTCGGGTTGTAACCCTTCTTCTTCCGATAATCCTCCAGCTTACTGACGATGCCGTCCTTGGGAAACCCCCTTCCCGGCTATGGCCTGCTCAATGAACGGCGCGAGAGAGTCCACGAAAGCTCTTAAGTCCTCGAGTACCAGTCAATGCCACTCCTGCCTCCTCTCTTCGACACTGTACTTCGCAGTGTGGATGCCGATGAAGCTCTGTCAGGGCCGTCGTAATACGCCCTAGGAGGGGGATGACCTCAAGACTCTTCAGATCAGCTGAAAACGCTTTAAAGCTAGGCCCACAGGCAGATAACGGGGCGCGGCTTGGTCAAGTGCCCTTACTGCGGCTACGAGGCCGAGTTCAGGGTCCTCAAGACGTGGCACTTCGGGTTCTATAACGTCAGCAGGATTGAGTGCCTGAGGTGCCACGGGGTCTTCAACTACTACCAGGGCGTGAGCCCCAAGGGGAAGAGGTCGGAGTTCGTGATAAGGGTCAGGCCGAGGCCGAAGGCCTAAGCCCATCAGCCATGAAGCCATGCCTAAAACTTTGAGAGCCTTAAAACTGTATTGACTTCACAGTTATCGCTAAGTCTTGATTGACGGCTATGAGAGTCTATGACCATAGGACGGCAAAATCAAGTATCAGTAGGTCTGCCCGTGAGAGTATCCCTCGCTTTTATACTTAGAAACTCTTTTATTCTACTTTTCTTTCATAACGTAATTTTGCTTCTACTTGAACATGCTACAGAAAACGTTTCCTTTCAACGTTTTACTGAAACGTTATCTAGCCTCTCGAGCTGTCACGTTTCCTCAAAAACTCGAGGGGGTCAAGTCCTCAAGTCCGATAATCAGCGAAGGCGAAGGGCGTTTTCACGACGCTCTCACCGCTTGACATTTGAACGCGATGCCGAGGCGAAGGTCGACGTCCTACTCGGGCCGATTCCACGCCAAACTGTAGTTATATGTAAGGGCAATGGTACTGCGCCTCGAGCGACGCTAAAGAGGGAGGGGCGTACGGTAACGACGTGGACTTCGCAAGCATCGACCGGGAAGCCCTCTGCGGCACACGACTCGGTGAGACGTGAACGGGCCTGATTGTGACGTTTTACTGTGGTTAGCCGTGGGAAACCCGATCGCCCCCATCAGTTCTGGCGGGAAGTTCGACAATCGTCGTCTTAAGCAACAGCGATCGGAGCGGATCTTTAGATCGGATGAAATAATGATAAGAACGCCGGCAAAGATTTAAAGGCGTTCCAGTTTTCGAGCTAACGCGTGGAACCGATAATCCTGGCGCTCTTCGACGTATCGGTGTTCATCCTGCTGGCGGAGATCCTGAGCTCTCTCGTACAGAAGTACAGCTTACCCAAACTGGTAGGCGAGCTGTTGGCCGGGATGATAATAGGCCCCTACGCCTTAGGCTCCTTACTGAACCAGCTGGTGGGCTTCACCCTGATAGACATAAACGACTATATCGAATTTCTGGCAGAGTTTTCTGTGATCCTCCTGATATTCGCCTCGGGCCTGGAGCACGGGATCGCGCCGATAAAGTCCTCCGGGGTCCTGGGGTTCCTGGGGGCGACGTTTGGGGCGCTGTTGCCCTTCTTCGTGACGTTCCACCTCTATCTGCCACAATTCGGCTTCGACTCCGCGCTGTTCCTCGGCACCGCGATGGGGGCCACCAGCCTCGCGGCCGTGGCGTCCGTAATAGAGGAACAGAAGCTGAAGGGTAAGGGCGTGAACTTCCTGGTGTCCGCCGCCGCGGTGGACGACGTGGTGGACTTGATCCTCCTGTCTGTGGTCTTGGCCATTTTACAAGGCGCGTCCACGAGCGTCGCCTCCATCGGTCTGAAGATAACTACCCTCGTAGTCGTCTGGCTGGTCATCCTGGCGGTCTCAGTCGTCCTGATCCCGAGAGTCACCGACAGGATAAGCGATAAGTACATGGAGGAGTTCCCTCTGGCCGTGCTCTTCGGCCTGACGCTGTTCATGGTGTCGTTGGGGTACTCCTCCATAATCTCGGCCTTCGTCGCCGGGGTAGCGTTCGCGAACAGCGCGAAAAGCGAGAGGATCAAGGGGATCAGCAACGCGTTGCTCAGCGTCTTCGGGCCGTTGTTCTTCGTGTACGTGGGGGCTGAGATAGACTTCCGAACGCTCAACCTGGACACGCTGCTGCTGTCGCTGGAGCTGACCGCCATAGCGACCGTCTTCAAGTGGCTGGGGATCTTCCCGTTCGCTTTGGCCTACTTGAGGAACTTCAAGGCCGCCAACACGGTGGCCTTAGGGATGGTGCCCAGGGGTGAGACCGGTTTAGTCATCGCTTCCCTAGGCCTCTCGTACAACGCGCTGAGCCTGGAGGAGTTCGAAGGTATAGTCTTCATGTCGCTCTTCACCACTTTAATAGGTAGCGCGTTGTTCAAGGTCTACGCCAAGAAGCACTTGGTCTGACGGTTTAGCTCGGAGACGGGAGGAGGCGGACGGTACGGCTGCGAAACCGGAGCCCGGACGCTTTGTGCTCTTCGCACCCTCAACTCGGTGGCGTCCACAGAAGCGGGAGGACGGGGGCGGAAAACCCTGGCCTCTCCGTGATGAAGGAGTTCTCGGAGTGACGGAACCGTGCGCTAATCATTCCTAATGAGATAATAAAAGGAAAAAGATCAAAACAGAAGAATTTCAAAAGTGTTTTTACAGAAGCAGAACGGGGGATGAGGGGGTAATGAGTGCAACACGAGTTGTTTTAGTTTCTTTCAGTTGTTACTGACCTGACCCCCTCATCCCCAATTCGTTCTCTCCTTCCCATATATTAAGCTTATACCGGGGACCCGGCCTACTTATTATAAACGGTAAGCCCGCAGCTTCTGCGACGAGACCTGTTCCCGTCATGAACGCGACCTCAGAACGGCGAGAAGCGCGGAAACCGCGGCCTCGAGCTGAAGTCTTATCGTTCCCCGCTTTTCCCACCTCCTGAAAGCTCGACGTCGGTCACCACCCTGACGGGGCGGAGCGATGCGGTCGCTACACGTCCTCGAAGTCGCTTCTCCAATTTTTCATTTGTAATTACCAATTATTTCAGCACGTTCAATGAGTTACTTTCCCCTTGACCACCCGCCCTAGGGGGTCTCGTTAAACCCCCTTAAACGAGTTAGGGAGAGATAACGTGTTTGAGGTCTGTGAAGATTTATAAACGCGCAAAGTTACGTGTAAATCGAGGGCGGGAAGGGTCAGTAACAACTGAAAGAAACTAAAACTATGAATGATAGCTCCATCCCTGCCGAGTATAAATGTAACAACTGAAAGAAACTAAAACTCCCATGTACGGTGCGCCAAGATAAATGTGCCTCGGCTCGTAACAACTGAAAGAAACTAAAACTAATGTTAGCACTCCTCGGGAGCATTGCTAACCAGTAACAACTGAAAGAAACTAAAACATCGCCTCCTCATCGATCCACAACGATTGCGTCCCGCCGTAACAACTGAAAGAAACTAAAACGTCGCTCCCGCTCCGGCCCCTGCAGCTGCTTGCCACGTAACAACTGAAAGAAACTAAAACTACCGGTCCATGTGGAACAAATACTACCTCCTGTTGTAACAACTGAAAGAAACTAAAACAAAGGTCCCGGACCACGACTTCCTTGATCTCGAATGTAACAACTGAAAGAAACTAAAACCTCGTGCTTGTAAACCGTAAGGCATGCAAGAAGCCAGTAACAACTGAAAGAAACTAAAACAGTATCCTACCCTCAAGTAGAAGTCCTTGAAGAACCGTAACAACTGAAAGAAACTAAAACAGTTTTTTGTCGCTATTTCGGCTTAATCAAAAGGTGTAACAACTGAAAGAAACTAAAACAGCGCTGTGGGCTTGACCAGCGTCGAGCTCAAGGGTAACAACTGAAAGAAACTAAAACTTTGAGAATTATAGCGAAAAGTGCAAGTATAATTTGTAACAACTGAAAGAAACTAAAACGTGTATAGCCCCGCCTTGGTCGCCAGTTTTTTCCCGTAACAACTGAAAGAAACTAAAACAAGGAAGCCTTAACCCTGAGGGGGGCGGGTCCCGGTAACAACTGAAAGAAACTAAAACATGCTTCCCAAAGAGATAGCTATGCGGTTTAAGGTAACAACTGAAAGAAACTAAAACAGTGAGAAACGAAATAGAATTCGTTCAGTCCATGATGTAACAACTGAAAGAAACTAAAACATCATCGGCGTCCTCGTGCTCGGTAAAGACCGCTGTAACAACTGAAAGAAACTAAAACACGTTATTGACGACGGTTGTGACGTTGTGGACCGGGTAACAACTGAAAGAAACTAAAACGAGGTGCCTGGGGAACTACACCACATGTAGCTATTTGTAACAACTGAAAGAAACTAAAACAAAGCTAGAGCTGGAGTACGGAAATATCGAAAATGTGTAACAACTGAAAGAAACTAAAACCTCGTTGAAGGAAACGAAATACTGATACCCGCACGTAACGACTGAAAGAAACTAAAACAAGGAGAAAGATGGCTTACAATATTGAAGAGATGAAAGTAACAACTGAAAGAAACTAAAACAGATGAAGGTTATCGCGGTATAGCTCATGTTACTAAACTCATTACGTCCTTTGCAGCTAATACTAATCCCTTCCTATCCGGCTCATCCTTAGGTAGAGAATACTCTTCATTCTCTTTCTCAATAAATCCCATGTTCACTAACCT
>Ga0081473_153285_pt1 | contig 11215 bp, 10 predicted proteins | sample CisSprmetagenome_FD_70977 | JGI IMG/M metagenome (GOLD analysis project Ga0081473, IMG submission 70977) | Hypoxic/sulfidic aquatic microbial communities from Cistern Spring, Yellowstone National Park, USA v2 (version 2) | ecosystem: Environmental > Aquatic > Thermal springs > Hot (42-90C) >... | reverse complement strand
CGGCATTCTGGCTCTTCATAGGACACATACCGCACTCCTGGGGCTACATAAGAAGTCTACACATGTTCACATACCCCACAATACCAATACACGGAGGATTACCGCTATACTACATACCAGCAGCAATAGTGCTTTACATAAGCATCGTAAAAATAAGAGAGAAGGAAAGGACTAGCTCGGTGCCCCACCATGCTCGTAAATATTTACGAAACCCACAGGCTTAACACTAACTATCTCAATCTCATCAAGAGGCCTTATACCGTACCTATCCCTAACCTCCCTGGGTATCGTAAACTGTCTTGACCTAGCCCGCCTATTCCTCAACAACCTAACACCCCTAATCTCTATAACCTTACCCCCATGCTTAATAATTATATTTGCATACAGTGCATCCTCAATACCAAGCAACCTAATTAATCCCGAGGGAAGAAGCACTTGGTTGTTTATGTAAACACGTGTTCTATATGGAAGACCCTCAACATTTATTTCCCTACCCATTGTCAAGTTCATGATAGCCACAGACCATTATTAAAAAGTACCATCAATTTACCTAAAATAACAAAGAAAATCTCGTAGCATAACTAAAAATTCACTTAACCAATTGGCTACATGACAAGAAGTGCGCGAAAAGGGATATCACGAACAGCACTGGGATACTGCATGAAGAAGTATGGAAACATGGTTAAGTGAGCGGTAGAACCGACCTCCCTCCCGCTTTTGGGGTTAGGTTTTCCTGGGATCTTGGGTGTTGCTGCCTTACCTGGCTATGAAGCGTTTCACCCAAGGTTTGTACATGACAGAAATGGAACAAGCCTCGCCTCTTTTTGTCGTGGGTGTTTTTCCTGCCTTTGTTGTTGTGTAGGGCTGTTGCTGTTGAGCTTGAGGTCACTAAGGAGCTCAATAGTTTGCTTTACTCCGTTGAGTCTGCGTATCTCAACATCGTTCGTGAGGTTGCCATGTACGCCGTTGCGAACAATGTTACGAGTGCAACCCAGCTTCAAAGTCTGCTTTATCGCAAGTATAGGCTGGAGTACCCAAGCCTTAACTCACAATTAATCATCCAAGCAATCAGGCAATCATCCGAAATTGCAAAATCATTCATTACACGAAGGAGGAAGGGCTTAGCACAAAAACCATACCCGGAGGTTAGGAGCATCTCGATTAGGTTCGTCGTAACGACCTGGAATTATGAGGAGTTCGTTAAATCAGTAGCCCCAGTCAGGCTTAAGCTATCCTTACCCAGTGGTCGAACTGAGGTTTGGCTTAGACCACACAAGCACTTCTGGCTGTTTTGGTGGAGGGTTTTGAGTGGTGAAGCCGAGCTTGCATCTACGCTGTTGATTAAGCGTAGGACTAACAAGTGGTATGCGGTTTTTATCTTTGAGATCAAGCCTAGGGTGGAGAAGCCAAATTCAATCATTTCCTTCGACATCAACGAGAACACCGTTGCTGTGAGTAGGATTGATATAATTGCAACAATTGATAAGATCGCAGATTGGAATAGGCGGTACCTAATGCCTGAGCTCTACTCGATTAGGACAGACTTCGGTAGGCTAGCCAGGAGGTATGAGGCAATTAGGAACACAATTATCGAGAGGCTAAAACCACACTTCACATTACCAAATGGTAAATACTTGAATGTAACAAACACCAGGGAATACAGGAAGCGTGTTAAGCACCTAAGGGAGAGGGGTAGGAAGGTTGGTAGGGTTAGGCACGTGGCTAGTGAATTGACAAAGACGCCAGGGATTATTGTTACCGAGGATCTCGGTGAAAGACCTCAGGATGAGATGATTAGTGATCTTGAGAGTAGAGGGCTAAGGCATAGGATTAAACAAACACCATTCAAGGCTTTGGAAAGGGTTGTCGAAGACAAGGCTTTGGAGCGCGGCTCCAAAATATTCTACGTATCGGCATACCGCAATAGTAGGGTATGCCCGATACACTTCGTGAGGTTGGAGAGGACTGATGATTGGCACACATTGCAATGCCCACTTGGTCACCTCGTGGATAGGGATTATGCATCTGTGGTGAACATGGCTTGGAAGCTAACACCAGAGGCATGGACCAAGGCATTCTGGTGGAACATGAAGCGAGAAATGAACTGGAGAAAGCACGAAGGAAGATCAAACCCACTTGTTCCATACTTTATGGCAAAAATCCTACACACCACACTCAAGGAATTCAAGGCCAGCGAGGAAAGCCCCGCAATGCTGGCCCGGGGCAGTCCCATGAACCCAGCCAGAGGAGCCAATGAAGGCTGGGCGAGGAAACCACCCGCCCTCCAGGGCGGGGAGGAGGTCAGCTAAGATGCTATGAGGGCATATTACAAATGCGCGAGGTGTGGTTATACAGCCGATACAAACGTATGGCTTTGGAGATGCCCTAGGTGCGGTGGTCCCATTGATGTAATTATTGAAGACTTAAGATTAACGTTAAGTGAACAAAGGGGTCTCTGGAGGTTCGCTAGTGTAATACCTGCCAAACCACTCGTCAGTCTAGGTGAGGGTTTTACACCATTAGTTAAGGCGAGATTTTTAGGGGAAAATACGTACCTAAAGCTCGAGTACCTAAATCCCACGGGTTCATTTAAGGATAGAGGCTCCGCCGTGGCCGTGTCCAAGGCTGCTGAATTGAATGCAAAGGCGGTTGTAGAGGACTCCAGCGGTAATGCCGGCATATCCATAGCCGCGTATGCATCAGTTGCTGGCATTAGGGCTAGGATATACGTACCCAGGGACGCACCTGAGGGGAAGAAAAGTCTCATAAAAGCGCTAGGTGCAGAGCTTATCGAGGCGCCATCTAGAGCTGATGCTAGTAAGATGGCCATTGGGTCTATAGGCAGTGACGAGGTTTATATTGGGCATACATGGAATCCGTGGTTTATACAAGGCACGAAGACCCTAGCCTATGAGCTGGTGAATCAATTAGGACATGCGCCCACCTCTATAGTGTTGCCAGCGTCCGCTGGGACACTATTGCTGGGTTTATTCATAGGCTTCAACGAACTGATGAACATGGGTCTAATTAATGAGTTACCTAGGTTATTCGCAGTTCAGGTTCAAGGCTTTGCCAAGTTATATGAGGAGTTGCATGGTGAGTATAGGTCGGAGCCGACCAGGATTGCTGACGCCCTCAGAGTCTCTGAACCACCGAGAATTTCGCAGATGATCAACGCCGTTAAGTCGAGTAATGGCGATGCCATTGTCGTTACGGATGACGAGATAGTAAGGGCGTGGAAGTACATGTTTAGGAGCGGTTTCATAATAGAGCCAAGCAGCGCAACTGTTCTCTCCGGCTACTGGAGGTTAATGGGTAATAATAAAATTAATAGGAATGACGAGGTGGTGCTTATACTTACAGGTAATGGTCTTAAGTACGTAGATCTTATAAATAAATATGTAATAGCAGAGAGTAATATCTAAATAGAAATATTTAATAAGGAAACATGCTCGACATCATTAACGTGAGAGTATCAACAAGGAGCAACGCATTTCCTGGCTCTGCCATCAGGGGGATAAATGAGGAAGTCGTTAAACTAGAGAGGGTGGGTGTTAAGGTTTATGGGTTTCACATAGGACAACCTGGGTTGCCACCAAGCAAGGATCTATTACTTGAGTTTACGAAAAATATGCTTGAGAAACCATTCGAGTATAGCATGTACACCCCAAGTAGTGGTATTGAGGAGCTCAGAGAGGCTATTGCCGAGGATTACTTAAGGTACTCAGGGGTTAGTATCACGAGCAATAATGTATCAGTTTCAGCGGGCTCGGCCGAGGCCATATTAGCGACATTCATGAGCATAATCGATGAGGGTGATGAGGTCGTTTTACTTGACCCGACGTATTTGATGTATGAACCTGTCATTAACTACCTTGGTGGTAGGGTTAGGAGGGTCGGTGCTAGGGAGGAGCTTGGTTGGGAGCCTAGTGAGGAGGATATTAAGGCTGTGATGAGTAGGAGGGTTAAGGCTATAATCATAGTTAACCCCGACAACCCAACGGGTAGGGTTTTGAGTGAGTCAATGGTTAGGTTATTGGTTGATTTGGCCCGTGATTACGATGCATTTCTAATATACGATGAGGCGTATAAGCACCTCTATTACGAGGGTTCGCACATTTATGCCATTAAGTACGACTTAGATCACGTCCTAGCCCTAAATACGTTCTCTAAGGACCCGGCAATGCCCGGTTGGAGGCTTGGCTACTTGGTTGCTCATGAGGAGTTCATTAAGGTGTTCAATAGGGTTAAGCAGTACACAAACCTTAACCCACCAACACCAGCCCAGTATGCTGGATTGCTCTATCTTAGGAAGTATAAGGAGGCGTATTTACGCGAGGTCCTGCCCATCTATAAATCTAGAATGGAGGTGATGTACAATGCCCTGAGGAAGTACCTACCGGAGGCTAGTGTTGTTAAGCCTAGGGCTGGGTTATTCATGTTCCCAAACCTAAAGCCCTACCTGGAGAGGCTCGGTATCGATGATAAGGAGTTCTCAACTAGGCTTGTTAGGGATGCGCATGTTGCTGTCGTACCTGGATCAGCCTTTGGGGAGAGAGGTATGTACCACGTGAGGATGACCTTTGCTAGGGAGGATGAGAGATCGATCGAGGAGGGAATCAAAGTAATGGCCGAGTATGTGAACGCCAACAATAGGAAGTAATAATTAGGAAATAAATTAATATTTACGAATACATACACTCCTAATGACTATAGATATTGGGACCAAACTCTCACTAAGCGATATCGTGAAGGTCGCTAGGGATTACGAAATCGTTAGGATAACCAATGAGGCTGTAGATGCTGTACGGCGATCACGGAGGATTCTTGAGGAGTTTATTCATAGCAACGTTAAAATATACGGCGTAAATACTGGTCTTGGCGATTTATACAACGTAACTGTTAACCCCGAGGACGTCACTAAGTACTCAATCGAGATGCTCATAGACCATGCCGTTGGCATTGATGACTATGCACCGGATGATTGGGTTAGAGCCACAATGCTTATCAGAGCCCATCAATTATCCCTTGGTTATAGTGGGGTTAGGGATGTGGTGATTGAAAGACTTATCCAATTTCTAAATGAAAGAATAACGCCACAAATTCCGAAGTACGGCTCCGTGGGAGCCTCCGGAGACTTGGCACCATTGGCACACCTAGCCCTTACGTTGTTGGGCAGGGGTTACGTTAAATACCAGGGTAAGGTCATGAGTAGTGCAGAAGCCCTTAAGTTGGTTGGGCTCGGTGAATTAAGGCTAAGCTATAAGGAGGCCTTATCCCTAATAAATGGGACTAGCTACAGCACAGCCATAGCAGCGTTGGGTATTTGGGATTCGTATATCTTGTTGAGGGCTGCCTTGATAGCTATGGTGTTGATGCTCGAGGCATCCCGTGCAGCCACAGCACCATTAAGTACGGAAGCGAATTCCGTGAAATTGCACAGTGGTGAGGGCAGGATAGCAAACATACTAACTAACTTGCTTGGTGATAGTAAGGAGGTGAACACGGGCGGTAGGGTTCAAGACCCATACTCAATAAGGTGCATACCCCAGGTATTTGGTTCGGTGATTGACTCATGGATCTGGGCGTACAACAATGTTATGAATGAGGTGAACTCGGTTAGTGATAACCCAATCATTATTAATAATAATGTATACTCAACATGCCATTTCCATGGTCAGTACGTAGCCATATCCACAGACCTACTAAACATAGCCCTTACGGTTCTCGGCAGCATGATCGAGAGACAGGTGGCGCAGCTATTGAGGAGGGAGATTAACGGAATAAGCAATTATCTGGCAGGTGGTCCCTGGCGTGTTGGTTTAATGCTAACGCAGTACACCGCAGCCGCGTTATCAGCTAGGCTTAGGGAATTGGCGACACCATCAACCATACAGAACATACCAACGAGCGGCTTTCAGGAGGATGTTAACTCAATGAGCGCGAATTCCGCAATTAAGCTGCACGACATTAATTCCATAATTGCCCAATTAATTTCGTTGCTTGCGTATGTTAGTTATACAGTATTGAGGTTACGCGATAACTGTTCAGGGTGCGGGAGAGCCGCGGTTAAGGCGTATAATATTATTGATAAATATGTTGAGGGTTCCCAAACCCATAGCGAGGCGGTTTCGCGATTGACCAGCGCCATTAATGAATTAGCTGGTTTGGTTGATCTCGGTATTATTAAATCGTGACTATGGAACTATCCAATCTTCCAATTATTACCTTCGATACATGCCTGCCATTGAATATCCCAACCTCAACCACGCCTGGTATTTCCTTGATCCTAACCTCCATTTCGGTTGGGTTTATTGGGGAGTTAGGCGTATAATCGAGTATGTAATTACCATTGTCAGTAACCACCGGCCCCCTCTTACCATTACCACTCCTCAATACCGCCCTGCCTCCAAACTCGGTCTCTAGGGTCCTCTTAACAACGCTCCAGGCAAAGGGTATTACCTCGATTGGTATTGGGTGCTTACTTGGTATCCTATCCACGAGTTTAGCTTCATCAACTATGACAATGAAGCTCCCCGCCCAATAATCAATAACCTTCTCCCTAGTCAATGCGGCACCACCGCCCTTAATCAGATTCTTCTCTCGATCAACCTCGTCAGCACCATCTATGGCAACATCGATATGATCAACCTGCCAGGGATAACGTAGTATTGATGAGAGGCCTAGGTTTAGTATTTCGATTTCCGTTTCGGTTGACGTGGGTACTAATAGGACGTTCTTGATACGCCCATCAACAACGGCTCTATGCAACTCCCTGAGGAATAGCATTGCCGTGGAACCCGTACCGACACCAACCACGTAATTGCTCGCCACATACCTCAAAGCCTCCCTAGCCGCAATCAATCTAGCGGTGTTTATATCGTTCACGGTAATCCCCGAAACATTGGATTTCCTATTATTTAATTTATTATTATGCCGTACCCTGCACCAGCTTAATTAGTTCCCTACTGCATTCCTTGGGTGATTTATTGAGACAGAGCCTGAGGGCCTCGCCAACCCTAACGGCGTCCCTACTCTCGTGTACGTTGTGCGTCCTAATGGCGTCGGCGCCCATTAATACGGAGATCGCCTCAACACTTATTGATGCGAATAATCTATCCTCAGGAGGGGCCCTTCTGCGTATTAACCTCTCGAGAAATGACTTCCGGGAGACACCAATGAGTATTGGTAATCCTAGTTCCTGCCTAATCTTTACCGTGTTCATTATCAATATGGAATCCCAGGAATACCAGGGGTAATTCTCATCACCATGCCTATACTCACCACGTATTGGCTCTCCACCCGTGATCACTGGGTCGAGGCTTAACGGTCCAAACCCAATTCCTGGATCTATGACTATCCTGTCCCTACTTATGCCACTATTAAGCGCGATGTCTACGCTCTCCCTGAGGGCGTTGATCACCCTATCAACAGGTTCCAAACCCCTGTTGGGTGTTCTCTCCCTAGCCATTACTATCACGGATACCCCATGGTCAGCAACAACCTTCGCCATGTCTGGGTCACCCTTGAGTCCCGTCACGTCATTAATTACGTCAGCACCAAGCCTAAGGCATTCCTCGGCAACCCTAGCCCTAAACGTATCAATTGATAAAACAAGGTCTGGGTAGGCGTCCTTTAATGCCTTAACCACGGGTGCTAACCTGCCCAACTCCTCATCAATACTGACCAAGGTTCTATTGTATGGCGCAGTGGACATACCGCCCAGGTCGATTATATCGACACCATCCTTAACCATGGAATCCACAGTCTTGACGACATCATCAACGCTAGTCCTTACAGAACCCTTATAGAAGGATTCAGGGCTTAGGTTAACCACACCCATTATCCTAACCGGTTCACCATCACCAATCCATACACGACCAAGCCTAGCCTTGATCATAATGGAATAGTCAGTATTACTAAGTTTTAGGTCTTATCCATTGGGTGTGTAAGGTTTATTTTTTGCCTAAAATGCCCAATAATGTGGAGTTATCGCTTGGCGAGGAAATACTGATTCTAATTCGGGAACGTGGTCCATTAACCCCTGAGGAAATAGCTGGCTATTTGAGGAGGGATGTTGGGGAGGTTCGTGAGGAGTTAGGTTATCTCGAATTGGATAAACTCGTTACAAGGGTCAGGAGGGGCTTGATATTTAAGAAGGAGGCCTATGACCTGACACCAACCGGTCTCGAGGAGGCTGAGAGGGCATACGAGAAATTGAGGGCAAGGACCAATGAATTGATGCAAAGGCTCTCATTATTAAGTCCTGATGAGCTCGAGGAGTTACTTAATCAATACGCCTCAATAATACAATTAATGCTGCTCCTAAACCTAATACCGCTCGAACTATTGATGCTTATGGGCCTTGACCTATTAATGCTGGGGCCTGTCGTGGTGCATGATCATTAATCATGGACAAGTCAAATGAGTGCAATGATGTATATTGCATATCCAACAAGCCCTATTAACCCAACGTCCCAGGTTAACCTACCCCTTAATACGTGATACAGCATTGCTACTGAGACCGCCTCCACCGTAATGACGCTTATGATTGCCTCGTACGTCAGGGACCAACTAGTTAGTACTAGGGCTAGGGCTGGGTAGATTGTTGAGTACAATACCTTCTCGCCAATGAGGGCAGCCACAGCCATAGTATCCCTATTGCCCAGGGTCCATATTATGGCGGTTATTGATTCGGGGAGCACGGTTGCGGTAGGTACAATAATTATTGATAAACCCATAGTATCTATAGACAACATTCTTGATAAATCAACAACCCCCGAAACCAGGTATTTAGATCCCACATATAGTAGTAACACGGAAGTTATCACCTGAAGCGCCAATGCCACATCCTCGTTAAACCTGGCAAGTTTAATGAACCGTAATTCCTCCACATCTTCAATCACAACTCCCTCCTTGCCCCTCATAAGCCCTACATAGACTAGGTATGCAATGAATAGGGCGGTTGCAATTACGTACCTAATAACGCCAATACCCAATAGAGCCGGTAATAATACCGTGGGATATAGGGTTATGACCACGATGAACGGTAGAATCAACTCCCTACCAACTTCAAGAACGAGGTCGTTTCTCGAACCCTTGCGAAAGCCTATGATGGCTACAAGGAATATTATTGGGTAGATTATCGTGGAAACTACGAATGGTTCACCAATAACCGTGCCCACGGCAACCTCCTCACCGGAAACCCCGCCGTAGATTAGCAGGGCGACTAGAAACACAATAAGTTCAGGGAGTGATGTGAGTACTGGAGATATGACGGCGCCCACGAAGGAGCCGCCGAGCCTATACCTATGGCTAATGTGCTCCATGGAGTTCGTGAACAACCACCCACCGATAAGTACGGCGGTGAATCCTCCGGCAATACTAAGTATAATTGAAAGCATTTGAGTACTTCAAATTAAATTGTTTTGAGGGCAATATTTAATAATTATGGCGCGATTACGATGCCGATGAGCCTACCAACAACCCTGTTTAAGAGGTACGAATTACCACCACTACCGTACTCAATAAACGCACTTGAGCCACACATAAGCGGGCAGGTTATTGATGTGCACTACAACGGACACCATAAGGCGTATGTGAACGGTGCAAATGCCACGATGGAGAGGCTTGAGAAGATAATAAAGGGTGATGTGACAAGTTATGACATACAGGGACTGCTCAGGAGCCTCTTCTTCAATGTTAATGGTCACAAACTCCATACACTGTATTGGTACTCAATGGCGCCAGCTGGGAAGGGTGGAGGCACACCAGGCGGTTACCTGGGCGATTTAATAACTAAGCAGTTCGGTAGCTTCGATAGGTTTAAGGCATTGTTTACGGAGGTCATGAGATCACTACCTGGGTGTGGATGGACAGTCCTCTACTACGACCCTGAAACGGGGAACCTGGAATTCACAACGTTCGAGAACCACTACAACCAACACATAGCCGAACTACCAGTATTACTCATTGTTGATGAATTCGAACACGCCTACTACCTGCAGTATAAGAACAATAGGAACGGCTACCTAGACGCCATCTGGAACGTGATAAATTGGGAGGAGGCTGAAAACAGGTTGAGGAAGTATATGAAGTAGGTTGGTAAGCCCAATATGGAGGAATAACATGGTAGTAAAAACACCATGATTTATCCCCCCTTCATAAACACGTGAATTCAATTACGTAACCCATATTGCGTTTAATAGTAGTGCTGATGCCAACATGCTTGTTACGTCGTTAATATCAAAGGGTGGTGTTACCTCAACAACATCGAATATCCTGGGCCTAAGTCTCTTGGTTACGTCACGGGCAATCCTTATGATCTCCCTAGACGTGAACCCACCTGGAGATGGGCTATTAACACCAGGGGCGAAGGCTGGATCCACAACATCTAGGTTAATGCTCACATGGGCGACCCTGTCCTTAATATTTTCAGCTAATTCATTGATTACGTTCTCTATTCCGTACGAATCAACATAGTCAATGGTATACACTTGAACATTCAACTTCTTAGCCTCATCAAATAGGTATGGCGCATTTGAATGGGGTCTAACACCTACTATGGCTATGAAAGCCTTGGGATCAACCTCCCTAACCCACCTAACCACCTGCCCACTCGTTAAACCCTCACTAACAACCCTAACATCTGGATGTGCATCAAAAAGTACGTAGGCCAATCCATCACCACCAACCCTCCTCAAACCCCTAAAGGCTGCGTACGACGTGGTACTATCACCACCAATAACAAGCAATTCCCTAACCAAGCCTAGGGCCTCGGCAACGGTATTCTCAACCCTAAGCCAAGTTTCCTTGTGATCACCAACAACCACATCAACATCGCCAAGATCCACAATACTCAATCCACCATATATCATAGGTGAGGTGCACAACCAAGACCTAATACGGGCTGGTGCCAGTCGAGAACCTGGTCTTGTACCTACCGCGCCATCCCAAGGGACACCAAGGATGCCCACATCACCCTTAACCCAACCCCTCCTAATCACCTCACCAACCCTAACATCTCCCGGATCCTTAATGAACTTGTACATAGATTTTCTAACAAAGGGCATAACCGAGAACCAGTATAGTGGTGCTAAAAAGCTTACTAATGATTGCATTGAGCAGTCTCTCTGGAGGTGGTTTTCCACAGTCTCCTTCTCGACGGTCTCCCCGAGCCCCTCACCGCGGTGGTTCGCCGCTAGTCGCCTAGGGT
>Ga0081473_128468_pt1 | contig 11215 bp, 13 predicted proteins | sample CisSprmetagenome_FD_70977 | JGI IMG/M metagenome (GOLD analysis project Ga0081473, IMG submission 70977) | Hypoxic/sulfidic aquatic microbial communities from Cistern Spring, Yellowstone National Park, USA v2 (version 2) | ecosystem: Environmental > Aquatic > Thermal springs > Hot (42-90C) >... | reverse complement strand
CGGACAAGCTGGATGCATTGAAGGAGAGGAAACTACAGGCGACCACTGAGTACAACCTGATTAAGGAGTTCCTCTACAAGTATGATGAGGATAGGTACAAGGATGCGCTGAGGATAGCGTCAATGCTGAAGAGGTATGACTTAACCCCCGCCATGTTCATGATGAAGGAGAGGATGCCCGCCGCCGTGATGCACGACATGCTCGTGAAGTCGGGCTTCACTTCCTACTTGGTGACAGGCTCTGTAAAGGGTAGCTTGAGGAAGGAGATCTTCGACCTGGCTAGGGAGAGGAAGCTAGACTTCATAGTCACGACGGTGGTCGGTGACGAGGGATTGGACATACCGCCCCTCAGGGCCTTGGTCAAGATGGGGAGTAGTACCTCGCCGGTCAGAATATTCCAGAGGATTGGGAGGGTGCTCAGGCCTTGGGAGGGGAAGAGGTTTGGGCTTGTGATCGACTTCTGGGACGACATCCTCTACTTCACGTTCCAGGGGCTGATGAGGGAGAGGGCATACAGGCTGGAGAAGAACTGGACCATACTGCTCGCCAAAAATGCGGATGGCGTTGAGGGAGCAATAAGATGGACCCTACGCACCTTTTCCCCGAAGTTGCTTGATGAGGTAGCCAATGCCGAAGGCGGCGAGGGCAACGGCGCCGATTAGTAGGGCTATTGTCCCAGCTGTGACTGCCTCCTTCGCTGTTGGGCTTGGTGCCGTGAGTATCTGCTTTACGTTCACTGTGATTAGGTATATCGCCACCGCAATTATGGCTACTAGGGCTAGGGCTACAATGACGGCAATGATTATGGGGGCCGGGGATGAAGCTTGGAGCCAAAGCTCAAGCTGTTGCGGGTTCACCACAGTCACTGCGAGGACCGTTACGCTATAGCCCCTCTGCTGGAAGGCATTAACCACTGCTTGCTCCACCTGCTTCGTGTCTATCCCAGCCACCGGCGCTGAGAAGTACACGTCAACGATATATTGAGAGGGGGTTGGGGCGGACTGGTTCAGTGGATAGTTGCTACACACTGTGATTGTCTGGCTGTCCACCTGTGTGGTTGTCACGTAGCTGAAGCCGGCTGGGCAAGTACTCATGCTTGCCCGCCCCTTGCCCTAGCGATTGCCCTCTTGGTGAGCTCCGCTCCTTTAGTTACAGCCTTTTTAGTTGCCTTGCCAGCCGCTCTCGCCACCTCCTTGGCTGTTTCTTGTACCTTCCTCTTGGTCTCTGGGGAAGCCGACATGTAGCCCGCCACGCCGGCTACTATGCCTGCAACCACAAGCCCACCAATTATTATCGGCGTCCAGTTGACCTTTGTTGCGGGGGCCGATGGCGATGGATATATCACAACCGGGCTGGTTGGTGAGACTGAGGTGCCCGTAGGCGTGGTTGTGGGCACAACCGGGCTGGCGTATGTCGCAGTTATTGTTATTGTTAAGTCCCAGGCGCTTATTGCGCAGTCGATGTCCTCCCTAACCTCCAGGGCATTCTGTTGCAGCTGGAGCATGTTTGTTATGTCTACCGTGTATGTTTGGTCGGGTGGTCTACAGCTACAGAAGTATGGGTAGGACCAGCAGGACTTGGAGCAGGCGGGTGCCCCGAGGACTTCAACGACCTTTTGCCCGTTGAGGAATATCGTTACGCCGCCCTCATTGTCTAGGAAGTAAACGGAGTAAATGGTGCCATCTGTCCACTTAGCAACCACTTGCAAAGTAGCGCTCGTTAATGGAACGTTAACGCTGGGCATGACCAAGTTGAAGAGGTTTGACTTGGCGCAACCGCCTAGGCAAAGCGGTGAGCTACAGGTGTCGGAGAAGCTCATTGTAATCTGCCAAGTGCACGTATTCCCACTGCACGATGGATAGATGCTCGCAGGTGAGGTGCTCATCAATTTTAGGAGAGCGGGGGCAATTAAAAGGGATTAGGTCCTCCTCTTCCTTGATGTAGCCACGTAGGCGCCAAGTCCTATCAATGCACCCACTGCCAGGGCTAGCCCAAGCATGCTCAGCTCCTTCGTCGTTACCGTCGGCGGTGGGGGCGTTGGTGAAACAACCAATGTCGGCGTGGTTGGTGACACTGTTGGACTTACTGTAGGCACTGTAGGTGATACTGTGGGCGAGGTTGTCGGTGGTGGTGCATATGTTGGCGATGTGGGAGATACCGTTGGTGAAACTGTTGGTGATGTAGTCGGGGAAGTCGTTGGCGTGCTCACGAGCTGGTAGTAGGCTGTTGCATTTATGGTTATTGTCTGCCCAGCCTGCTGGCACGTCACCGTGATTGACGGGTTTGTCTGGGTGTACGTCTGCCCGTTGATGATCCAGTACTGGAACTGATAGCCGTACCCACCTATTGAGTAGGTGCTCGGTGCCGAGAACTGGATTGTTGCTGACTGCCCCTGGCTTATGCTCGTGGACGTTGGAGACGCCGAGACCGGTATACTGCCTGGGCTACTGGCAACGTTAACTGCCACGTTGCAACCGCTGGGCGGTGGTGGCCCAGAAACCGTTATTGTCACTGTCTGGCTCCACAGGACTTGGTTGTTCAGGGCGCCAACTATATATCCGTCTGTCACTTGCGGTAGACTACCCACGTACTGAAAGATAAGCTTGTACGTACCGCCTGGGTTGCCTTCAGGCACATATATATTCACACCATATGGGAAGTAGCCATAGTAGACGTTGGATGTTGATAAGTTCGCGCACTGCCCTGGTTGTAGCGTTGTACCGCCGATAACTATCGAGCCTGGGCTTGAGCTATCGTTGCACATCTGCATGGTGAGGTTGCTTGCGCATAAGAAATAATAGCCAGCAAATTGCGCCACAAAATTCGAATAGCTGTTGCTGGTCATCGGTACCCCTCCGTAGCAACCAGCTGGTTGCTGTGGATATATATAGCCACATCCCAGGTATGGCGTCTGAGGAACCGTAAATTCAGGTATTAAGTTACAGTCTGAGCAGTAGTAACCATTCACCGAACCAGTACCGTTAAGTGTTATTGAAGTTGGCAAGGTCGACTTAACTGTAATGGAGTTCTTTATTGCGTTAACAACAACGCTGGTTTCTGGGCAACCATACTGCCACGATGCTGTACCAGATATACCGGGACCTATATTAAATGGCTTGATTGTTCCGTCATACATCTTGATAAAGCTATAGTTAGTGGTCCCCGCTGACTTTAGGGTACCATCCATATCATAGTAATAGAACTCAGCGGTTAGTGTATGGCAACCACCACTGACAGAGCTTGTTAGGAGTTGTGTTATATCTGCGGAGTAGTTGAGATTTATACAGATCTTCTCAGTAAAGTAGGGAGGAGCTTGGGAAGAACTTGTCCATTGGAATCCTTGATAAGGCGAGAATGATTCAAGGACAACCGGCGTTGCCCCAGGAATAGCTTCGGCATATGTTACGCTTGAGTTCATGTTTACCTGCCCTATATATCTACCGTCCACGTATAGCTTGGCGATGAGGAAAGACGGAGCAGTATATGGTTGGAACCCGCTGAAACATGGTAATCCTCCGCTACTCCAATTAACTATAACGTTTCCACAGTTCGGTTGATTAACTGTTGGTTGCGCATAGCTCGCCAAGTCAAACATTGGCACACAGATATACCAACTATTGTTACTAGCCACATATGAATAGAGGTTGTTCATGTTTATGATTTCCCAACCTGCATTAGAGTATGAACTGATCCAGACCACATTATAGAGTGGGAGTATATTCACTGGGTAGATGCCTAGCTTTATTGCTTCGCAGTTGTAACCGTACTGCGGAATTAACTCAAATGAGCCCGTAATATATACGGCGAGCCCGTTTGAGTAAGCATTCCAGTAAATTGTTAGCTTCACGTTTTGGAACGACTGTATGTAGGTTGCATAGGACAGATTGAGTTGCTGAGGTATGGTGAATGTAACTGTGTACGTTCCAGGTGGTAGAAGAGGTGGAGCACAGGATTCACCGGATGGGCATGAACTTGACCCCTGCGCTATACAATATAGGCTGGATGGACAACCAAAGAGGTTGGGTATTCCTGCGATTTGGCAATTGGCACAGTATAAATCACAGAGGTTGGTAAACCCAAGGTGCGGTGGAAATCCATAATAAATATCGTTAGGGTTAAGGACGCCCGATGGATAAAGGCATGTAAGGTTTCCAGGCTTGGAAACACAGCCAAAGAGCCATGGCGCTGGGCATGCCCCTGAGCCAACATCTATCTCTAGGGTGTTGTTGCCAAACTGAACATAGTTCGTTATATCGACGGTCGTTGAGCCTGAGGAGTTGTCCGTTGAGAAGACGACGTTCCCATTGACCTTAACCGTTAAAAGCGCCATAATCAGGACTCAAACGTAAATGCATTTTTAAGGGATTATTTTCTCTTGCTGAGGAAGTACGGAACCAGGAAGCCAAGCACCACGCCTACCCCAAGCCCGGCTATGATGATTGCCGTTGCACTTACCTTCGGCGGTGAAGTTGGCGGTGGTGCAACGACCAATGTCGGCGTTGTCGTTGTGGGTGAAGTGGTTGGACTTACTGTTGGTACCGTAGGTGAGGTTGTGGGTGAATAAGTTGGTGTAGTTGGGGAAACCGTTGGCGACACGGTTGGCGATGTGGTGGGGCTTGTGGTGGGTGAGGTTGTTGGAGAGGTTGTGGTTGTTTGTGGTAGCTGGCAACAGCAGTTTTCGTCGTATGACCCACAGCACATCCCTGGTGGGTTACATATTGTTGAGGGCACGTTGCAGTTGCAACCTGTTGATAGGCATGTACCACCTGCGGCTTGGCACATCTTGCTCAGCATGCAGTACGTGCCGGATGGGCATTGGGGTGGTGATGGCGGTGGCGGCTGTGTAATGGTTATTGTCACAGACCTTGAATCGGTAGCTGTGAATTGACCATTCGATATGCAACCTATATTGAACGATAATGTGTAAGTCCCCGTTTGAAGTGGTGGAAATGATGCAGGGTAAACCTCGACATTGCTATATATATTGCTTGAAGCCGAAAGGGTGAACTCATAAGGCCCTGCGCATTGATTACCGCTCAATGTTCCTTGCGCGCCTGGGATGCCGTTCATTATGAACCCAATGGGCTGGTTATCTCCAGAGCTCGATAGACAGACTTGTAGATAGCCAACGCCCGATGAGCCGCTTCCAGAGTATATTACGTACTGGAAGACCTCAGTCTCGGGGCTGTTTGTGTACCAGGTATATGACCCACCTCCCCACAGCGCAAACTTCGGATTCGCACATTGCTCAGTTTGTTGTTGAGGTTGAGAGCTTGTTGTGGTAGTTGTGGTTGAAGAACCACTAGTCGTTGTACTAGTAGTTGTTGAGGTTGTGGTTGTTGTACTGGTGGTTGTTGCCCTTGGTAATGGCTGGCAACACGTCTGGCAACATGCAGTATAATAGGACTGCCCCGGCGGGGGAGTACATGTGGAGTTACAATAAATATATGCGGCTGAGCTCCCCTCCGGGCACAACGTTCCAGCTACGACAAAGCAATTAGTGCACCAGCTCGGGCAGATAGAGGACATTGCAACACTTTTTACAAGAACATTTAAAAGGGATTCCTTTTACCTCATAACTGAAAGCCTCACCTTTTAAGGCGGGGAAGAGGTCAGCGCTTCCTCTTGGTGTAGAGGTAGTACCCAAGACCTGCGAGGGCTATTATTGCCACTGCGCCTATCGCAATGTATATACCCGCCTTGGATGGTGGGGCTGGAGTTGCCGGCGTTGGAGTTGGGGCCGCCGCCAATGGGGGCGTGGTTGGGGCAGGCATTGTTGTTTCTGTGGTTGTCTGTGTCATTGTCTGTGTCGGCATAACCGTGGTTGTCTGTGTGAGCGTTGTGGTTGGACTGGTGGTTACCGTTATTATTGGGATGGTCTGGTACGTGGTTGTCCAGGTGCTTGTAACTATCTTTGTGGTGGTCGTTGGGACAGAGGTCGTGGTAGTCGTGCTTGGGAAGACAAACGTCAGTGGCACTTCCACACTGAGGCCGCTTACACCTCTTGGATCCTCAACAGATAGGTCCAAAAGTAGTTTCCCATTATACGACCCCGGTGGACACATCTGCGAAACAAGAAGGGGTGGTATTGTTATTGTCACCTTCGCATATTGTTGATTGGCCGGGTAAGTACCGAGATATCCTAGATCCCCGAAGGAGAACTCCTTGTTGCAAACGAAGGCTGTTGCGATCACATCAATCGGGATATTCTGTGATGGGGGCGAGGGCGAGCACATGTCTAGCACTATCTGTAGCGGTTGTCCAACCGTCCACACGCTTGTGACCGGCTGTGCCGAGATGATGCCATAGTACCCAACCGCTGGACATATAGTAGTGGTTGTAGTAGTGGTTGTCTGTGGTATATTTACCACCGGTAAGATAAATCGAGGAATTAGACATCTAGTAGCATCAGTAGGTGGAAGAGAGGAAACCGAGCCGGGTGGTATGCAGACTATGAATCCCATATATATATCCACTTGCGATGGATAAGATTGACAAGATGGCAACAAAGACCCGGGTACAAATATATAATCACATGATGCCGTATTGTTGGAGACAGAGCAGTTCCATATGCTACCACTAGCAAAGGTGTACGTTTGATTACATACAGTCACATAGCCATAAACGAGACCCAAATTAGGTTGCTGAGGATATCTATTCGCTAAACTAACCACATACTGCAACAGATCCGTATATGGGCTAGTTATTGTAACTGGTACTAGCCCTTCTGGCCCTGAGGGCGACATTATTTCACTTAACTTAACGGGAGGTGCTGAAACCGAAATTATATTTGCATTCGCGCTCGCAATATCTGGGTATAAGCTTGCAACATTAAAGACACATGATAGGGAAGTACCACTCAAGTTCTGACAAGAATATAATAAGTTACCATTAGAGTCATAAAACTGCACTGTCATAGATATTGGGGCTTCAGAAGTTGCAGTTACTGACAACATCTTGGTAGGATAAAAGTATGGCGACTCAATACGTTCAGGTGTGGTATTTACAGCATTTACACCTTTCGCCCATGCAACTCCTGGTTGACACCAATATGAGAAAGGCTCAGCATCAACACACACAGTAAAGCTTGCTCCGTTAAACACTGTGGGCGTTCCTGTGTATGTTATCACAACCTTAATTCCTGTTGGCATAACCCTCACCGAAGAGAGACGTTTTTGTTTAAAAGGGTTAGTGTTTTGACCTTCTGTAGAGGTAGTAACCGAGGCCTGCGAGGGTTACTGCCACAGCTCCGCCAATTGCTATGTATAGTAGCGTCTTGCTTGGTGGGGCTGGAGTAATCGGCGTTGGTGTTGGTGCAATAGACAATGTTGGAGAGATAGTGGGAGAGGGCGATGTGGGAGAGGTGATTGGGCTTGTTGGAACAGTTGGTGGGGTGGTGGGGCTGACTGTCGGCACCGTTGGTGATACTGTGGGTGGATAAGTTGGTGTAGTTGGAGAAACTGTAGGTGATGCGGTTGGGCTTGTTGTTGGAATAGGAATAGTTGATGAAGAGGTCGTTGTAGTAATGGTGGTTGGTGAAGCTGGGCTTGTTATAGTTGTGGTGGTTGTAGTTGTTGGTAGCGATATTGTGGTTGTGTATGTTGTGGTTGGTGTTGTAGTTGTTGTCCACGTTGTTGTAGTTGTTGGCGTATATGTCACAGTGGTTGTGGTAGTGGGGGATGTGGTCACTGTCGTTGTTGGGCTTATTACGGTGGTTGTTGTGGTAGTCAGCGTTGTAGTGGTAGTGGTAGTGGGAACCACCTGTGGAAACGCACAACAGCAGTTTACGCCCGGTAGATTATAATCACAGCATGTTCCTCCTGGGCATATCGTCGTAGGTATGTTACCGGTGCACCCACAGCCGTACTTTAGGCACTTACCTCCCAGCATCTCGCATGTGAAGGTCATCATGCAGTATGTGCCGGGTGGGCAACCGAGCGGTGGAATTATGTATATCACCACCGTCCTGCTGTCCGTTACAACGAAGGTGTTGTCCTGCATGTACCCTATGTTGAAGGTCAGGGTGTAGGTGCCCTCCTCAAGTGGTAGGGGCGTGCTGATTGATAGGTCTTGGGCGAGACCCCCAGCTGGTATGTAGAACGTGTATAGACTTGAGCATTGATTGCCACTGAGCGGTATGCTCAAGTTGTATATTCCATAGGGTATCACGTAGAACGTCCTGGTTGGTCCACTGGATGAAAGGCACACTTGGAACACGCCATAGCCCGCCTGCCCATTTGCCGACTCTATCCCATACTCGGAAATTACGTAACCTCCATTATCCGGCGTCGTCCAGATATAGAACGGCTGAAAGTACCAGAGTGTGAACTTTGGAATAACGGTACTGCTCATGTATTACCCACCGATCATTTTATAAGTGGATTTAAAAAAGATTAGTAATCGCTAACCTCACTTTTTCCTGCGCGAGTAGAGCAAATAGCCAATCCCGCCGACCGCTATTAAGAGTGCTATGCCCAGGGCGACATATGCTTCCGCCTTGGTCGGTGGCGCACCAGCGAGGGCAGTTGTCGGAGGTGTGGCTGTAGTTGTTGTTTGTGTAGTGATTGTAGGTGAAGTCGTTGGCGTCCAAGTGCTTGGTAATTTACAGCAACAGTTGTTCGCTGGGTTTGAGAGATCGCATGGGGTGATTATCTCCTCGGTTGCTTGTAGCGGTATGACTGTGGGGTAGCTAATCGTGGTTGTTGTAGTCGTTATAGTAGGGTAGCACGAACAAGACTCAGTAATACATGTACCGCCAAATTGATTGCAGAAGTCCTTCCTCATGCAGAAGGTGCCCCCTGGGCAGGTGGATCCCACTGGTATGGTTGTGATGGGCAGTGAAATGGGTACACTTGTGGAGGACACAGTTTTCATAGAAGAAGAGCGCTTAAAAGGGATATACATCTGTGATGAAAAAGCTTAAGAAGCCTTTAGTTCATGGTTTAATTGTGGGCAAATTCAGGTATAGGTTCACGAACTGCCAGGAAATTGGGATAGGTGGTGTTGCCTTGTGCAATGTCCTGGAGGTTTGGGACGTAGAGAGGGGCGTGATATACTCGTTTCTCTGCGGTGAACCTCTCGACTTCATGTGTATAAAGAACGCCATCAAGATAATTAAGTACCACCGCGCTGGGGTTGCTGTGAGGAGGATTCACGCGACTGAATTGATTGGGGTGAGGGTTGTAGGGTGATTAAGCCCCTTGCAAAGAGCTTCTCCCTGTTGTTCCTGAAGGTCGGCGGGGTTATGCCGAACATCTCACAAACCTCCTTCTCCGGTAGCCCAAGGGCCTGCTGTACAACCAGCGCGGCTGTGGCTGGCCTGTTGTGGGTGACCAGCCTCCACTGCTCGAATTTTTCGAGCCATGGCCTTGGGTCGACACCGTGGCTTCGCAGGATGTAGGCTATCCTCTCCCTACAGTGGTCGTTTACCGTCCTCGACAGCCCCAGATCGCTTGATATCCTCCTGGCTAGCCTCTGCGCACCCCGTATGTTGTCTATGAAGCCGTGTGAGTACAGCTCCTTGAGGAGGGTCCTGACGCCCTCGTCACCGTTGCACGTGGTCATTAGGGCTACGACTAGCGCCGCCGACGCGAGTATGGACATCTTTATCCTCTCGGCGCCCTCCTTCTTCATGTAGCTCTCTATTATTGCCTCGGCGAGCTTGACCACTTGGTCGTCAACAAGCTTCGTCCCTATCTCGCTCACTATGTCCTTGAGCGCGGCTATCCTCTTCCTCTCCCTCTCCGCCCTCTTTATCGCGTACTTGTACATGGAGAGGAGCCTCATATCCACCAACTGCATGTTTATGCCCAACTCCCTGAGCTTGTCCTCAACCTTCTTCATTATGCCGAGGAGGTGCGGTGAAATGCCCTTGCTCCTCCAGATCTGTAATGCAAAGAGGGTGCAGATGACCATGTTCTTCTCATTTGCTGTACACCTGATTGGCAACTGCTTCACAAGTACCTTGTCCTGCTCCGCAATTACCTTTGCCTGGAACCTGGACCTCCCGTCAATGATGTATCCGTCCAAGTCTATAACAAGGGGGTAGACCTCACCAATCTTCCGCACAGAGTCCACAACAAGAAATGTCTCCTCAAACGAGTGGGACCTTGTAAACATCTCGATATCGTCCTGTAGCTCCTTCCCAAAGACCTTCTTAAACATTGCTGTCTGGAATATTGGGTATATGATGGCATTTGTTGGCAACTTCCCCACCCCCTTCTCGTTAGCCAACTCATTTAGTCTCCTCACTTCCTCCTCCAACGACTCCGACTTTACATCCCTAAGGGAAACTGAGGAATCCATCTATATTGCCATAACACTAGGAGTTTTTAAAGCTTTTCATTCCAAAAACCGCAACCTTTAAGAATGCATGTGTAATCATTAACTGACCAATATGGCGGAGACCATTAGAAACACAATGTCGGAGTACGGTGAATTAATAGGGCTACTTCTCGGCGGCGCAATAGGCGGCATCGCGGCTTATTTCATAAGGAAGAGTGAGACGGCGACAATAATTGCCGGCACCTTGGTTGGTGCATCAGTTGGTTACTTTGTCGGTAAGAAGTACAAGGGTACAAGATACTAAGACGCAAAAAATGAGAATTAGATAATTTCTATTTAAAATCTTTTTAAATTGTCCTCAAGAAGAACCTCCTTGGGGCTTGTTGCTTGAGCTCGGTTAGCTTTTCTTGGAGCTTTGCTCTGTCTTCCTCGGACCTGGCATTTATTATCTCTGCCTTCACTGTGTCGAGTTTGTCCTTGTATGCTACTGAGGAGTTTGGTAGCTGGGCGCTTATGACTGCCTTCACTGTTGCGTATGTGGTTTGGCTTGTTGGTAGGGTGAAGAGACATGCCATTGCTACGTGGTCCAGGTTGGGCTCCTCCTCATACGCCCAGGCTACTGCGGCTATAACCCTCCTCACCATCATGAGCCTCCTCTCGCTCACTTCAAGTACCTCGCCCTGCTCTGCCACCTTGGAGATGGACTGATTCACCACCTTGATGATTGCGGCCTTCAGCTCATTGTTGCTCATTACTGACCTCTCCACCTCCACCACCTCCCTCTGGGCTTCCTCTATCTCGTCCTTGGAGATAACCTTGGGCATTGAGTCAATAGCCCTCTGGGGCGTCCCTAAGACATCAATCATCTCCTCCCAGCCCAGGTGCTGGCTTATGATGCGTATTGCCGACCTGTCGAAGAATGTCAATTGTT